>Ga0255347_1005335_pt1 | contig 14674 bp, 11 predicted proteins | sample wastewater_treat_2_FD_192479 | JGI IMG/M metagenome (GOLD analysis project Ga0255347, IMG submission 192479) | Wastewater microbial communities from Lulu Island WWTP, Vancouver, Canada - plant24 | ecosystem: Engineered > WWTP > Wastewater > Unclassified | place: Canada: Vancouver, British...
CCCCTCTCTTAATAAATCTGTCAAGACCCATTTTTATTTTTCTTTATTTTTCCTTTCGTAAAATTTGAAAGAACTTTATATAATCAGCCTTTTTCTTTTTGCTCTTAGCCTTACCCTCTCAAATCTTTCGGTCTCACCATGCTTCTGGTGGCCTATTCCTACATTACTTCATTCAGTGTCTAAGAGCCTTCATCTGGGCGGGGCGGTCTATTCTTAATTCCCAGTGTCTCTGCCTTGCAGAGCATTATGGGGGATTTGCGATCTCACCCCGCCCATTAATTATATTATTATATATCTTACCTGAAATATCTCGTTATTTCCTCATGTTTATAAAAAGTCTTGTTTTTGCATACCGCAAACATTATTCTTAACATCTTTGCCGATAACCCTGTAAGCGCTTTCATCTTTTCCTTTTTGCATTCCTCTACCTTATATCGATATAATGCCTTTATCTCTGGACTTTTACCAATTGCTACCGTGGCTACTAAATGTCCTACATATCTTAAGGTGCTTCTACCCCTCTTGCTGATCTTTTTCTCTCCTTTCATCGCTCCACTGGAGTTCTCTACAAGATTAAGCCCTGCCATCTTTTCTATCTGACTGGCTCTCTCATAATTATCAGGATCCCCTATCTCTCCAAGAAAAAGACTCCCTGTCACTATCCCTACCCCAGGAATGCTTAAAAGATTTTTTCGATATCCACTCTGATATAATAATTCATCCATCATCTTGGTTAACTTCTCTTTCCTCTTCTTCAATATCTCTATGTCTGACAATACTTCCTTTAATAAAACCTTGGCCGTTTGACTGCCTCCCTTTAATCCAATAGATGTCCTCGCCTTTTCATATAAAAGTTGTATCTTCCCTTCTTTTATACTCCCTTTGCTCACCTTCTTCATCACCCGGTATAACTTATTTATTCCAAGCCTTTCTATGTCTTCCGGCAATGGAAAATGCTTCAATATATACAAGGATGTCTTTCCTAAAATATCTGAAAATATCCCTTTATATTCCGGAAAATATTTGGCTAAAAAATTCGATAGATGACACTTTAACCTGGCTAATTGCTGACTCGTCCTCTTCCAATTGATAGAAACTTCCCTTAACTCTGCGTATACCCCCTCCGGGATTACAGGAAAAAAATACTTGCTTTGCTTGGTTAAATCCGCTATCAGATAACTGTCTTTGTCATCGGTCTTATCCTGACTGTTATCTATTATCTCCTTGGTCCTCTTTAAATGATATGGGTTAATCAATACTACAGGATATCCCTTCTCCCGTAAATATTGAGCAACCGGCTTCCAGTAATCCCCAGTAGGCTCTAAACCAAAAATAATATCATCGCCTATCCTGGGTATTTCATTGACCCGCCTCTCAAGTTTCTCCAACCCTTCTCTGTCATTAAAAAAACTTAAGGGCTTAATCTGTTCCTCTCCCATGTTGTCAATAAACCGCGCCCGATGCTTACTTCCCGCTATGTCTATCCCTACAAATATCCTTTGCCTCTTTACCAACTCTATCTTCTCTCTCTTCACCATCTATCCTCCCTTGTTAATTATACTCCTATCTTACTCCCTGAGGACAGATTTATTAAAATATCCCTCAACACTTGATCTCCTACGTTTATTATAGTAATCTTTAATAAAAGGAGCGAGGGATGATTTGAATTTCTTCTCTACTCTGGGGAGAAGATACTCTTTTTCTATATCCTCCCCCTTGATGGGGGAGGATTGAGGTGGGGGTGAAGATTTTTCCTTCTCCCCGCTGGGGAGAAGGTGCAGGTTGAGGGGGGCAATTCCCCACTTTGAAATAGTCCTCCTCGTTCTTCCCCTCTTTGTAAAGCCATCCCTCTAATTCCCCACTTTTAGAAAGGGGGGTATAGGGGGGATTTAGAAATCCATCCCGAACCTTCCTTTACAAAGGAAGGGGTAAAAGAGTTCTCCCCCTTGATAAAGGGGGAATAAGGGGGATTGAAATCCACCCCGAACCCTCCTTTGCTAAAGGAGGGAGTGAGAAGAAACTTTACAAAGGAGGGAGTGAGAAGAAACTTTGCAAGGGAAGGAGAATCAAAGGAAATAAGAGTGGTTTCTTCTCCCCAGCGGGGAGAAGATTATGATGAGGGGGAAAGATTTTTCCTTCTCCCCGCCGGGGAGAAGGTGCAGGTTGAGGGGGGGGAGAAATAGGAGATACAAGGGAAGGAGAATCAAAAGATGGGGATTTAAAGGAAACCAGGATATGTGATGGGGACTTATGGATTTTGCACTACCGCATAAACACAAAGGAGGCAATATGAAGGCCTTTAGGATTATCTTGCTTGTTTGTGGGATTATGGTTTTTTCTCGTGTATCTTTTGCAACAGAGGGTGGAGGTGGAGCATATCCCAACGGCGCAGAGGATTTTATGTTGGGCGCAGTTCCCCCACCAGGATTTTACTATATCAACTATACAACAGGATATTTTTCAGATACCTTCAGGAATTCTCATGGCAAAAGTGCAGTGCCTGATTTTAAACTTTCTGTATATGGCAATGTATCAAGATTGCTTTTTGTAAGCAATAAAAAAATTCTCGGTGGTTATTGGGGTATACACGCTCTTGTACCGGTTATGTATATGGATGTAGAAACACCTGCTGGTGATGACTCAAAAACAGGTCTCGGTGATATTTTTATAGATCCTTGTATTATTTCGTGGCATTCTAAAAACCTCCATTCAGTTGCAGGAATAGAGTTTGTAGTGCCAACCGGAGCGTACGATAAGGATGATATCGCCAACATCGGCAGAAACTATTGGACAATTGAACCAGTGTTTGCATTTACCCATGTCTCTGACAGAGGCTGGGAGGTTTCAGGAAAATTTATGTATGACATCAATTTTGAAAATGATACGACTGATTATAAATCAGGACAGGAGTTTCACTGCGATTATACAATCGGGAAGAAACTTAATAAGGGATGGACTGCTGGGGTTGGTGGTTACTGGTATACTCAAACCACAGATGATAAACAAAACGGTATCAAGGTCAGTGATGGTAATAAGGGCAAGGTTTTTGCTATTGGTCCACAGGTAAAATACGACCGTGGTAAAACAAGTTTTATACTTAAATATCAGAAAGAAATGTCAGTTGAGAACAGGCCTGAAGGAGATAAAATCTGGTTTAAGTTTATCGTTGGACTGTAATTTTATTAGAGATTCTCAAGTTTTTTAAGCATTGAATTTTTCTCTGAGGGGGATGCTTTCATTCTACTGATAACCCTTCTAAAAAATGATATTGTATTGTCGTAGGTATGTCTGTCAACAGGATATGGAGTACCGTCTTTCCCGCCATGTGCAAATGAATATCTTGCCGGGTCTTTATACGAGGCAGGCGCACCATATATCAGTTCAGAAACAAGAGAAAGAGCTCTAATTGTTTTAGGACCAACTCCTTCTATGCCCACAAGTTTTTCATAATTTTCTGGTTTATAATCACAGACCTTTGCAAGAATTTTCTCAAGATATCTGCTACGGGAAAAGTCCTCTTTAATAACAGGATGATAATGAAACTCAACATTCTTGAATTCAGCAAAAACAAGTTCTTGTTGCTGATGTTTCAATGCAATCATTCTTGAGACATTTCCTGAATGTTTTCTCAATATCTGTATATCATTCATAAGACCAGAATATGTTGTTTGGACAAGTTCAGTGCTGATTTTTCGGTTTTGTTCACTTTCTTTCGCTGTCATATTCAGGCAGGGTGCAGTTAGATGGCTTATAATTCCTGAATGAGGTTCGCACACAAAATCAGAAATGTTGTTAGAAAACCAGTGATATCTGCGGGCTGTTGAGTTATTTTGATTCATTCCCTGCTGCACTACAGACCATGCCCCATTTCTTGAAAAGAAAAATGCATGATGATATATCTGATAGCCATCCTGTATTAAACTACTATCAACCTTTGCTGCTGTCTTTGAACCATAAACAAGGTTTTTTACATCTGAATCCTGAAGGCATATTCTTTCTCCCCAGTTTATTATCTCCTCTGGCGTCTTGAGTGAGGTTTTGCCTTTTCCGCCGCAAATAAAAATACCGAGATGTTTTTCTTTTCCCCTGATTGCTTCTTTCAAAGATGCAGTAAGGACAGTTGTAAGTCCTGAAGCGTTCCAGTCAAATGCAAGTACAGTCCCGAGAGATTGAAACCATACAGGGTCAGAGATTCTTGCGATAAATTCATCAGGTCCATATTCATCTACGATAATCTCAATTACCTGGTTTCCAAGTTTTACCATTCGCTCAAAAAGCCAGCGAGGACATTTACCAGTATCAAGAGTAAATGTTGCAATACCTCTTCTTATCATTTTTTCCTCACTTATCTTATCTTCTCAATGGTAGAGACATGGGGAGATTTACGATTGTTAATTTTCAATCTGCAATTTTCGATTTGCTTCCTATCCTTATTTCTCATTTTTGATTTCCTATACCAGATTTTCAGGATTTCTTCTGTTTTTCTTTCATTTCAATCACGATTAAAGCGTGATAATCTTCGTATATTTTATAATCCTTTTTTATTGAATTTTCAAATATTCTTTGCAAAAAGTCGTAGGAAAATTTGCTCGATAGATTATGCATTTTCACAAACCTTTTTGTATATTCATCTATCACAAAAACAGGTCTTTCGAGGGCATAAAGAAGAATATCATCAGCAGTTTCTTTTCCTACACCATCAATTGAAAGGAGTTTCTCTCTTAATAAAGGGGTTTTTATTTGTTTTGTTCCCTTAATTCCACCTATTTCATAGACAAAGAAATTTGCCAAATCTTTAAGTCGTTTTGTCTTCTGCCGATAGAAACCAGAGGGTCTTATCAAATTTTCTATTATCTGATATTCTGCCTCAACGATTGATTGAAGGGATAACAGATTTTTTTCTTCAAGATGTTTAACTGCTATCTGGACATTTTTCCAGTTTGCACGCTGGGTAAGGATTGATTCTATAATAATGACTTCTTTCTCTTTTTCTGATTTTGGTCTCTTACACCATAACTGCCACTGTCCGGAGGCATATGGTACTCCGTATTTCGATAATAATTGCTGATACAGAGAAGTTATCTTATTTTTAATTTTTTTATCTAAGAAATCTTCCGCCATTGATATCAATAAGTGCGCCATTTGTAAAAGAAGAAGCATCGCTTACCAGGTACAGAACAGCGCCTGCAACCTCTTCTGTAGTTCCATTTCTGCCAAGGGGTGTTTCCTTTTTGTATTGTTCCATTCTTTCAGGGGTGCTGAATACCTCGTGATGATGTGTTTCTATTACACCTGGCATTACAGCATTCACCCGTATCTCTGGAGCAAGTTCTTTTGCAAGTGTTCTTGTGAAGACAAGTAATGCACCCTTTGCCGCAGCATATGGACCAGAACCATTTGCTCCACCTGTTTGTATAGAAAGAGAAACAATATTTACAATCGCAGCATTTCCTGTTTTTCTAAGGTGAGGTATTGCTTTTTTTGTGACAATAAAAGCACCAGTCATGTTTACATCAAATACACTTTTCCAGAGTTCAACAGAGCATTCTTCAATTTTGCTTCTTCTTATTGGAGATCCTGCATTATTTACAAGGATATCAAGACGTCCAAATTTTGATATAACAGGGTCAACAATTGAATCCGCCTGTTTTTCATTCGCTATATCTGCCTGAATCAGAATACCATCAGATCCAGTATTTTTTATCTCATTTAGTGTTTGTTCTGCCTGCTTCTGACTCGAATGATAATGAACACAAATTCTTGCTCCATATTGTGCAAGGCATATTGCAATTGCTCTTCCTATTCCAGTTCCTGCGCCTGTAATAAGGGCAACCCTTCCGCTCAGATTGAAATCTACTTTCTTCATTCATTGCCTCCTTTTTTCCTTCTAAATCCACGTTTTGTTTCCTTTGCCAAGTGAGAATACTGGTTACCCTATCTTTCACAAAGAGGTGTTGGCGAGATTTTAACTTCCGTTTTTTAGAAGGGTGTCTCGCAGAGACAGGGTATCTATGCAAAAGTCAAAATAAACTATTTTCTCATTCGGGCTGATAAAAATCGCTTTATTTCTCAATGACCTTATGATATAATTTTATCCAATTTGATTATGAAAATCAAACAAAGAGGAAACTATGGCTGATGTATTTTTTGCGGATGCAAAGGTAAGAAGATTAGAGAAAAACGCAACATTGCCAGCAAAATTTCTGAAACTTCTTGATGCGCTTAAATTACAAGAGAAGGTAAAGAATAAAAATGTTTGTATAAAAATGCATGTTGGTGGAGGATATGGTTATACAACAATTCATCCACTGTTTGTAAGGATGCTTGTTGATTTTATCAAGGACAAGGGAGGAAATCCCTTTATTACAGATGTTGTTGTTCCATATTCAGGAAGGGGATATGTTGAACAGGTGATTGGTTGTGATTTCATACAGGCAACAGGTCTAAGGGATACAAACTATTTTACGGTAAAGGTTCCTGGTCGTTATGGAATAAAACAATTGCAACTTGGTGGAGTGCTTAGGGATACTGATTTCCTGATAAACTTTTCCCATGCAAAGGGTCATGGAAACTGTGCGTACGGCGGAGCGATAAAAAACCTCGGTATGGGTTTTGTTACTACCAAGACAAGGATAGATATACATTCTACTGTAGAATCAAAGCCATACTGGGATAGGTCAAAATGTAAACATTGCTCGATATGTGTGAAAAATTGTAGGACATCAGCAATAAAATTCGATGAGAAAAAACAACTTGTGATTGATTTTCACGCTTGCGTTTTCTGTATGAGATGTGTTGCGCTCTGTCCGTATAAGGCGCTTGGTCTTGATACATCAAACTATGAAGTTTTCCAGAGGGCTCTTGCTCTTTCTGCAAAGAAGGTTCTTGAACAATTAAAAGATAATTTCTGTCATATAAATGTTATAACAAATGTAACCCCGTACTGTGATTGCCTTGGTATGTCTTCCCCATCTATTATTCCTGATGTGGGCATAGTTGGCTCATACGATATTGTTTCAATCGAAACAGCAACGCTTGATTTGATTGATAAACAGAAATATATTGAGGGATCGTTACCTGGGCACCTTAGATTCGAAAAAGAAACAGGCCATATTTTTGAAAGAATATGGGGAAAAGATCCATATGTTCAGGTAAAAGAAGCAGCGAAACTCGGACTCGGGAAGCCAGGATACACAATAAAAGAAATAAGATAATCCGGTTAGAATTTTAGTTAGTATTTTTTTCTGAGTTGTTATAAATATGTTGTATGGTAATGTATTAGCGTCAAAAAGCAATTTTTTCCTGCACCTTCTCCCCGCTGGGGAGAAGAAGCCTTCTTTTCCATTATCAAATCTCCCCTGAACCCCTCTTTTCAAAGAGGGGAAGAAAGAGGAGGACTTTTTCAAAGGGGGGAACTATTTTTTTACATTTTCTAAGGGGAAGATTTTTCTTCTTTTTTTCCCGTTTCCCCTATCTTTTATCTACTCCTTCCTTTGTATCTCTTCTTACTCCCCCCTTTCTAAAAGTGGGGAATGAGAGGAGGGAATTTATAAAGAGGGGAAGAACAAGGAGGAATTTTTCAAAGTGGAGAATTATTTTTTCTCTTTTTAGAAGCGGAGAGAATTATAACTTTCTGTGCTAACCAATTACACAATTTTTATCTTTTTTATTTCCACATTCCCATAGAGTATTTGCGTAAATGGTTTTTCATTTTTAATCCCGGCAACTCCCCAGCCACCATCTGTTGAGAAGAATACCTTGAAGTTTCTTTTTTTTAATTTTTTAAGATAAAGGACCTTTTCAACAGCATCATACCTGATACCTGAGAAACCCTGAATAAGTGCATAACTTGAAAGAGCCCTTCCATACCAATGACCGCACTCATATTCATCAAATGGATTTCTCTTTGTGCCATCATGTCTTTTTCTTGCTGTCTTTACAATCTCGAGCGCTTGTTTTACCATGCCATTCGCAAGCATATGGCTTGCAACCTGGTATTCGAATCCTGTCCAGACCTCATCAGAATAAGGAAAGGGTAGGGTAGGCCTGTTTCCTTTTGGCCATGTGCAAAGAATTAATCCTCCTTCTTTGCCAAAAGCATAGCCGGGTCTTTGAAGAATTGCATGGTTTGAGAGGTCTTTTTTGAAGTTATACCTGAACACAGAAAGCAAATGTTTTTTAACCCTTTTTTTATCAAGAATTTCTCCAACATAGCATACATTTGAAAGCCACGCCCCAATAATTCCATCAGATAGACATCCTTTTCCATATTGAAATGGAGGTCCTTCTTTTCTAATAATCCTGGTGAGTGTTCTGGAATGATATTTTTCCATAAGTGATTTCTCTTCAAATTCTGCTTGCTTTTCGGGAAAATTCCACATAACCCTTTGTTCAAAATATTCTCCATTGAATAAGATATTTTCAAGGTAATTTCTTCCGCTGTGGTATATTTGTTCATAAACCTCAGTATTTTCTCCAAATCTTCTCGACATGGATATTATGGCTTTGAGTGCGGCAAGATAAATACTTCCACACATTCCGTCTGGTCCCCAGAATTCAATGTCATAAGTATTGTGGTGCGGTTTTTCAAGAATTCCTTTGTGTTGAGGGTCCCATGTCGAGATACAGTAGTCGATACTTTTCTTAACTCTGTGCCAGATGCTTTTTAGCCATTGGTCGTCGCCGCTGATTTTCCAATCCCTGTAAATCTTAATAATACCACCGAGTTGTCCATCTGCAGCAGCGTAGAAGTTATGAGTATTGGGTCGTATTGGAAGCAGTGCGCGGAAATTTTGATGTCCATTTTCATCCTGATTTTCATTAAATTCAGTTTCTCTTAAAGACCTTTCAAGGGATGGAAATAAATGCGCTATTGCCTGGCAATAATTCCAAACATGTGTACAGGACCCAGCGCAACAGCCACAGGAATCACAGCATCCCTCCCAGCACCAGAGTTTTCCATCTTTTTGACGGAGCATGGTTGGCGACTTGAATATTGAAAGGTTTGATGAGACGGCATCAATAATTTCCAGTGGAATATCAGAAGAAAATAATGCATCCGAAAATCTGGATGTTTTCTCTTTTAGGTCATTGTAATTATCTGTCCAGTAATCAGAGATATCTTCAATACTCTTAAATCTTGTCGCATACCATGGTTGATAAAACTCTGATGGGTCATCGCCTGTTTTTGTATAACTATCAGGGGTATACCACGAAAACAATACTCTGATTGTTTTTGTCTGTTGTGGAAGAATCTCAATCTCTGTGTAAACACTTGCACCAGGGGAATGCTTTTGCTCTTCCTTTCTTGATATCAACATTGACGAGCAAATATCTTTCCAGAGTATCTGATGTGTATCAAAAAATCCACCAGAACCACACCACTGACAGACACCTGTTTTTTCACCTGAAATCCTGATTGCAAATGAAGATTCGAGAAATTTCTGTTCTTTATCTTTGTTTTGGACTAAAACAAATCCATCTTTTAATTGTATTGTCTCCTGTAGTTGCGTGTTTTCTGCAACAAAATTTTTACTGTGAAAGCCAAAGACACCTTTTATTTTTGTTGAGGATGTATTTTTAAATATGTATTCAACCGCATATACAGGAAGAGAAGAATTATCAGCATCTACTGGAATAAATGGGCTCCACCCACATATAGAAATATCAATTAATGATTCAGGGTGCTTTAGTTTTATTGTTGCAAATGGAAATCTTTCAGTGAAACTCAATGCTTTACACCTTGGCAGTCCAAAGTTTGTTGAACCAAGACCATTACCTGCATTGGGAAGTCCAAAAATTTTCCATTCAGGAATATCTCCCTCGATAATTCTCGGAGTTTTTCCATCTATTGCGATGCTTGCGAACATATAAACAATCTTCGGAATTTCTGGCTTATGCTTGATGGAGATACCCGAAAAGGAACCATTACCCTCAAGGCACATCATTCCAGCACCAATACCTCCCATTGGAAACATGATGTGGTCAAGATTTCTTCCTGTATATGTAGAACCATTTTTTGTGAGAGTCCTCATTTTTTCTCCTTGAAATGAGTATTAGTGCATTTAATTGTAATGTATTAGATCTAAAAAGTAAATTTTACCAGCACCTTTTTCTTTTCCCTGTTCCCTGTTTTCTATCTACTGTCCACTTCTTAAATCTCCCCTCATCATAATCTTCTCCCCGCTGGGGAGAAGAAATTCAAATTATCCCTCGCCCCATCGGGGAGAGGGAATAGGGTGAGGGGGATTCCCTATTTTCTCCTTCCTTTGTAAAGGAAGGTTCGGGATGGATTTCTAAATCCCCCCTATACCCCCCTTTCTAAAAGTGGGGAACTTAAAGAATCCAAATCTCCCCTGAACCCCTCTTTACAAAGAGGGGAAGAAAAGGGGAGTTTTCAAGTGGGGGGAAAAAGAAAGGGACTTTGTAAAAGTGGGGAATTTGAAAAATCCAAATCTCCCCTGAACCCCTCTTTACAAAGAGGGGAAGAACAAGGAGAACTTTTTCAAGGAAGGGGGTCCTTTCCTAAATCTGTCAAGAGTTGACCCCATCTGCTTACAAATCTTTGCTGGACAGTTCAAACTTATTCCATACCTTAATTTGATTTTTTCTCAAATACGAAGTTAATGCATATTTAAACATTTTGTTATGAACTGGATATCTAAGATGGAGAAGTTCATGTACGATTACATTTGCTCTGGCTTCTAATGTTTGATTTAATAACTCATAGGAGAAACTTAATCTTCCTTTACTTGAACAACTTGCCCATTTTTTAGTCATTGGTCTGATGTGGATTTCTTTAGGTTTAACCCTTACTTTTTCTGCCCAATCCAATACCTCCTTTTTAAAATCTTTAACTGGAATCATTCTTTTGCGCCTTTGAGTATTTTAATTAATTTGTTCGTCATTTGAACTGCTTTCTCGGATGGAATGTTAGATTTAATGAATATCTCTAAAATCTTCAGTTTGAATCTTCTTTCAAACTCATCACTATCTTTCCAATGAGGATAATCTTCAATAATCTTTCCAATGTCTTTGGCTTTTTCTTCACAGTAAGGGACATTTTCTTCTCTTAGAATCCAGTATACAGAAAAAACATCGGCAGGCATATCCTTCTCTGCTTGTTCTTTCTTTGCTTCATTAATCTCTTTTATTAGTTCTTTCAGTTCTTCTAATGTTTCCTGTGTATCCTTTTGTCTCTGTTTGTATAGTAACGAAACTAATTCTGCTTTTTCTCCAATGGAATGAAGGTATGGTTTAGAACTTAAGCCCTCATCAACAGTAATTCCTATGCTTCTTAATAAATTAAATATTTTTTCTGTGTTAGAAGACCTGCTTTCCTCTATTTTTCTTAATGTTTTTTCATCTATTTCGTAAATATCAAAAGTAGCATTTATTTTGCCACTGTGAGTATGCTTTTGCACCAATTGAGCAGTTTTCCTTGTAAATTCTCTATCTACAATAATTCCGGGTTCGTATGCCTCCTTTACAAGTTTATACATCCTTGCCAGAGTGTCATATTCATCTATATAAGGCCTTAAGAAGGAATCAGGAGAAACTATTTCATAAATATCAGAGATTTCTTTGAAGAACTCATAAAATTCCTGTCTTTTATTTTCGTCTCTGAAATTTTCCAACACCGCTTCTATTGCTCTGTCTCTTGTTTTTCCTTCAATTAAAATGAGATAATTTTTCTTTGCATTTGCTATCATCTCAGCAAATCTTTGTTTTAAAACACAAATATCTTTGACTACTCCTGCAATATCGCCAGAGTCAAAAGCTAATGCCTTCTCAAGTTTATCGAATATGCCGACAAAATCCAGAATAAACCCGCAGGGTTTCTTCCTGCCTTCTTCATCCTCATAAGGCCGATTTACCCGTGCTATTGCCTGAAGCAATATATGATCCCTCATTGGCTTGTCCAGATACATACAGTAAAGTATAGGAGCATCAAATCCGGTTAAGAGTTTTTCTGTAACAATTAAAATTTTTGGTTTTTCATCTGGGACTCTAAATGCTTTTCTAATTCGTTTCTCTTCTTCTTTTGATAGATGGTATTGTGCTAATTCTGGTGAGTCATTATATGCTGAACTATAAACAACCTCAGAATAATCTTTGGGTAAAATTTTATCTAATTCCTGTTTGTATAATGCGCATGCCTCTCTATCAACAGCAACCAGGAATGCCTTGTAACCCATTGGTTCAACATAATCTTTAAAGTGCTGGCTAACGAACCTTGCAATTTTTTTTACTCTTTCCTCGTTTTTCAACATATTTTTTAATGTAACTGCCCTTTCAAGGATTTTATTTAAGGTTTCAATATCACTTATCCCCTGTGCTTCGGCGAGGTTAAGAAATTCTTTTTCAAGGATTTCTTTCTCTGGTCTTAATTCATTAGGCGCAAGAGTATAATGGAGTTTTACAGTAGTTCCATCTTCAATTGATTCAGCAATTCCATACTTATCAAGATAACCCGTAGGGTCATCTTTTCCAAAAATAACAAATGTTCCTTTTCCGTGAGAGGTTTTATCAATTGGTGTTCCTGTGAACCCTATGTAAGTGGCATTTGGTAATGCGCCCATAAGATAATTGCCAAGGTCTCCTGTGGTTGTTCTGTGAGCCTCATCCACTAAAACAAAGATATTTTTTCTTGTGTTAATATTTTGAGGTATTTCCTCAAATTTATGAATCATTGATACAATTAAACCCCGGGTATCATTTTGCAACAACTCTCTAAGGTGTTTTTTTGATTTAGCAACTCTAACATACTCTATATCGCACGAGGCGAGGTTTCCGAATAACTGAGATTCAAGTTCGTTTCTGTCAACAAGCATAAGGACTGTTGGATTTTCAAATAAAGGATTCTCTAAAATTCTTTGTGCTGCCACAATCATTGTATATGTTTTTCCTGCTCCCTGGGTATGCCAGATTAAGCCCCTGTTTTTTCTTCTTTGTTTAGCCCGTTCAATAATTTTATTTACAGCCCTCATCTGGTGTTGTCTTAAAACCACCTTCTTCAACTCATCGTCCTGTTTTGTAAACATGATACATTTAAGCAATATTTCAATAAGTCGCTGTTTATCAAAAAATGCTTTAATCAAATTCTCATAATTGCCCTTTAATTCTGTTTTCCAGTTAAAAATTCCTTTTGCTTCTTTATTCCAGGTAGCAGAATAAAGAAAATGTATGATATTTGTAATAGTAAAAATCTGGAACAAAGTCATTGCTTCGGGAGTTTCGCGGTGATACCTTCGCACCTGTTCCAGAGCCTCGGCAATAATTGATTCCTTGTTTACAGTCCATCCAATGAATTTAGCAACTGCCTTTGTTTCAACAAAAAGTATTGGAATGCCGTTAATCAAAAAAACAACATCATAACGGTTTGTATATGAGCCGTTTGTAAAACTGAATTCATCTGTTATTTGAAACACATTATTTTCTGCCTTTTCATCAATCAGTTTGACATTTCTTTCTCTTTTTTCGTCAGGAACAAAAACGGTTTTTAATCCTTTGAGATACTCCCAGGCCGCTAAATTTCCTTCAATTCTTGCAGGGAACCGTTCAAGTTTTTTAATCAGGTCCTCAATCATAATTAAATCTATAAATTCCCCATTCAGTTTAATCAGTTGATTCCTGAAGGTTTCTCTAAAAAGTAGACCTGTTTTCCCTCCACGAAGACGCAGGGCTTCATCTGGCTTCACATATTCCCATCCAATCTCACAGGCATACTGCATTAAAGTGTTTTGCACTGATGAGCGTTCGTTGCCAAGGTTAGACATCTTCAAACTCCAGATTATTTACTCTAATTTTTGCTGTAATAAGATTATGCAAAAGGGCTTTGAACAATTCCTCCAGCGCCTTCTTTTTATTTTCCTCAGCCTCTATTTTAGCATCAATGGTAGAAAGGATGGCTGCAATTTTTTGCTGGATAGGGAGAGGAGGGAGGGGAATTTTGAAGTTTAATAATTTTGTTTTATTTATAGCCTTGAATATTGAACCGGTACCTTCTTTTTCAATCTCGTTTTTTAAGTAAGTTAGAATATAAAATAAAAAAATATTTTTACCGCTTGATAAAGAAATGGATGCCAAGCCTCTTCCTATACAATAGTCAATGTTAGCTAAATTTACATCACCAACTGGAGCGCGAACAGATAGCAAAACACTATCTTTTGGTGCTATTTTTATTGGAGTTGTTGTGTATTTAATATGTAGGGGATGTAATGGGCCAAATTCAGCCTTGCCTTGCAAGAAAGGTAAGCCTACTCCTGTTTCATTATAGCTACTTCCTGGTGGCGATTGTCCCATCACAATATCAGCCACTTCTCCTAGTCTTACCACCTCCCACTCTTCCGGCAGTACTCCGAGTTCGGTCATTTTGTAGCCTTGTGGGGGTGTGTTGTTGGTGGGTGGTTTCATAATGATGTGTTCCTTAGTTTAATTTTAATATATATAACGATGCTGGAAACTTTCTCTTTTTTGCAAAAATATTTTGTCGCCCAGCCCTTCGATTTGTAAAACAATAGAAATTCAAAATTTTGAACCCCTACAACAAATAAACATTCGTGGTTCTGTGTGCAAAGGGTAATAAAATATATTCCCGGTTGGGAATAATCATATCCCTGCAAACGGATGGAACGACGATGGTGTTTATCTGGATTGTATTTCATTCTTTCTT
>Ga0255347_1005347_pt1 | contig 14648 bp, 15 predicted proteins | sample wastewater_treat_2_FD_192479 | JGI IMG/M metagenome (GOLD analysis project Ga0255347, IMG submission 192479) | Wastewater microbial communities from Lulu Island WWTP, Vancouver, Canada - plant24 | ecosystem: Engineered > WWTP > Wastewater > Unclassified | place: Canada: Vancouver, British...
CATCATCACCTCAGGTCAAGCGTAAAATGCAACTCGCTGACTATCATCGAAATCCTTAAAGAACACCCGAAAATTTGGCTGACCTTCTTTTATGTTCTGCCTCATTATCAGCACTTTCCATTTTACGCTCGAATAATAAAGGGCTTGCTTGTCGGCGAAATGAAAAGCCAGGATAGTTAAAGATGCGTGCAGAAGGCTTGAGGGAGGCGAGAAGCAGTGGCGAGAAGCAGTGGCGAAAATGAGCGTGGAGATTATTCTATGCCGAGGAAGGTGACGCCGGGGATTTCCTCGAAGAGTTTGCTGAGCGTGGCAACGTAGTTCTCTTGGCGGATTTTTACATCCACTATTACCTTGAATAAATTGGGCTCCGGCTTAACGCCTTTCTTGGATGAAATTTGCTCCACTTCGGGCAGTTTCTCCAAATCGCCTTCCGGTAAAACCAAACCACCATCTTCTATCCTCATAATGGAGTAATAGGCAACATGAATCTTGCGTGACCTGAAAGATTTTATAACCTCAAGTATAACTGCTTTGGAAGGGGCGGCGAATGTTACAGTAACAGACCTCTCCCCGAATTGCGGCAGCAGGAAATGAGTAACCTCCAACACAGCAATCACTAATAGGGTGGCCACAGCCGAGAGAATGAACATGCCTCCACCGCAACCGAGACCGATTGCCGCCGTTACCCAAAGGCCTGCGGCGGTAGTAAGCCCGCGAACGGAATTCTTTTGGAAGATAATGATGCCTGCGCCGATGAAGCCAATACCGGTAACCACTTGAGCGGCAACGCGGGAAACATCGAAACGGAACATTTCCACTTCCCTAAAACCATATTGGGATATAATCATAAAGAGGGCTGAGCCGAGAGCCACTAAAAAGTGGGTGCGCAGGCCGGCCTCTTTTAAGCGGCACTCACGCTCGAAGCCGATAACGCCTCCGAGCAAACCCGCTATAATAATCCTTAAAATAAATTCATTTGTCATAATACGTCGAATAATTTTTTTACAAATCCCTCCTCAACAATTATTGCATGTTCAATGTTAAAAAAGATGGAAAGAGGAGGAAAAGAAGGAAGAAGTTAAAAAGATTTCAAAACAAACCCGGAGTAATTCCTAACCACTTTAAGACGGTTTGACCCCAAACCAGTATAAGGAACCACGAGATAGTCATTAGGGTAATGCCATATTTGAAGGCATCCGTAATGCTGTACTGATTGGTGGAATAGAGCAGAAGAGCGGGTTTGCTGTTGAAAGGCAGAGCATAGCAGTGTTCTGTGAGCATCGCCACCGGAAGCGCAAGGCTGATAACCGGATAGCCGAATCTCTGGGCGATTCCCATCGCAATAGGCACGAAAATCATTGTGCGTATGGTTTTGCTCTGAAAAATAAGACCGGAATACATCATGCAGAATGTAACTATTACATACAGCACCCAGAAAGGCGTACCGTCACCTATCCCGAGAGAGTCAAAGAGAGCGTTTACAAGAGTTCCGGGCAAATTTGTCGTATTGAGACCTGCGCCGAGCGCATAAGCTCCGCAACTGAAAATCATCAGGTGCCAGGGAATATCCACATCATTCCACTTAACCACTCCGATACCGGGCATAAGCGCTATTACCGCTCCTATCAAAGCTACCGTTGTGGCATCCACCCCGTGAAGACTGTCGGTGCACCACATAAGCAGGACGCCGCCGAAAATAATCACCGCTTTCCACTCTTCCGTTGTCATCTTCCCCATAGCCGCCAACTCAGCGCGCAAGCGCTCCATACCGCCCTCTATCTGAGGCTTTTGTTCCTCTTTCTTCATCGGGAAGAAGACATACATGCTCAGCGTCAGACCCAAAACCAAAATCAGCAGACTTAAGGGGGCGCAGGTTTTCAGCCAATCGGTATAGCCGAATTCTGATGTCGTAGCTCCGAAAATGAGGGAAATTGCCAACAGATGCGCTCCGGAGCCGGTGAGGAAAGCGCTGGCGCCGAGATTGACCTGAAACAGCTCTTGAATCACGAGATTCCGGCCAAAGTTATTGCGATTGCCTCCGTAAGCCCCATATATGGCGCAAACAGTCATCATTATGGGCAGCATGATGGCGGCCTTTACCGTAGTGGCGGAGATGAACATGCTGAGTATCAGGTTGATGGCTAGGAAGCTCCATAAAGTGCTTTTTGCATTTTTGCCGAACTTGAGCACAAAGCCCAAAGCCAGTCTCTTTGCAAATTTGGTCTTCACAAGCATGCTCGCCAAGATGAAACTTAGAATGTTCAGCCACATTACGGGGTGTCCGAGCTGTGCGAAGGCCTCTTTTTGAGAAGTCACTCCGCACAGCACGATACCTAAAACTACGAATAAGGAGGTAAGATAATTCGGTATCGCCTCCGTTATCCAAAGAATCAGAGCCGCCGTGAATATCGCCAGCATGGCATAATTGCTGCGAATAAACTCCGTAAGCCCTATCTCGTTTAAACGAGCCAGCGCTTTTCCGCTTACGGAAGTCTCTGAAAGATTATCCAAGAAGGATATTCCCGAGAACCAGTAAATGAGCACGAAAGCAATGACGGCCAATGGAATGCCAAGTTTGGACATCAGCTTTTCGAAACCCGATTTTTCCATCTTCGGGAGTTTCTCGATACGATAATTGTTCATATCGAGCGGGTCGAACGCCTGGTTCTGCGTTATTGTTTTCGTGTCTTCTGCCATAATTTCTAAAACTGATATTTCATCTTTGCAAGTTGTCCGGTGTCATCGCAACAGAGCCAAATGCAATTACGGTCTTTGTCTAAAGCGATTCCTTCGGGCTTGCGGATAATAGATTCGGTTGAATAAGTCTTTATTATATTACCTTCTTTCGAGAAATTAACAATACGGCCCTTCTGTGCATCAGACATCCATAGAGTATCATCATCGGGGTCGTAGGCCAAGTCGCTGATGTAGCCTGCCCAACTTAGCATTAGGCTGCCGGTAACAGTCTTGGTGGCCGGATTATACTTAACTATAATTTTCGGGGCATCCTGATTGCCCGCCCAAATCTCTCCGCCCACAACCGCAATTCCTTCAAGTCCCTTATTGCTTATACTATTGGAGATTTCTACCTGATAGATAATATCGAGAGCCTTGGTGTCGGGATTAAAGCGGTAGATGGTATTAGAGTTTTTTGTTTTCTTTACATCTGTTTCTTCGACCAGATAGATGTTTCCGTTTGCCCTGTCTACCGTAATCCCTTCAAAATCATTGGTAACATCAAGAGTATGCTCTATGATATTGCCTTCAAAATCCAATTTGTAAATGCCTTCGGAGTTGCTGACTCCCCAAAGGAAGCTTTTATCGTAGCTTACACATACTCCGGAGAAGTCGGGAATCCCCGCATCCCATACGGTAACATCCGAATCAGCTACGGGCCTTGTTTGTTCCGGCGCATAAGCATCCTTCACACAGGAGTATGCCGGAAACAAAAACGCAAATGCAAACCATAGCCTCTTCACAATATTATTTCCAATTTTTATATGGGTTTTTCATGAGCATGGAGTTATAATATCTGGCATCGCCGGTAACTTCTTCTCCAAGCCAGGAGGGCTTGTCGAACTTATCGTCTTCTCCTGCCAGCTCAATCTCGGCAAGTGTCAGGCCTTCATTTTCTCCATAAAACTCATCCACCTCCCAAGTGTGGACTCCATCGGCATTCTTCACCAAATAGCGGGTCTTATCAATAACCCCCGGCTCGCAAATATCCAGCAGGGCCTTCACTTCTTCCACAGGAATTTCCTTCTCCCATTCGAAGCGGGCCGCTCCGGAAGCATTGCCTATTCCCTTAATGGTAATGAAGCCCTTGTCGCCTTTGACTCTTACGCGCACCGTTCTTTCTGGCACACTGGAAAGATATCCTTGGGTGATGCGGGTAGCCTTGAAGGCGTCTTTCTTAAAGTCGCCCTTCACGAGGAATTTTTTTTCGATTTCGATGTTTGCCATAAAGCTACTCGTTTGCAAGGGGTTTGTCGGACATGCCTATCACCCGTTTGATGGCTTGGAGATAATTAATATTCTCCACACCTTCGAGATGGCAATCTGCAATAGTCTTCTTTATATCCTCGATTTCGGTGGATTCGCTGTTGATGGTTTGCACCTTGGCGCCGTTGATAAGCACATTGCCCCACTCGCAAATGGTACCGTTTACCATATAGCCAAAGCGTTGCTTATGCACGCGGACGGCGGCAAGGTCGGGATTCGCCTTTACCATAGAAAGGAATTCCTCGAGAGTATAAGTGTCTTTGACAAGTTTGGGCATCTCCACCATAAAGGCGGGGAAAACTTCTTTTTCCAATACCTCTCTGCTGATGGGGAATTCTCCCTTCATAAGCGGATTCCACTGCTCCAGACCGTCTTTGCTCTGCACAAAGGTCTTGATGTCCATCTTGCCGTTACGAATTTTGGTGTTGTTGATGTCGTTCTTGCGGGAAATTATATAAATCTCATCGCTGCTGCGCTCCCATACCTTTTCGGGCACGGGTACACTCAAACGAGCCATCCTTTTGTGAGCTTCGCAAAAGCATTGGCCGAAGCTCCTGAATTCGAAGCGGGGCTTGCTTTCCTCGCCTATTTTCAGCTCTGCCATAATTGTTAATTTATCTACTTTCGCGCGTGCGGGGCACATGCGAAAGTAATTTAAAAGTATAAAATGTCAATTAAAACTTAAAACCAGCCTTCCATGCTCTCGGTTCCATCAATATTGACTGCGCCGGGAGTCGGGGTGTCTTGAACATACCACTTTCCATCAGCATTGAGACCGAAAGAGCCGGGATATTCTATGCCCGGATGATTTACAATGTTAACATCATCGATGCTGGTGGCGCTGGGGTCAAAGAGCTGGATTCGCACATTCTTTTTGGCGGAAAGACCGGAAGAGAAAATCAGAGCTTCGTCATAACCCTCCGGAATAGCTCCTTTATGGGAATAAAGAACCAGATAGGCGCCGGGTTCGAGTTCCCTGTTGTCGCAAGTCCAAACGAGTTCTTCGGTATCTTTATAAATATTAATTCCTTCGAGCTTGATTTTAGCGGTTCCGAAGTTGTAGATTTCGATGAATTTGTCGTTGCCGTTAAGCTCGTTGATCCTCAACTTGGTATAGTCTTGCGGAGCGGCGCCAACGGTATAACTGCCGGTAGCCTCTGCCTCTATGTTGTCTTTATTATTGGCTACCACCTTGAAAGTCACTTCGCTGCCTGAGGGCTGGGCGGGAATTACGCCGGTAAATTGTCCGCCCTCTGCTGGACCGGTCATAGCAACCGAATTTTCGGAATTCTCACCGACCTTATAAACTATGTTGGCGGTGATACCTCCTCTTTCATAAGAGATAGTAGCGGTAACGGTTACATCATCGGTGTCCATTACGAGCTTGGGAGAATAATTCAAGGATTCGATAACGCTCGCCCCTTTGTAGGTCGTATCTTTTACGCAGGAGCTTAGAGCAAGAGTCGCTAATAAAAGCGCTGCAAAATAACTTACGATTTTTTTCATAATTTTTTGGATATTAGATATGTTGTAAATGTACTATATTTTTTTCGAAATTCTGTGATTTTTAGAAGGCAACTTCGAAACGGAATGCGAGCATATTATAGTCTACACCGCCCTTTCCAGGAGCTTCCACAATTTTGGTGTAATCCTTGGTGGGCTTGCCGGAGGCATCGTGGCCTATGAAGAGTTTGCCCTTGCCGTTTGCAAAGCGGTCGTTGTTATTGTATTGATAATTGAGCACAAACTTTACATTATTGCTCAGATAAAAGTTGAGGCCGAGAGTATAGGCCTCTGCGCTGCCTCCATAATAATTTGCAGTATTGAAGTTGCAATATTCGTAACGGGCGCAAAGTTCGATGTCACCGCATTTTCCGCCACGGTTAACGCGTGTGTATTTGGCGCCGGAGGCATCGTAATTCTGCTGTCCGCCGAAGAGCAGATAACCTGCCTGAACATACCAGCCCCAAGCTGTTTGAGGCGCAATGTCGTTCACTTTTTTGTTGAAGTGAGCCGTCCGGGCAAGATATGCGCCCTCATAGCGAAGGCCCCTGTGATGGCCGGCAAGTTCGAAGGTGTAGGCGAGTTCGTGGTCCATGCCCTTCATATCATCGGTATCGAGATACTTCTTGCGATTGATGTTTGTGGAGTTGCGGCTGGAATAGCGGGCTACTGCATAGCCATCGGTGCTCGAAGCCTTGGGCTGACGATAAGAGGCCGCCGCACCGATATGCAAGCTGCTGACGGCGCTTTTGTAAAGAGGCCTGCCAACGAGTTTTCCGGTAAAGGAAAGGCCTTCATCATGACCGAAGTCTTTGTTATTGTCTTCCATGGCAGCCATTTCTTCAGGGCCTTTCACTTCGGGACCGAATACTCCGAGACTCGACCATAGGTAGCCGAGATCATAGGTCGCATTAATTCCCATATGGCGGGAAGGTGCAAGAGTTACAACCATAGGACGCTCCATGAATTGCAGATAACGGCTTGTGGTGTTACGCTGTATGGAGAAGTTCTCCTTGAAGTTTCCTGCCTGAATAAAGAGGTTCGGAACACCTATGTATTTAATATAAGCATCTTTTATTTCGCAAACGCCGCTGGTCCAATCGGTATCCAATTCACCGTACCAATTCTTGTCAAGCAATACTTTCACTGCAAAACGGGTGCGGCGCATACTGGCTCCGTTGCCGATTGGATTGAAGTCTTTGTCCTGCCCCCAGTAAACCGCGGCATCGCCTTGGACTCGCACATCGAACCAGAATTTATAACCGATACTCTTATTTTGAAGAACGAGAATTCCGTCCTGTTGCTCCGCCCTGAGAGGGGTTACATGCATCGTTTGGCCATATTGGTTAATATCGGTGTCGTAATCTTGCTCTTGAGCAAAAAGCGGCGCGGCTGCCATGAGCAACGCGGCGAAGATAAATGAAGTTTTTTTCATTTCAAAAATGTATTATTGGTTTTAAACTGTTCTTTTAGTTTTAAATATTCTTTATAAAATATGTCAATTTATCTTTTCTGGCGAGCCCGAGTTTCTTTCTCATTCTATGCCTCCCTACCTCAACACTACTTTCCGAGATGCCGAGCAGGCTTGCCATATATTTGGTGGAAAATCCCAATCGTAACAATGTGGCCAGTCGTCTTTCCTGTGGAGTAAGTTGAGGGTATTTGTCTATGAGGCGGGCATTGAAGTCTTTATGCAGGGTTTCTGTCTTTGCATAAAACTTTTCAAGGCCCTCGCTGTGGTTCATCCGCAAGCGCAATTTGGTACGTAAATCACGCAGCATGGCATTGCGCTCATTTTCGGGGGATGCTTCTATCTTTCCTATATAGTTGTATACTTCTGCAATGAAATGCTGATGTTCGCTTATCTTTTCGGCATCATCAATGATTTGGCTTCGCCTTACGGCGAGCAGGTTTTGCAGGTGGGTGTTTTCCTGCTGCATGGCCCGAATCTGCAATTCATTTACCCTGTGTGCTATTTCGGTCATTTCGCTGGTGTTCTCCTTAAGTGTTTCTGATTTAATCCGGCGGGCTTGCAAATTATCTAAAAAAAGAAGCAGCAACACCAAAAAAAGCGCAACGGCAGCTCCTGTAAGGCCCGAATAAGCCTGAAGCGCAGCAATAGCGGGGCACAGCAACAAAGAGGCGAAAAAGCGATAAGCCCTATCCTTATTGATGCGACCGCTTGAAATCTTGCATGCATTAGCCGCTGCAATCAGCAGCAGGAACGGTGAGAGCGGAATTCTCGGCATCCCCTTGATAATAGGAAAACTGAAAAGAGCCAGTGTCAGCGCTACCGCTATCACCATGGAAAAGGCCGAGGCCGGACTGGCATCAAAGCTGTCTTCAGCATAAATCATGGATTTTCTGCTGAAATATCCGCCGCTTATAATAAAGATTAGAATTGCAAGTATAGATGGTATAGCCCATCCTCCTTTAATAAGATTCAGACTGCCTATCACCGAAGAAAGGTTCAGCCCCGAAAGAATCGCCATAGCGGTGCTTGCCAGCATAATCAGCAGCCCCCAAACGGGCATCTCCCGAAAAAGATGCAAACCCGTCGGTCGGGAGCGAAGAAAGGAGTAGAGAATATACGCAAGCATTCCCGCTATAATGCAGGCTGTTACCCATCCCAAAGGGAACTGCCAAAAGAGTTTGGCATCGCCGCCTAGATATACCCATCTGCCTAATACGCTGCCGACAAGAGCCTGCACGGCACTGATCTCCTTGAAAAGCAGAGCGAACATAAGGATTGTAAGCAATGTGCTGCTGCAAATCACAAGCAGGTCTTTGGATGTAAACACACTGTATTCCGTGTCCTGCGACAATAAAAGGCCGATGCAAAAGGACAAAGCCATAAGAGCCGTTGTAAAAACAGCTCCCTTGGCGCTGTATGCGGCCACAGGGACCACGCTTCGGGTGAAATCGTTCCTAATTATAAGGTATAGGAAGAGGCCCGTCGCTAAAATTGAGAGAACGATAGCCGGGGACATTTCTTTTTACTTTACTTCTTTTCTTTTTCCCTTTTCCCTTCCCTTCCTTTTCCCTTCCCTTCCTTTTTCCTTTTCTTTTTCCTTAAAGAGAACGTTTAATGGTCATTACCGAGAGCTGGTCCGCCACCCGTACCGCGGCGCTTGAAAGGTCTTCTATATGAAGAGCAAAATAGCGGAGATGAAACTTTTGGCTGAGCTTCAGCTCGTCCTTCTCGTGAAAGACACGCCTTTTAATGGCTTTGCTTGTTTCTTCGGCTTCTTTGTGATAAAAATAAACGCGCCTTACTTTATCGCTCACTGCACTCGGGTCGTTGAAATACGCCTTGGCAGCAGGTATAGTATCGGCTGCCGCCTGAATACTGAGTTCCAACAATTTGGTATAATCAGCATTCAGCTCGGGCGGAATAAAGGGTCTCTCTATATCGAACTGGAAAAGGTCATCATTTACAGTGTCGATCATATGATCCATCCGCTCGAGAAGCCTAAGAATGTCGCCTCGCATACGTATAAGGCTGCTTTGGCGGTAAAGTTCGGCCTCTATTTCACGGCGCATGAGTTCTGCCTCATTCTCTAATTTGGTGATTGCCTGAAGATTCAGGCCGAATGCTTCGGGGTTCTGATAGAGGTAATTCCTTACCCCTTCGCCGAAAACCAACAGAGACTGGTCAATTGTGTCAAAGAACTTTCCAAGGTTGTCAATAATTTTGTCTTGTTTTCTACTTGGCATACAAATATATATATTTGAGTTTAACAATCAAGCGGCCAAAATTTTCCGCCTATTTCAGTATAGTTTTTACTTTTTATATCCTATTGATTTACAAATATATAAAATTATCTTGTAAAGTTGTGTTTACAAGATTAAAGAAATTATTGCAAACGTTGTTAAGTTTTTGCCGACTTGGCTCCGGCGTGAAAGCTAAGTTTTGCGCCAAATGGTAAAAGCAAATGCTCTTTTTTAAAAGTACTTTATTTGAAAAGCTTTTTGACTAAGTCTGGGATGTCGGAGAGAGATATTATGCTGATTCCGTCTTGAGGGTCGGGGAGTTTTTCGTAGGAACTCACATATATTTTCTTGAAACCGAGGCGGGCTGCCTCGGATAGGCGGCGGGCGGCCCCGGAGACGGGGCGGATTTCCCCGCTGAGCCCGACTTCGCCTGCGAAGCAGACGTCGTTGGGCAGGGGGAAATCAAAGTTGCTGGATAGCACGGCGGCTACGACTGCCAAGTCGGCCGCCGGCTCAGCAACTTTCAGCCCGCCCGCCATATTCAGGAAAACGTCCTTTTGAGCAAGACGGAAGCCTGCCCTTTTTTCCAATACGGCCAAAAGCATATTCAGCCTGCGGGTGTCGAAGCCCGTGGCGCTTCGCTGAGCGGTGCCGTATACCGCCGAGCTCACAAGAGCTTGAACTTCGAAAAGCAAGGGGCGGGTGCCATCGAGCGAGGCGCAAATTGCCGTGCCGCTCAAATTAGCCTCATGCATTGGAATCAGCAATTCCGAAGGATTCTTTACTTCACGCAATCCTCCGCCCGTCATCTCGAATACGGCGATTTCGGCAGTGCTTCCGAATCGGTTTTTTATTGAACGCAGTATGCGGTAAGAGCCGCGCGCCTCTCCCTCAAACTGCAATACCACATCCACTATATGTTCGAGAATTTTAGGCCCTGCAATATATCCGTCCTTGGTTATATGACCGATAAGGATTACGGGTATACCTGTTTCTTTGGCGAAACGCAATAACATCGCCGCCACCTCTTTTACTTGAGACACGCTGCCTGATGTGGATTCTATGCTTGCAGTATACATTGTTTGTACGGAATCCACTATCACCAAGTCAGGCCTGCTTGCTGCGGCCTCGGCTATAACATTGTCTATAAGGGTTTCGCAGAATATTTGAATATTGCTTTCGTCTGCACCTCCCAAACGCGAAGAACGCATCTTCACTTGTTCGGCGCTCTCTTCTCCGGTGACATAGAGGGTGTTCAGTTTCGGATGGCTCAGCGGTATTTGCAGACTTAGCGTACTCTTGCCCACTCCCGGCTCACCGCCTATCAGCACAAGAGAGCCGCGCACTATGCCCCCGCCCAACAGACGATCCACTTCCTCCATCCCCAAACTGAGCCTGTTTTCTTTGCTGAAATCTATCTCTTTAAGTTTTAATGGCTTTCTATCTACATCTGCGCTTTGAGCAGCTCCCCTGGCAGAGCTTTTCTTAGGCGCCACCGTCATCTCTTTCATTGTATTCCATTCGCCGCATGCAGGGCATTTTCCCAAAAATTGGGGATACTCGTTTCCGCAATTGGTGCAATACCAAACCGTTTTTGTCTTTGCCATAAAAAATCCGACTTTACATTTTAAACAAACTTACATAAAATCTTTGGATTTTACGCCCGTCCGGATATAATTCAAACTTGATTTGGGCAATATGGACATTATTAATTGGCGATAGTAGCAAAAACAGTTGGCGCATTGGGCGCTATAGGTGCATTGGGCGCTATAGGCGCATTGGGCGCTATAGGCGCATTGGCTGCTATAGGGGAAATATAATCGGGCATAAAAAAACCGGCGCCTCGCGTCGGTTTGTTTTTTGCTGTTAAACTTAGGTTTTATCCTTCGATAGTTTATTCTGCTACTTCCTCTACGGGAGCTTCTTCAGCTACCTCAACGGAATCTACTACTGCAGGAGCAACTTCTTCGGTCTGAACCTCAGCTTCCTTGCTGGCTTTCTTGCCACCGCAAGAAGCAACGCAGAATGAGAGAGCTACAACAGCCAAGATAACGTAAATCTTTTTCATAGTGTAAAATGATTATAACTAGTTAATTATCATGCAGAAAAATCCTTCTGCAGGCGCAAAGGTATAGAATATTATTTGAAAAACAAAATGAATATTTAATTTTTTTAAAAATTTTATAAAAAAGCTAGTTTTTATCTACGTTGAGCACTTCCATTTCCTCGATTTTTCCGCCTAATATTTTAAATCTCAGCGCTGTACGCGCCAAATGCCATCCTTGGAAGCCGGCCGCACCGGGATTGATATACATCATTTTATTGGCTTCATCCCACTGCACCTTGAGGATATGGCTGTGGCCGCATACAAAAACATCGGGCTTTGCAGACTTTATAAGCTCCTGCGCACGGGGATAATAATGACCCGGACTGCCTCCTATATGGCTCATCAGCACTCTCATCCCCCCTTCGGTAAACAGCTGATATTCAGGAAACTCCTGCCTTATATCGAGGCCGTCGCAATTGCCGTACACCCCAACCACAGGCTTTATCTCCCGGAATTGCTGTACAAATCCGAGCCCTCCACCCCAATCTCCCGCATGCCAAATAACATCCACCGGCTTAAAAAAATCGATGAACTCTTGCGACAATACCCCGTGGGTGTCTGAAATCAGCCCAATGTACATATATATTTCTCCCATGCCCAAGCAGCGGCCAAAGTCTGCTCTATGCTGCGCTCGGCCTTCCAACCCAATTTTTTATTTGCCAAAGACGGGTCGGCCCAAATAGCTGTTACATCTCCATCCCTTCTTGGGGCAAATTCCCAATTCAGCTTTATACCATTCGCTTTTTCAAAAGCGGTTATCAACTCTAGCACGCTCAGGGCTGTGCCGGTGCCGATATTGAAAATTTCGTAAGGCGATTCCATTTTATCTTCGAGCATACGCTTTACTGCACACACATGAGCCTTTGCAAGGTCCACTATATCAATGTAATCGCGAAGGCAAGTGCCGTCCGGAGTAGGATAATCGTTCCCGAAGACACGAAGTTTTTCGCGCTTGCCAATAGCCGTTTGGGTAATGAAAGGTGCAAGATTGTTAGGCACACCGCGGGGAAGTTCACCGATAAGTGCGCTCGGATGTGCGCCGATGGGATTGAAATACCGCAGAGAAATGCCTTTTATGTTATCATATGCATTGACGCTGTCGCTCAGGAAGTCCTCGCACATCTGCTTTGTATTTCCATAGGGGGAAGTGGCCGGCAGACGCGGAGACTCCTCTGTTACAGGACATTGCTCGGGCTCGCCGTATACTGTTGCAGAAGATGAAAACAGCACATTGCAGCCATGCACCTTGGCCTGCCCGAGTATATTAAGAAAGCTGTCAAGATTGTTCTGATAATATTTAAGCGGCTCTGCAACGCTTTCTCCCACAGCCTTATAAGCAGCAAAATGAATGACTGCATCTATTTTAAAACGATTAAACAGAGCTTCCACCTCAGCGCTGTCGCAAAAATCCATACGCACAAGGGGAATTTCGCACCCCAATATTTTGCAGACTCCATTATAGTTGGTGTCATCGCAGTTGGAAAAGTTGTCGGCAATAAGCACATCGTAGCCTGCCTGAAATAGTTCTACGGTAACATGGCTTCCTATGAAACCTGCTCCTCCCGATACCAATACTCTCATTTTATGTTTGTGTTAAAATTTTGCATGTTTTTGGCGTTAGCGTCAAGGCTGTTCCGGCGCCTGCCTCTAATTCTATATTTGTTTTGAATTTTGCGTGTCTTGTATGTTGTTGCGGCTTTCCGGCTTGAAAGAAAACTCGCAGCCGCAAAAAGTCTGATTATAAAAGTTTTGTTCGCGGATAATCTCATTTCTGCGAGCCTGCAGGCCTCCTTTCCGCCAGTTTTGGGGCCAAAAGGCAAGGCTGTCTTTAACTTTTTCACAAGCCCAATCGCCCGCCTCTTCCACTTGTTGCAAGGATTTCCAACGGGACGAAGCCAAAGAGGTGGCAAGGCAGCCGAAGCCGTGCTCCGCAGCATATTTTGCAGCACGCAGAAGTCTGAATTTAAAACAGTTAAGGCAGCGCTCGCCACGCTCCGGATAAGAAGCAAGGTCATCAGATAGATTTTCGTTTTGGAAAGCCAGCCATGCAGAGTGGTCGTATTCATCAACAACAATCGGAAGTCCGAAGTTCGCAGCGTAAGGCTCGAGCACAGCAAGACGCTTGGCATTTTCTTCCGGTGTAGAAATGTTGGAGTTGCTCCAAAAGATTGTGGGTTTTAATCCTTGAGCGCATAAAGCCTCGATAATCGCGCCGCTGCATGGAGCGCAGCATGCGTGAAGCAAAATCCCGGTTTTAGGCGGACATAAATTCATGAAGTACAAACTTACATAAAATCTCTCAATTTTACTCTCGCTTGAATATACTTCAAACTTGATTTATAGAAGAAAACTGATTTCTTTTATTAGTAATTGATATTAGCAAAAGCCTAAAGAGATAACCATGTCCTGCGTATCAAGTCCTAATCAAACCGCAAGGTCCCTGTACAAAAGAATGGCGGGGAAATGCCGGCTGACTATTGTTGCGGTATGTCGTTTATGTCGAGGAGGTTATTCAAGATGGCATAAACGGTAAGGCCTGCAACGGTTTTGATGCCTGTTTTTCGGGTGATGTTTTTGCGATGGGTTATGACAGTATTGATAGAGATGTTATGGCGGTCCGCTATCTCTTTATTCAAAAGGCCTTGCGCAACCGAAACAAGAATCTCCTTTTCCCGCTCGGAAAGAATATCAGCGGAATTGGAATCCGAATCTTCATTACCTTTCTCCGTCTCAAGCGACTCAGGGATGACTTTGGCGCTTGGGTCTTCGATAAGCCGAACCATCGGCACTAAAACCTCATCTTCTATACGGGTGTGGCATTTAAGGTCTTTTTGCAAGGCGAAGAGGTAATTCAGCAGGCGCACCCTCAACGTGTCGTCGCAAAAGGGAGGCAAACTCTTAAGTATCAAAGATTTAAGATCCAAAAGAGTCTCATTTATGCTGGAATGATTTTCTTCAAATTTATCTATCGAAAACCCCGGCATCCTCTTTCCGCGAAGCAATCCCTTCACATAAGGAATAACCTCTTCTTCCTCATAGGCAAAATGCTTGTCCAATTCGGTTTTGTAATCGCTGAAAAATTTCCAAATCACCTGCTTTTGCGCCTGAGTACACGGCTGAATCAGCGTTTCCATATTGCCTGCAATAGCCACTAATGCGCTGTTCAGATAATAGTCGTGACTCTGATGCAAATATCTGAATATATCGCTTAAAGGATACCGTCTGTAGCGCTCAAATGGATACCGCTCGTAGCGGTCAAATGGATACCGGCCTAGCGCTTGAAAGGATACCGGCTCAGAGGCAGTAATTTTTCATTAAAAAC
>Ga0255347_1005351_pt1 | contig 14643 bp, 12 predicted proteins | sample wastewater_treat_2_FD_192479 | JGI IMG/M metagenome (GOLD analysis project Ga0255347, IMG submission 192479) | Wastewater microbial communities from Lulu Island WWTP, Vancouver, Canada - plant24 | ecosystem: Engineered > WWTP > Wastewater > Unclassified | place: Canada: Vancouver, British...
AGCTGATGGACAAGGGCGGCAAATACGGTTGCTTCAGCTCCTGCTGCGGCGGCGGTCTGGGAGTTGCCTGTGTTGTCGAGAACCTGATGGTGTAGTTGCGACAAATATTGTTAAGAACACAGCTGCCGGCTTACTTCCGGCAGCATTTTATTTCACAACGGTCGTTATAAGATTCTTGACCTGGTTTGCCAGGTGTGGTAACGCCACAAAGTAATTTTTGAGCGGTGTTGGATTATGCCCATTCTAATTCACCACGCAAACAGACAATTACACTGTTAAAAAACAAAATACAGGAGGAATTTATGAGCAGAGAAGTAGTATTTGTTGACGGTATGAGAACAGCCTTCGGCACGCTAGGGAGGACCTTGAGCGGTGTTTTGGGCGAAGAAATGGCTGGAATATGTATGAAGGGCCTGATTGAGAGATCCAAGGTCATTGAAAGAGGCGGAGTGGTGGACTGCTGCTTCATGGGTTCGGCCATCGGCCCCCTGACGGCGATTAACGGCGCCCGCTGGCCGGTTCTGGCGGCAGGTCTTCCGGACACCACCTCTGCATCCTATGTTGAGATGCAGTGCGGTTCGGCCATTGACTCGATAAATCATGCGGCCTGGAAAATCCTGGCCGGTCAGGCCGATATCATCATTGCCGGCGGCTATGAATCCTACAGCAGCGCTCCGGCCCGTTTCCCGATGAACACGCCCCCCTTCCGCATGATTCCCCCCATGCCGGTGCTCATGTCTCTGGCTCCCACGCGCGATGCGGCAACCATGAACATGGGGCTCACGGCGGAGAAACTGCAGAAGATGTATAACATTCCCCGTGAGGCACAGGACGAATTTGCCTACCGCAGCCAGATGAGGACGAAAAAGGCGCTGGAATCAGGTTTCTGCGCACGCGATATCGTCCCGATCACCATCCCCGCGCAGAAGAAGACACCGGCGTACGATTTTGTAGTCGATGAGTTCCCTAAGGGCGATACGACAATGGCTGGTCTGGCCAAATTGCCTCCCGCCTTCATTAAAGACGGAACGGTCACGGCCGGAAACGCTTCCGGGCGCAATGACGGCGCAGCCTTTGTGCTGATGATGACCAAAGAAAAGGCCGAGCAGCTGGGCTACAAGCCCTGGGCGAAGTGGCTGGCTGGCGGTGACCACGGCGTTGACCCCACCATCATGGGCATTGCCCCTGCTTACGCGGTTCCCAAAGCTCTCAAAATGGCCGGTTTGAAAATGAGCCAGATAGATGTGATGGAGTGTAACGAGGCTTTTGCGGTTCAGAACCTGGCGGTGGCTGCCGAGCTGGAGAAGCAACTGGGCGAGAAGGTGAACTGGGAGACGTGGAATCCCAACGGCGGCGCGATCAGCTATGGTCACCCCAATGGCGCGTCCGGAGCGCGGATCGGCATTTTCACCATGCGCGAGCTGATGGACAAGGGCGGCAAATACGGTTGCTTCAGCTCCTGCTGCGGCGGCGGTCTGGGAGTTGCCTGTGTTGTCGAGAACCTGATGGTGTAGTTGCGACAAGTATTGCAAAAAGCAAGTGAAAAAATAACGTGACTTTAAAATGCCGCCGGGCTTTAGCTAGCCTGGCGGCATTTAACCATAGGGCGTAATTTAACGAAATTAATCAATTGGAAAGAGGAAGGTATATGGCTGAAAAATTTATCAGTGACCGGAATTTGAGATTTTTGCTCTATGAAGTGAACGATGTAGAGTCATTGCTGAAATACCCCCGCTTTGCCGACCACAGCAAGGAAGTGTTCGATATGATTCTGGATACGGCAATGCGCATGAGTAAGGAAATGTTCAAGCCGCTTTTTGAAGAAATGGATCGCCAGGCGCCGGTGTACGTGAACGGAGAGGTCAAGGTCCATCCTAAAGTCCGTGAGATCATGCGGGCGGCGGGGGATGGCGGCTGGATCGCGTCGGTCTTTCCTTATGAGGTCGGCGGTCAGCAGCTGCCCTACACAATCGGAGTGATGCTCCCGACGGCGATTTTCGGCGCGGCCAATTATTCGGCGGCCGTTTATCAAGGTTTAACGCACGGCGCGGCAGGGCTCATTGTTTCCTATGGAACGCAGGAAATGAAGGACACTTATCTGCCGAAAATGCTGGCGGGCGAATGGCAGGGGACGATGGCACTTACCGAGCCGCAAGCCGGATCATCGCTGGCCGACCTGACTACTACGGCCACCCCGACTGATAAGGGTTACTACCTGATCAACGGACAGAAGCTTTTCATTTCGGCCGGCGACCATGACGGCTGCGACAACGTCATTCATCTGGCGCTGGCTCGCCTCAAAGACGCGCCTCCCGGCATCAGGGGTATCTCCTTATTCATTATTCCGAAAAAGCGCATCAAAGAAGACGGATCACTGGAGCCCAACGACGTCAACTGCGCGGGAATCTACCATAAGCTCGGTTACCGCGGCTCACCTATCACTCAGCTTGCCTTCGGCGAGAACAACGACTGCCGCGGCTGGCTGGTCGGTGAAGCCAACAAGGGGCTGGCCTATATGTTTCAGATGATGAACGGCGCGCGTATCGACGTGGGGCTGGCAGCGGCGGCCATTTCTTCGGCCGCTTATTACGCTTCTTTGGAATATGCCAAAGAAAGACCGCAGGGCCGCAAGCTCTCAGCCAAAGACCCGCTGGCGCCGCCGGTGCCGATCATTGAACATCCGGACATCAAGCGCATGCTTTTGTTCCAGAAAGCGATGGTGGAAGGTTCGCTGGCCCTGTTATTCCAATGCGGCATCTACGAGGATCTGGATCATGTGAATGAGGGCGAGGAGCATGAAAACTACAACCTTCTTCTGGAGCTGCTCACACCGGTGGCAAAAACCTATCCATCGGAAATGGGCATTTTGTCATGTTCAGCCGGTCTGCAGATTCTGGGCGGCTATGGATTTTGCGAAGAGTTTCCTCTCGAGCAGCTCTACCGCGATGTGCGTATCCACCCCATTCACGAGGGCACTACCGGCATCCAGGGGCAGGACCTGCTGGGCCGTAAAATGAGGATAAAAAACGGGAAAGCCGGCCAGCTCTACCTGGCGGAAGTAAGAAAAGCGATTACTGAAGCACAAGAGATACCACAGCTGAAACCGTTTGCGGGAAAACTGACTGAGGCCGTTTCTCTTCTGGAAAAAGTGACGGCCAGACAATTTGAGGCCGCCGCCACGGAGGGGCCGGAAATGTTTCTGTCCGACGCCACGGTTTACCTTGAGTTCTTCAGCATCATCGCGATTGCCTGGCAGTGGCTCAGACAGGCAACAAGCGCGGTGAAAGCACTTTCGAAAAATCCCGATGAAGCGGATACGAATTTTTATCAGGGAAAACTCGCCGCGTTTCGTTACTTTTTCGGCTATGAGCTGCCGAAGATCGAAGGTCTGTCCCAGCGCCTCTTCAATAACGACGGTCTGACCGTGACCATGAAAAACGAGTATTTCGAAGATTAACGATTTTTTTCAAGCACAATATTACGGTCCGGCAGGTTCTCACCGCCGGACCGCTCATTTGCAAAATACCCATATGCGAAACAAAACATTCGGTTCATTAACGCAGTATCAATAATTACCTGATATCATTGATCTGTTATGAGACTGAAAATTAAATTACGCTTGACAGGAAAATCTAATTAGGTTAAAGACGCGAACCTTGATTAAATTTACCTCGGGAGGAGATACATTTGGCAACACATAAATCAGCGGAAAAACGGGACCGTCAAAGCAAGGCGCGCAGGCAACGCAATGTAGCGGCAAAGTCCGTCGTCAGAACCAAGGTCAAGGCGGTTGTCACGGCGGTTAGTGAAAAAGACAAGGAAAAATCAGCCGGTGCTCTGAAAACGGCAGTTCCCGCGTTGGCCAAGGCGGCGGCCAAGGGGCTGATTCACAAGAAAAACGCCTCACGTAAAATTTCCCGCCTTACCAAAAAAGTCAACACTCTTTAAGATATTATCCAGGGGCAGGCTGTCTTGGCCTGCTCCACTTTTTCTCTCCACATTCCTTTTTGCATGTATTGAGCTTGAAGCATCAGGCTGTGTGTGTCACGAGCGAAGGACACTTGCGCTCTTCCAACCCACAGACATTTACATTTTCACCTGTTTTTCCTTCAGGTCTATGACGGTGATTTCCGGTGGTGCGAAAACGCGAACGGGCGGCCCCCATGTGCCTGTTCCTCGACTGATATATAAAAGCCCGCCGGAGGTGAGTCGGTGCAGACCGTAAATTTTCGGGAAGTATAATTTTACAATCAGGCCGAACGGAAAAATCTGGCCGCCATGGGTATGACCGGAGAGCTGCAGGTCAAACTTAGCCTGCTCATCAACACGCGGTTGGTGTTTTAACAGCAGAGTGAAACCTTCCCGCTCCCGGCAAAGTTCATTTTTAAATGCTTCTCTTTTTTTCGCATCACCGGTCGTGCGGCCGGTGATGTCGTCCTGGCCGAAGATGGTTATGCCTGCACTCCCGGTAATCGAGTCGCGCAACAGTTCAAACCCGGCGGCTTTGGTAAATTCGACGGAGCGCTTCAGACCCGCGTAATATTCATGGTTGCCTAAGACGGCATATTTGCCATAGGGGGCCTCTATGGATGCAAAATGCTTAGCCTCGCGCAGGACATTATCCAGTTCACCGTCAAGCAGGTCTCCTGTGGAAACCAGAATGTCCGGACTGTTTTCACGTATTTTATTTATCAACTCAACGAGGCGATTTTGGCGGATGATGATTCCCACGTGCACGTCGGAGATCTGGACAATCCGCAGCTTTCCTCCGTTGGGGAGAGTGTGGTTTGTGGTGAGCCCCAGATGTCTGACGCGAAGATGTTGTGCATCAAAATAACCGTAGATGACCAGCCCGGCCGCGGCAACGACGGATAGATAGAATGTGGCGGCTTTGAGGGCGAGGCGTGCGGCATCCGGGACGAAAAACTTGTGAATTATGCGGACCAGCTCGGTGGAAATACTTAAAAAGAAAAAAAGAAAGACAAAGGCCATCCAGACATAGCCGATGCAGGCCAGCGCCCGTGCCAGTCCCTCCCAGTGGAAAGATTCAAGCACTCTCACCAGTATAGGCGCTAAAATAAGAACGATGATAGCCAGCAGAAGGAGTGCCTGCAGCAGGCCTGAAAAATGGAAAATACTGCGCGCCCGGAAAAAGAAGTAAAAATTGATGCCGCCATAAAGGCACAAAAAAGTCAGAAGAAATAAAATCATGGACATTCCCGATATGCAATGCTTGGGCGAAGCTAGCTAAAAATTATGGGAAAGTCAAATACCGCCCACAAGACGAATTCCCTCCGGATGGCTTTTAATGAATCGAGGGGGTAAAAAGACATGCTGGCTCAAAAACCGCCGTTACCGAAAAGGGAATTGACAATCAGGGAGTGTAGATCTGACTGTCTAAATGGTTTTATATAGGATCACTGCTGCCCGGAATAACCCGTGAATAAGCTTTGACTGATTACTGTTTTTATCCATGCCACTTGTGTGATTATAAAATGTAAGTAGCTGAAACATGGACGCTCTTTTCAATCAATAATTTTACGGATCTTCAAGGAGCATCAGGTCAAATAAAGCAGGAAACATTTTTTCAACAAAATACCAGGCGCGCCGGAGTTGGGGTCGAACATCGGCACGTTTTTTTTGATAATGCATGCGCCAATGCAAAAAAGAACTCCCGTTCTTGGGACTGTTTGCAGAAATCCGATAACCCATCTTCCGCAGTAAGCGTTGAAATTTGATAAAAACAGGCTGTATTATTTAAAAAAACGTAATTAATACACAGGGGCTTATTGAAAAGCTCAATGTAGTGCAGAAAAGCCATCTTGCGCAATTATTTCTGAAACGACATACTCCTTAGGCAGAATGAAAGAGATAAAATCTCTCGATGTTCTTTTGCCGGCACGAGATAAACAGATCAGGTTGAGAGTAGTATCCACTGCACTGGAGGAATTGAAAGTGTTGCTCCAGAGGATGAAGTTGTTGTCGCCCAACAAACCGAAAATAATTGAAAATGTAGTGCAGAAAACAGCCTGATTCTAATCGCAACTGCCTGTAATCATTGCTTTGTCATTTTTGGACTGCGGAAGATGGGATAAAAAAGAGTTGACATTGTTTTACGCATATCATACTTATCCCATCAATTTAGTCGTATAAAGAATTGTCGTGAAACTGACCAATCGAAGTGAATATGCTCTCTTGGCGCTGGTTTTCCTGGCCCGAAACGGCCGCGATGGAAGCTATATCTCTGTCGATACGATTGCCACGGCTCAGGGAATTCCCTTCAAGTTTCTGGAACAGATTTTATTGACCCTGAAGAGCGGCAAGCTTCTGCGTAGCGCCAAAGGTCAGCGCGGCGGCTATGCGCTGGCGCGGCAGACCAATCAGATATCGCTTGCGGAAGTCGTCCGCCTGATCGACGGAGCGCTGGCGCCGACTGAATCCGTGAGCAAATATTATTACGAACCGACACCCATTGAAAAAGAGAAGGCCCTCGTGCGGGTGTTTCTGGATATCCGAGATTACATCGCCAATAAGCTGGAGCAGACGACACTGGCCGATGTCACGTAGTCTCTGCTTGTTGGCTTCGCCGCAGCGGGGACGGAACCGGACCGCAGAAACACGGGAAGTTGAAGAGAGCGAAAATGAATCCTTCAGAATAACGCTGTACTGATAGAAAGAATGCGACGATCGTTGAGAAGAACTGTTTTTGCCGTTTTGGTTTTGTGCTGTCTGCTTTTTACCCTTTCCCACGCCGGCGCGAAAACGGGCAAGGCTGCGTATCGAGGAAACATCCGTATCTCCGGCGCCTGGGCTCTTTATCCAATGATGGTGAAATGGGCCGAGGAATTTAAAAAGGTGCACCCCGGGGTCCGGATAGACATTTCGGCAGGCGGCGCAGGAAAGGGTGTGGCTGATGCCCTGTCCGGCCTCGTCGACATAGGCATGGTGTCGCGGGAGCTGCGGACAGAAGAGCTCCGGCAGCAGCTTTTTTATGTAGCGGTGGTGAAGGACGCCGTTTTTCCGACTATCAATCAAAAAAATCCTGCCTCGAAGGCGCTGCTGGCAAAAGGGCTCAAAAAAAAGGATCTGCAGGACTTGTGGATTTCCGGACGGCCCCTCACCTGGGGAGAGCTTACGGGCACGGCCGGTCGACAGAAAGTCCGTGTCTATACCCGGTCCGACTCCTGCGGCGCTGCGGAAACCTGGGCCAAGTATCTGGGCGTAAGCCAGGAAGATCTCAAGGGGGTCGCCGTTTACGGTGATCCGGGTGTTGCCGAAGCGGTGCGGCGGGATCTTTCCGGCATCGGCTACAACAATCTGAACTACGCCTATGACATGAAAACCGGCCTGCCCCTGCCAGGCCTCGCGGTGGTGCCGATCGACGTCAATGAAAACGGGCGGATCGATCCCGATGAATATCTCTCGACCAAGAAGGACGCAATTCTGGCCGTCCAGTCCGGCCGCTATCCGTCTCCGCCGGCGCGCAGTCTTTATCTCGTGACCAAGGAATCTTTCAGGAGTCCGGCGAAGGAATTCGTCCAGTGGATATTGACGGACGGGCAAAAATATGTTGACGAGGCAGGATATCTCAAAATCGGCGGTCCGCAGTTGAAAGAGGCGCTGAAGAAAATGAAGCGCCCGGAAAAATCAAGGGAACACATATGAAAGACAGATTGCCTAGCCGGCCGCTGCGAAAAAGACGCATCCTGGAATGGCTGGGAGTGTTTGCCGGCCGCTTTGTTCTGATTGTCATAAATGTTCTGGCGCTGGGAATCTTCTGTGGCCTGCTGTGGAAGGCGGGGCCGATCCTGCAAGCCACTCCGCTGGGCGACTTGCTTTTTTCGTCCGACTGGCACCCCCTTAAAAATTCCTTCGGCCTGTTTCCCTTCATCGCGGGAACGCTGGCCGTTACGGGGCTCGCCATGCTGATGGCGATTCCCGTTTGTCTTCTGGCTTCCGTTTACCTTGCGGAATACGCCGGTCAGCGCTTCCGCGAAGTGGCGCGTCTGGTCATCGACATTCTGGCCGGTATTCCCTCCGTCATTTACGGTCTGTGTGGCATTCTGGTTATTGTTCCATTTGTTGCGTGGCTCGGTGACCTTGCCGGCGCCTCAACCACCGGCTACAGTCTGCTGGCCGGCGGCTTAGTGCTGGCGGTTATGGTGATTCCCTTCATCATTTCGATCTCGGTTGAGGTGCTCCGCATGGTGCCGGATCCCGTGCGAGAATCCGCGCTTGCACTGGGGGCGACCCGCTGGGAAGCCGTGAAGTACGTCGTGTTGAGGAAAGCCAAGCGGGGCCTTTTGGCCGCCGTGGTCCTGGGATTTGCCCGGGCGTTCGGTGAAACGATGGCGGTCCTGATGGTCGTAGGCAACGTCGCCGAAGTTCCCGCGTCGGTCTTCGATCCGGCCTATCCACTACCCGCGCTGATCGCGAACAACTACGGTGAAGTCATGTCCATTCCGCTTTACGATGCGGCGCTGATGACGGCCGCGCTGATTTTGATGCTGGTCGTGGCGTTTTTCAGTCTGACGGCACATTACACCCTGATGAGAATCGGAGCTGCAAACGAGTGATGAAATCTCGATCACGGGAAGAAGTATTTTTTAAAGCCTTGATGATGGGCTCACTGGCATTGGTGTTTCTGGCCCTGACGGGCATTGTTGCCGTAATCGTCGCCAAGGGCCTGTCGTCGCTCAATCTCGCCATGATCCTGGAGACGCCCAAAGGCGGCTACTACCTGGGGAAGGAAGGCGGCATCGCCAACGCCATTATCGGGTCGCTCTACCTGGTGACGGGCGCGACGGTCCTGTCGTTTCTGATCAGCCTGCCGGTCGCGCTGGCCCTGCAGAAGGAATACCTCGGCAAGCGGTTTGCCGACATTACGCGCCTGGCGCTGGATATCCTCTGGGGCACGCCTTCCATTGTTTACGGCGCTTTTGGTTTTGTCGTCATGGTTCTACTGGGGCTGCGGGCCTCATTGTTGGGCGGCATCATCGTTTTGACGTTGCTGATGATACCTATCATGGCCCGGGCAATGGACGAAGCCGTCCGCTTGGTGCCTTTCGAACTCAAGGAGATGGCCTATGCCATCGGTGCCAATAGAATTGAGACGACGCTGGCCGTCGTGCTGAAACAGGCTTTGCCGGGTATTTTCACGGGCGTCATTCTGGCTTTCGGGCGCGGAATCGGCGATGCGGCGTCCATCCTGTTTACCGCCGGCTACACGGACGAAATTCCCACGTCCCTGTTAGACCCGGTCGCATCTTTGCCGCTGGCCGTTTTCTTCCAGTCCGGAACGCCCGTGCCGGAAGTCCAGGCCCGCGCGTTCACGGCCGCGCTGATTTTGCTGTTCATTGTTCTGGTGGTGAATATTGTTGCGAGATTATTGGGCTGGCGTTTTTCCAGAAATATTTTAAGGTAACCGCCGTTATGTCAAAAATTGAAGTCAAATCCCTGTCCGTTTCCTTCGGCAGTCAACAGGTGCTCCGGGACATCAACCTGATTATTCCCGACCGGCAAATCGTTGCCATCATCGGGCCGTCCGGCTGCGGAAAGACGACGCTGCTCAAGAGCCTGAACCGTATTCTGGATCTGAACGAAGAAGTGTCGGTGGCGGGCGACATTTTCGTGGACGGAGAAAACATCTATGCGCCTGGCATGGATGTGACGGCTTTGCGCAAAAAGGTGGGCTTTCTGCCGCAGCGCCCGTATCCGCTGCCGATGTCGATCTTTCAAAACGTTGCTTTCGGACCACGCATTCACGGCCTGGACACATTCCGCAGTGGGTCGGACGAAAAGGCCGGTAAAAAGGACATGTTTGCACTCGTGGAACATTACCTACGGTTGGCGGGGCTCTGGGAAGAAGTCAAGGACCGCCTGCACGCGCCCGCCGCGAAGCTGTCGATCGGCCAGCAGCAGCGCCTGGCGCTGGCGCGCGTGCTCTCCGTCGAACCGGAGGTGATTCTGGCCGATGAGCCGACCTCGGCGCTGGATCCGATTTCGGCCAAGCTCGTGGAGACGCAGTTCCGGATTTTGAAAAAAGACTATACGATCATTCTCGTGACGCATATTCTGCGCCAGGCCCGACGGCTCGGCGACTACATCGTCTTTTTGTATATGGGCGATCTGGTCGAACACGAACCGGCGGCGCAGTTTTTCCGCAGTCCGCGGGACGAAAAGACACGGGCCTACATTAACGGAGAAATCAGTTGAGATGAATTCCTTTACCGTATCCTATCTGAGACAGCTTGAGTCCGAATCCATCGCCATTCTGCGAGAAGCCGCCGCCGAATTTAGGAATCCGGTCATGCTGTATTCCGTCGGCAAGGATTCCAGTGTCATGGTCCGCGTGGCGCAAAAGGCCTTTTATCCGGGTAAGTTTCCGTTTCCACTCATGCACATCGATACGGGCTACAAGTTTCCCGCGATGTACGAATTCCGCGAAGCCTTTTGCCGTGAGATCGGGGCGCGCCTAATCGTTGAACGAAACGAACGCTGGATCGCGCAGGGCTGCCACCCGCTCAAAATGGGCGTGGACAAGTGCTGCAGCTACCTGAAAACGGGCGCGCTTCTCGAGGCCCTGACTAAACACGGTTTTGACGCGGCTTTCGGCGGCGCGAGGCGCGAGGAGGAAAAGTCCCGCGCCAAGGAAAGGGTTTTTTCGCTCAGGGACGCCTCCGGCCAGTGGGATCCGAAAAACCAGCGCCCCGAGCTCTGGGAGCTTTACAATACACGGCTCAACGAGGGGGAAACGATGCGGGTTTTCCCGCTCAGCAACTGGACGGAGCAGGATATCTGGTCCTATATCAAGCTTGAGCAGATACCTATTGTGCCGATTTATTACGCCCGCGAACGCCTGGTCGTGGAGCGAAACGGCATCCTCATCCCCGTCATGCCCGGTGCCGCAGCGGAAAAAGAACAGGCTCGAACGGTCCTGTGTCGCTTCCGGTCACTGGGCTGCATACCCTGCACGGGTGCCATTCCCTCGCCAGCTGTTTCTATCGACCAGATTATCGGCGAAGTCCGGGCCGCCCGGAAGTCGGAGCGGGAAAATCGCGTGATCGATCTGACATCGGACAGTTCCATGGAGCAAAAGAAAAAGGAAGGGTATTTTTAAATGTATTCGGGTGAAAAATCCTTACTTCGTTTCACAACCACGGGCTCCGTGGACGACGGCAAATCGACGCTGATCGGCCGGCTTTTATATGAAACGAAGTCCATCTACGAGGATCAGTACGAAGCCATCAAGAAAACGTCTGAACGCAAGGGATTCATGGACGTTGATCTGGCGTATCTGCTCGACGGCCTGGCTGCAGAGCGGGAGCAGGGCATCACCATCGACGTCGCCTACCGGTATTTTGAAACGCCGAAGCGGAAATTCATCATCGCCGACACGCCGGGCCACGTGCAGTATACGCGCAACATGGTGACAGGCGCTTCCAAGGCGGACTGCGCCATCATCCTGATCGACGCCCGCAACGGTGTGCTCACACAGTCCAAACGGCACGGCTTCATCATTTCCCTTCTGCAGATTCCGCATCTGATCGTTGCCGTCAATAAGATGGACCTGGTGGACTATTCGCAGAAGGTCTTCAACGACATTGTCGAGGTGTATGAAAGTTATTCCGAAAAGCTCGATATACACGACATCGTATACATTCCCGTTTCCGCCCTGAAAGGGGACAACGTGGTCGGCAAGAGCCCCAACATGTCCTGGTACGACGGGCCGACGCTTCTGTACCGCCTGGAAAACATCCATGTTTCCGCGGACCGGAATCTCGTGGATTTCCGTTTTCCCGTCTCGTACGTGATCCGCCCTCACCTGGATTTCCGGGGCTTTGCCGGAAAAATCGCTTCCGGCACAATTACACCCGGCGAAGAGGTGGTGATCCTGCCGTCGGGCAAAACGAGTGCGGTGAAAAGCCTCACCACATACGACGGCGATCTGCCGCAGGCGTTCGTCCCTCAGTCGGTGGTGATATCGCTGGCCGACGAGGTGGACGTGAGCCGGGGGGACATGATCGTCCGCAAGAAGAATCTGCCGCATATCGAAAAATCACTGGAAGCCATCCTCTGCTGGATGGACGATAAGCCCCTGTCACAGGCGGATTTTTACATCCTCAAGCACACGACCCGGTATGTCAAGGCTTCCGTCACGCGCATCGTCTACAAGATCGACGTCGATACGCTGCACCGCCGGCCGGCCGACACGTTTTTGCTAAATGACATCGGCCGGGTGGAAATGCAAACGGCTCAGCCTTTGTTTTTCGATCCCTACAAAATCAACCATGCGACCGGCAGCTTCATTTTGATCGATCCGCTCTCCAATCGTACGGTCGCCGCCGGCATGATCCGCGACGTGCCCCGGCATATAGAAGACTACCGCGATGATTCGGACGCGGAACATGCCAAGACCTCGCCCCACGTGATCCGTCGCGATCTGAACATTCCCCTGGCCCTGCGGGAAAAGCAGAACGGCCACCGGGCCATCGTACTGTGGTTTACGGGGCTGTCCGGCTCGGGAAAATCGACGATTGCAATGGAACTGGAGAGGCGGCTCTTTGCCGCAAACTGCCACACGATTTTGCTCGACGGCGACCACCTGCGCCATGGACTGTGCTCGGATCTGGGGTTTGCACCGGCGGACCGCAAGGAAAATATCCGCCGGGCCGGCGAGGTGGCCAAGCTGTTTTTCGAGCAAGGCAATATCGTGCTGTGCACGTTCATTTCGCCTTTCCGGCGGGACCGGGATTCTGTGCGGCAGCTATTTCCTGAAGGACGTTTTTTCGAGATCTATATCCGGTGCGATGTCACCGAATGCCTCAGACGCGATCCGCACGGCCTATACAAGAAAGCGCTTACCGGCACGATTTCGGATTTCACAGCTATTCAGTCTCCTTATGAAGCGCCGGATCGTCCGGATCTGATCCTCGACACGGAAAAGACCTCCTTGGACCAATGCATGGAGTTTGTTGAGCAATATGTTGCTGGTTTTATATTTCACGATGCGGAAGGCGTGCAGGATTAGGAAAAACGAAACAAAATAATTATTGATAGAAGACGAGACTCCAAATAGCAGGTGAAAATTATGCTTAAAAATTTAAAAAATATGTGTCAGACAATATTCGGTAAAAAAAAGATTATTCAATACAGTCCTCCCCGTACGGGAAGTACACTGGTTTACAATATTTTAAGAGAACTTTTCTCTCATTGCAAAATTCAGAAAACACATAATTACGAAGATAAATTTGATGCATATCCGGTTGTGGTTACTTATCGTCACCCCTTGGATTCGATAGCGTCAAGTATCCAGCGGTATGGTCGAACGCCTTCAGACGAAGAAATTAGGGCGCAGATTAGGGAATTTGATAAAACGGGTATTGGGGATATTTTGAAGATTCGAAATCAATCGAATGTTTTGATGCTGAAATATGAAGAATTTTATAATCGTTACGATTATATATATGATCTGTTGGAGAAATTTTTTTCCATCAAAATTCCCGCCGATCAACGCAAACGCTTGTCTGACGGGTACAATATGGATGCTGTCAAGCAAATGACTCAGAACTTCGATGACTTTCGAGGCTACAACAAAGTGACGCAATTACATGGACGGCACATCTCCGAACATAAGGGGGAAACTTATTATTACAAAAGTTATTTTAGTCCCGCGCAGATTGAATATTTAAAAAACGTTTATAAAGATATTCTTGATGCTTTTGATTACAAATAAGGCACACCAGACCATGGGGACAGGCGCCTTCAGATAGTTCCACAGTATTTAAAATTATACAGATGAAGAATCTAAGAAAACGAGAGATGCCTATTCAAGCTGGGAGGAGTTTGAGGAGGGACGAAACAAAGAAACTCAAATAAAAAGCGTTTCATGCCGATAGCGAATAAAGTCCATGCACTTATGGATAACAGAACGTAAGTTCTCCCATCGTCTTGCTTCATCAGAATAGCCTCATCCCTAATTTGAATCGAGCAAGACATGACATTAACGGCGAAGGAATACCGCCTTCGGCGGCCGCAGGACTCAGACTGTTATGAGAATTCCTTTGAAACCTTTTTTCCAGGGAATACGGTTTCTGGCGGCCTTATATCCGGGATGGCCACTTGAAAATCACCCACCATCGGGTTGGCAGAACGTGGGTAATTTAGTTATTTATTTCTAACGCAAGTCTTGTAGATTCATCCTTAAGACGATAACTCTTCCCCTCAAATTTCAGCAGATGACCGCAATACAACAGACAATCGAGGATGGCCGAAGCGGCGGCATTGTCCCCGCTAGCTTTCCCCAGTCATCAATCAGCCGGTTTGACATGATCATCGTACTTTTCCGATGGTAATAACGCTCCATAATCACATCGGGCAGATCATCTGCGGTGGTATGCGGGAGACGTTTTTTTAGAAACGGATCGTCGATGATCAACAGATCTGCACCGCAGAACAGTTTGAAGAGCTTTTTCGCTTTCCGGTTTGTGTGGCTTCTAACGGAACTTTCGCCAATAGTGTCAACGGTCTTTTAAAATTGAGCCATTTTCGGTCGTGAAAAGTGAGCCACCTGCTTTTTCGGATAGGCCCATTTCGGGGGCAGCCTTTCCGATTTTATCCCGCAGCCTGTAACTGTTGCCCTTG
>Ga0255347_1005360_pt1 | contig 14621 bp, 14 predicted proteins | sample wastewater_treat_2_FD_192479 | JGI IMG/M metagenome (GOLD analysis project Ga0255347, IMG submission 192479) | Wastewater microbial communities from Lulu Island WWTP, Vancouver, Canada - plant24 | ecosystem: Engineered > WWTP > Wastewater > Unclassified | place: Canada: Vancouver, British...
CAAGCCACCCCTTTCTGCTGGGATTCGTATACTTCCCTGTAGATGAGGTTTGTTCCGAGCAACTCTTCATGGGTGCCCACAGCATCTATTTTGCCATCATCCATAACGATGATTTTATCTGCATCCATTACTGAAGCTATCCTTTGAGCAATAATTATTGTAGTGGTGCCTTTCAGTTTTTTTGACAAGGCGCTGCGGATCTTCATATCGGTGTTTGTATCCACGGCACTGGTGCTGTCGTCAAGGATTATAACTTTAGGTTTTTTTAACAGAGCCCTTGCTATGCATAACCTCTGTTTTTGCCCGCCGGACAGGTTTACACCCCCCTGCCCCAGTATTGTATCATAGCCCTGTGGAAAAGCCGTGATGAAATCATGGGCGGCAGCTGCTATACAGGCTTCTGTTATTTCATCATCGGAAGCTGCCTGATCGCCCCATTGCAGATTCTGTCTTATCGTGCCCGAAAAGAGGACATTGTTTTGCAGCACTATGGCAACGGAATCGCGGAGTTCACGGAGGGAATAATCCCTCACATCGATCCCTCCCAGCATTACTCTGCCTTCCCGTACATCGTAGAGCCTCGGGATCAAGTGCACAAGGGTGCTTTTTCCCGATCCTGTTCCTCCGATGATGCCGACGGTTTCTCCGCTGCGGATATGAAGCTTTATATGTGACAATACCGGATTTTCTGCTTCTTCTCCATAGTTGAAGGATACGTCCTCGAAGCTGATTGAACCGTCCGGGACAGAGCATGTATCTTCTTTGATTTTTTTGCTGCCTCTGATATCGATTTCCTCTCCGAGTACTTCCAGGATCCTGGTTACTGATGCTTTTGATATCACTATGCTGATGAACACCATTGCCACCATCATCAAAGACATGAGTATCTGGGTGACATAGCTGAGGAACCCCAACAATTCTCCCGGCTTCATCGTCCCGGCGATTATCATGTTGCCGCCGAACCAGACGATGCATACCATAGTCGCATACATAACCGCCTGCATAAGCGGCATAGTAAAAATCACCAGCTTTTCTGCTCTTCTCTGGCTGTCCCTTAACTGCTCCGCAGCTTCTCCGAATTTGTCGTTTTCAAAACCTTCCCTTACATACGCCTTAACGACACGGATTGCAGCAAGGTTTTCCTGAACGACTTTGTTCAGCTTATCATAATGCTTGAGCATGATTTGAAATTTAGGAAAGGCTTTTGACATTATTATTGACAGCCCGGCAGCAAGAACAGGCACTGCCACAAAGAAAACAAGCGATAATCTGGTGTTGATATATACTGCTATGCCTGTTGCGCAGACCAGCATGATGGGTGCTCTGACCAGCATGCGAAGCATCAGCATTACTACATTCTGTGTGTTGGTCACATCCGTAGTAAGCCGTGTGATCAGCGAAGCCGTGCTGAACCTGTCCATGTTGGAGAAGGAAAACTCCTGCACCTTCTCGAAAAGACTCTGCCGGAGGTTTTTTGCATAGCCCGTGGCCGCCAGGGCGGCAAACCTGCCGGCAGCCGCACCGAAGACCAATGCCAGAACGGCCATGGCCGCCATCATCCCTCCGACTGTCAGTACATAATCCATGTTACCGCTTGTGATACCTACATCGATAATCCTTGCCATTAGAAACGGGATCAGTACTTCCAGTATGGTTTCACATACTATGGCCAGCGGAGCCAACACAGCATATCTTCTGTATTCACCCAAAAAAGGAATCAGCTTTTTAATCATAAAATTTCCTCACAGGAAAGTATTATAACATGAATATACAGCTTTTTTGATTAAATTTGTAAACATAGATTATTAACACTAAACTAAACGGGCCGGAATTGGCGAAGATCAGTATTTATCTAATTCGTTATCGCTGAACAGAATTTTGGTTGCTGCGGTGGCATCATCTGCAAGGTTTTCGGCCGGTTCCGGCCCTGACTCCATGGCTGCGGCCTGAATATGTGCGGCGCTCTTTGCAGCTTTTGATAAACGCTTATTTAAAGATCTGGAAAGCTCCTCCATCTCTCTGCTTGTTTGTTCATACAACGATGCTGCGTCACTGAGCGGACCGGCAATATTCGCCATCAGGCTTGTCAGGATTCCGAATCCCTCAGTAATGGTTTTGAGGGTTTCGGCCGTCTCTTTAGCGGTTTTTGCTGCCGGCCGAATTTTGCCTGCGGACTCGCCAAACAGTTGCTTAGTCTCCGAAACAACGTTGGCACAGGCAGCCGCTAAATCTCTGGTATCTGCGACAACGGTGCTGAATCTCTTCCCGTATTGCCCTGCTCTGTCCGCTTCCACAGCAGCATTGAGAGCCAGGATGTTCGCACGGAGCATGATGCTTTCAATCAGTTTAACAATATCAAATACCCCTGTTATGGATCTTTCTATGTCTTCCATATCATTCAGCAGTATATTCACTTGTCCGCCGCATTGAACCAGGCCGGTTCCTGCAAAAATGGCAGAATCCTTGGCCTTTTCAGCTTCGGCAGCACTTTCTTTTAGACTGCCTGCAGTCTTTGCAGCAGACACTGCAAGCTTTTCCAGTAAGTCTGCCTGTTTTGACGCTTCCTGGATATCCTCAAGCATACTATTTGAAATTTTGACAGAAGGCTTTTCGATCATTTTTTTCATATTCTTTCGGGTTTACTCTAAAAAACAAACGGTATACCGGGTCTGCTTCTGTTTATTTTACCCGCTGCGGATAAGCTATTAGTATTCCATAGTTCCTCTATTCAAAGAGCTCACCTTCATTATTCCCGTACCCAGATAAAAATGGATTGTGCGGCCGTAGTTCTGCCTCGTGTCTTCAGCAGTCAAAGGAATATGCAAATCTTTTAGGACCTGTTTTACACTGTCCACATTTCTGTCGCCTATTGATCCGATCTGGCTGCCTGGCTGTGTCTGGAACATTTTTGCTCCGCCTGCTATCTTTGCTGTAATTCGACGCATATCAGCCCCCAGCCGCCTCATCTCGCTGACTAAATCAGCGATCGCCGTATCCGCAAATTTCATCCGGTTTATTTCATTTTTTGAAAACTGATTACTGTCCGGAAGCATTATATGGGACAAGCCTCCGATTTGAAGCTTGCTGTCATAAAGACAAATGCCGACACAGGAACCCAAGGCATAAGTTACTAAAATATCCGGGCCTTTCGCTACGACAAAATCTGAAATCCCCACTGTCCGCTGTTGGCTCATATTCCGATTCCCAATCTTTCCATGATGATTCTTAATGTGTCAACTTGTGCGAACATAACTACGTTGCTTTTTAGGTTGTGTTCCCTCCCGGAGAAGCTCTCTTCAATAAACATCACTTTATCCCCGACTGCACCAAATTCAATAATAGGAACACTCATAAGCGCCCCTGCCATATCGATGGCCACATATGGGATCGATAATTCTATCTGCAATCCCGTCAAGGTCGCTATCGAACCGATATATGAGGACCCAAGAATATTCCCGATTTCTTTAATAGCGGAAAGCTTCATTTCAGTGATCTCATTTTCATCCTCTTCGCCGTAGCCCTGAAGCAAAATTTTCATTACTAGTTTTGCATCATCCATGTTTATCAAAAACATGATCATTCCGTTTGCATCGCCGTAGTAGTTCAGCATCACCCCGACGGTCATGGACTCTGCCCCTCCCAAGGCATTGACAGCGGTGTCAAAATCGGTGACCCTTACGATCGGGATGCTGATTTCTACCCTGTCGTCCAGTATGTCCGCCAGCGCAGTGGCAGCATTCCCGGCTCCGATGTTCCCGATTTCACGCAATACATCGATATGTGTATCGTTCAGCTCCTCGTAAATATTAAACATTTTTATACCTGCTTTCTGTGACGCGGACACGCTTTCACGCACACACAGGCTTTCGCTAACGCTGCGATGATATCCGTCTCATATTGTTTCTTGTATGTTTCAAGCTTAAGGTACTGTTTTCCGGCATCGGTAGTTATAAACTTATTCGGCAGCGAGTTCAAAGCAAGAGCAAGTACATCAAGGGTACATGAATTGCAATCACATACGTTAAGCCTTGTCATCACTTCCTTCGCTCTTTCTTTTACCAGATGTTCGGTAAGGTTGACAAGGCATACTTTTTCGTCTTGATACATAACACTGCCATAACCGGCTAATGGACCGGCTTCTGATGCTTCATCGGCTTTCTTTTGCTGTTTGATCTCGATCTCGGGTTCTATTTCGATCTTCAGTTTGGTTTCTATCTTATGCTCTTTCTTTTCTTCCGGTTTAACGCTGATTTCAACCTCTGGCACGGGTGTTTCCTCTTGCGGGTTTTGCCCCTCTTCCTCTTTTGTGATGAGCTTTAATACCTGCTCTGTCTTATTGCTTTTTTTTGCCATGTAACTTCATCCCTTTCTCAGAAATCAGTTCATCGATAAAATCAAGGTAGTCCCTGGTCGCATTGGACCTTGCGGAGTATTGATATATGCTTTCGCCGTGAGCAGGAGCTTCCGCCACGGCTACCGATGACCTTATTTTAGCTTTGAAAACCCTGGACTTAAGCTCTTTTGCTACCATTTCAGCCATTTCCTCCACATCCCGGGTCAGAACCCTGCGTCTGTCATACTTGTTGAGAAGAATGCCAAGGACCTCAATCCTTGGATTATAGACGCTCTTCACCAGTTCGATAGTCTCACGAAGCTGTGAAATGCCAAGGAGGCTTAAAATTTCGGGCACCATGGGTATTATCAGACAATCCGCTGCCGTATAAGCATTTACGGTTAAAATGTTCAATGCCGGCGGAGTATCGATGACTACCACATCGTAATTATCCGTTACAGAGCTTATTCCGTTCCTTAGAAGGAATTCCCTGCCCATTTTGGTAAATTCCAATTCTGCGCCGCTGAGCAGGATATTCGAGGGTATTATATCGATCCCTCCCTTTTTTTGTATTACCTCGCCAATGCGGGCTGTCCCCTTCATCAGCTCATATACGGTGGGGCTGTTGTCGATCTCCGCATCCAGACAGAATCCCAGGTTGCCCTGAGGATCAAGATCTACAGCAAGTACCTTATAGCCCTTTTTCAGAAGCCCGCTGGCAATGGCACTTGCTGTGGATGTTTTCCCTACTCCGCCTTTTTGATTTGTTATAACTACTGTTTTAGCCATATATCGGTTCCTCCGTTGTTAAATTTCCTTATAAAACATCGCTTATTGATTTTAATCCAAATTATATACGCTCTCCCGAAATCAATCGTATATTTTTAAATCCTTCTCCTGCTCTTTGCGATAATTTTCCAGTTCCTTTTTAAATACATATTCGCAGATTATTCTCTGATTGAGGTTGCTTAATCCGATAAATCTGCAGCCATACCGATATCTATATGAGTATCTCCTGTTTTCGCGCTGCTTTCTCAAAACCTGTGCTTGCACATTAAGCCCTTCTTTGATCCCATGGAGATCCAGGTATATTCTTTGTTTAGCAAGAAAAACCCTGTCGGAAAAGAAGCATATCCCTCCGACGCTGATATCTCTGAGCCTTACTTTTTCATCTAAAGGCATTATCCTGCCGCTTTTTTCACCAAAGCACACTTTTCGAACAGTCGCCGGTGCATCCGTCCTGACTTTCAGATAGGATCTCCTGTCTTTCGTCTCACTTTTCTTTGTGACGTCAATATTGAGCTGTTTATCGATGGAAAGGGTGACGACCCCTTCCATGGCTGTTACCCCATCATTGAGATACCCGATGATCTTTACAACGGACTCACGATCAAAGAGCGGAAAATCATCGCCATGAAGCATGATCTTGTTATTCTCCATCTTTACATCCGTGGAAGTGACAAGCATCGTGAAGTCAGGATCCATCACATCGATTTTTTTGTAGTTAATGCTTCCCATATCTTTCGCCTAACTCTTGCAACCTCTCAAGCTGTAGTTTATGACTTTCTCCATGCTTTACAGAGCTCCGTGGATAATTTCTCCGTCTGACCAGAAGATCCTGCTATTTTCTATGTCATCCAGATCAAATTGAAACATATCATTACCAAAGTAGATCTTCACTCCCTGATATATCTTCTTTTTACATTTAACAGCTCCCGGGTATTCGATCCGGCTCTCATCCTCCAGTCTTTTTATTTTCAAGTTCGCTGCATCTATTTTTTGCTTAAAAAGAGACAATTGCTGTTTTAGAAGACTTATCTGTACGCTCCGGGGGTCGTCCTCATCCAATTCTGCTAAAAGATCGAACTGTTTCAATATCTCAACAAGTTTTGCTGCGTTGCCTGTGTATTCATCTCTTTCTTTTTTAGCTTCTTCGATACCCTTGACATCGGAAAACACTATCCCTATTATCTCTATCCTCGTTGGCCTTTCTCTTTCGTTGCCTATGAATTTTGCGGTCAATTCTCCTGATAGTTTGATCGATCCCCCGATAATGAGTTCATTTCTGCCTATCAGTGTAATGTCTCCTCCGCATTTAATATCACTTTCTATGATATAATCCGTTGTAATATTCCCTTCGACCTGCAGCCTTGCGCTTTCGATATATCCGCTTTTAAGATTTCCTCCGGCTATGACTTTTTCCCCTCCAGAGCCGTTTATGCCTTTACCTATACTTATATCTCCGTCAGCTTCTATATAGGCGCCTTCTACCACACCTTTTATTTTGATGCTGCCTCCCGACCTGACCGAAAACCCGTTGCGAACATCTCCATCTATGATCACGTCACCTGGGAAACGGATATTGCCGGTCATATGATCCACACTTGAACGGATCTGCATTACTTCGTTGATGTCGATGTGATCCTTTAAAAACCTGACCACTCCATTTTTTGCCGCAAAAAGTACCGTGCCATCTTCATTGAAAACAGTGTTTTTCCCTAATGGCGAAACAGGCGGCCTTCCTCTTCTTGCCGGTACCTCCGTACCGAAGACATTTTTCCCGCTTTTGCCGTCTGTTTCCTTAATAATTTTACAAAGCATCTGTCCTTCTGTTACCTGTTGAAAATGCTCCAAGCTTTTAAAGTCGATCTTTTCTTCATCTTTGTATTCAGGCTTGTATTCGGAATCCCTCTTTATATAGAATTCCACATAGCCGTCCTCACCATCAACCGGGGCTTCCCCTTTTGCCACTTCGATCTTTAATCCGTAAATTGGTCTTTTAACCAGCATGCTGATATTGTCTTCTTTTATCCCGAATGTGATGCCCTCGTCTTTTAAAGCCTGCATCAAACGATCCTCTGTCAGGATTTCATATTTCTCAACTTTATTATCGTCCTCAGCCTTATCCTGACCGGCGCTCTGGCCTTCTTCCTCTGTTTTCTTTTCGAGTTTAATATAGCCAATCATATTGTCATCGCTTACGATAACACTTATTCCGCCAAGACGGGTCTCCGGTATCGCCGACTGATCCATGCTTATATTCCTCCTCATCCCTCTAAAACAGGCTTTCAGCTATCGGAGCTGATTGATGACTCTTTCCATTTCATCTGCGGCCTGTATGACTTTCGATCCAAAGGAAAAACTCTTGGAAGCTTCGATCATCCTCACCATTTCCTCTGCTATTTGTACAGCGGAGTTTTCAAGATATCCGACCTTTATCTCGGGATTCTTAACGTTCTCAGCCTTTCCCGATGCTTCCGTGGCCGAGTACCGGTTTCCTCCTGAAAGCTTGAGACCGTAGGGATTCTTGAATTTGAAGACTCCGATCTGCTTGTAATCATACTTCTCTCCTATTTCAATCTTTCGATTGCTTGAATCCAGCACATAATTCCCAGAAGAATCCGCAAGATAACTCCTTTGCCCTTCTGTACGCACTCCGAAGCTTCCGTCCCGGGTATAGGTTGTGATTTTTTCTTTTTCATTTTCAACAGCAAAAAATCCGTCGCCTAAAATTGCAAAGTCATATGGCATGTCTGTTTTTTTCAGTTCTCCCTGCGTAAAATCCATACTCACTTTTTCAGGCTTGATGCCGTGCCCTACGTTGATGGTTTTTCCGGAACCGCTGTTTATATTTTCCTGAAGCAGGGATGAAAATGCGACCTGCTGAGGTTTAAAGCCCGTTGTGCTAATATTAGCTACATTATTTGCAATAACATCCATATTGTTTTGCTGAGACACAAGACCGGAAGCAGCCGTATAAAAACCTCTTATCATTTCTTCTCCTTTCTTGCACAGAGCCTATAGGCTCACCGTATATATCATGCAACTGCCGACTTTAGTATCAACCGATATTGCCTATTCTGTTTGCACTTATCTCATTGATTTTATCATATATTTTTAAAACCTGGGCACAGGATTGGAAATGGTTCTGTCCTGCGATTATCCTGCTCATCTCCTTTGCCATATTTACATTTGCTTTCTCAATATATCCCTGGGCAGCTCGGTAAGTCTCCTTGTCGGCTTTGCGGCAGCCTCCTTCAACTTTAAAGAAATCCTCTCCGGCTTTTGTAAATACGGAGTTATCCTCTCCTGTCGCAATGTAAAGTCTTTCCGCTTCTTTTCCATCCATCAGGATCGCGCCGTCTGCTCCCACAGTAAAACTGGTACTTTTCAGGTTTATCCCGCGGCCCCCGTCATTTTGTACCTTTCCTACACCGGGCAGTATCAAATCGCCGTTATCGTCCAGCTCAAACTGTCCGTTCCTGGTGAGCACTTCTCCGTATTTTTCATTTTCGATAACAAAAAATCCTTCCCCCAGTATAGCCATATCTACGTTTCTTCCGGTATGCTCAAGAGTACCTTGTGCAAAGTCCGTGTACACTTCCGCGTTTACCGTCATAAATGATCCCGGTCCGATATTGCCCTCTGAGTTCTTTGGCGACGGCCCCATCCTTGACACCAGATGTTCTCCGAAGCTGCTCTCCGCCGTTGCTTGGCTCTTGTATCCCGCTGTTGTTGCGTTTGCGATGTTGTGTGATATGACATCGATGGCTTTTTGCCGGGATAGTATGCCGGATGCCGCTGAATAAAATCCTCTGACCATTTTCTTTCCCCCCTGTCTGTATCAGTAACTACTAAGCCGGTTCTTCATTTTGATGATGGCTGCGGAATGTATCTGTGATACTCTGGATTCGGTTACGCTCAGTATCTCCGCGATTTCTTTAAGTTTGAGGTTCTCATAATAGTACAGTGTAACGACCAGCCGCTCCTTTTCGTTAAGAAGGTCGATGGCCTCCATAAGCTTTAACTTAAGTTCATTGTACAGTGCTTCCGGTTCAGGTGATGCCTTTTCTTGCGAATTATGTATAAGAGGTGATGCCACCATCATCTTTTCGTTGATTGCTTCCTCGTAGGATAAGATGATGGCATTGTGCCTCTGCTGCAGGATCTTATCAAGATGTAACAGGGAGATCCCCATTTTTTCTGCGATTTCTTCTCTGGCCGGCTCCCGGCCGTTTTGTGTATAGAGTTCTCCGTACACCTCTTCAAGCTCTTTTGCCAGGTTCCTTTGGTTTCGCGGGATCCAGTCCTGCTTTCTCATGTAATCTATAATGGCTCCTCTGATTTTTAAAGAAGCAAAGCTTTCGAATTTATTGCCGAAATCCGGGTTAAACCTTTCAACGGAATCGATGAGCGCTATGATGCCCTGATTTACCATGTCATCCATTTGCCCGAAATTGCTGTAACTGCCTTTAAACCTCAGCACTATCCTCTTTACGAGCCATGTGTATTTCAGTACGATTTCGTTTCTTGCTTCAACGTTCTTGCCGTCGGCATATTTCCCCCACAGTTCCTCTATTTCCTTTTCTTCGTTTGTCCCGGGAGCTTCCATTCTTAATCACCTCGCTTCCAGCTCGGTATTTCCGCATACGTATACAAGATATTTTTTTCTATTCTTTTGCGTGTATAACTCCGATGCCCTGTATCTTTATATTAGCATCAATCTCATTAAATGATAATACCGTCAGGTTTGGTATGAACTGATCGATTAGCCTTTTAAAATATATCCTGACGACAGGCGAGGTCAGCACAACCGGCTGTCCCACCAATTCTTTCAATTTGCCGATCTGCTCCGTAACTCCCTCTACGATACTCTGAACCAGCTGCGGCTCGATGGCCAGGTAAGTCCCGTACTCGCTTTTTTTCGTAGAATTGAGTATCGTATTCTCTATCTCCTGATCAAGGGTCACGACCTTAATATTGCTTCCGTCGGTATACTTTCTGGTAATAGTCCTCTTAAGCCTTTGGCGGACATATTCTGTAAGCATATCCGTATCTTTTATTGCGACTCCGTGTTCACCCAGGGTTTCTAAAATGCTTTCCATGTCACGGATAGGGATGCCTTCTTTAAGCAGGTTGTTCAGTATTTTCTGCAGATCCGACAGGCTGACGATGCCGGGAATTACATCCTCAGTAATGGCGGGGTTAAACTTAGCCACATTTTGCAGCAGGGTGTTTATATCCTGCCTTGTCACGAGCTCGTGAATATGCCTTTTAATTATCTCCGACAGATGGGTCACGATTACAGAGACCGGGTCTATTACCGTATACCCGTATATTTCAGCCATATCCCGATCGCCTTCCGCGATCCATTTTGCCGGTATTTCATAGGCCGGCTCTATAGTATCTATTCCTTCAATGATACCGGTGCAGTTGCCCGGGTCAAGGGCCAGATAATAATCAACCAGCACTTCTCCTCTTGCTACTTCCTCACCTTTGACTTTGATCAGGTATTGGTTGGGGCTTATAAGCCCGTTGTCCCTGAGCCTGACAGTAGGAACCACCACACCCATATCCAGGGCAAATTGCTTTCTGAATATCACTATTCTGTCAATAAAGCTGCCTCCGCTGGCTTCGTCCACCAAAGGCAGCAGAGAGTAGCCGAACTCCATTTCTATGGGTTCGACTCCAAGCAGATTATAAACGTTATCAATGTTGCGGTAGTAATCTACTTCGCTGCTTTCATCAGCCATAAGCCGGTCCAGATCCTCTTTAATAGTTTCCTGTTCCTTTAACCTGGCAGACCTTATCAGCATTATCCCAAGGATGACCAGCGCACTTCCCAAAATGACGATCTGAAAAACAGGTGCTCCGGGTATAAAGCACATAGTCAGAACCACGCACCCGGATATGAGCAGCACCCGGGGCTGAGACAAGAACTGTTCTTTCACATCCTGATTCAGGTTCCCTTCCGACGCAGCCCTTGTAACGATCATGCCCGTTGCCGTGGATATCATAAGTGCCGGTATCTGAGCCACAAGCCCGTCTCCCACCGTTGCGATGGAATAGACGGAAAGCACTTCGGAGAAAGCCATGTCCCCCTGTACCATACCGATTATGGTACCTGCTATGAGGTTTACCATAGCTATGATGATGGCGGCGATGGCATCTCCCTTGACCAGCTTTGTGGCGCCGTCCATCGCTCCAAAGAACTCCGCTTCTCTTTGTATGGTCTTTCGCCTTAACTTGGCTTCCTGTTCATCGATAAGGCCGGAGCTTAAGTCGGCATCTATTGCCATTTGTTTTCCCGGCATGGCGTCAAGAGTAAATCTTGCGGATACTTCGGCTATCCTTTCGGCACCCTTTGTAATGACGATGAACTGGACGACGAAAATGATGATGAAGACAATGAATCCCACTATCGCATTCCCGCCCAAAACGAAGGTTCCGAAGGTCTCGATGACCTTGCCTGCCTGTCCGCTGTTTGACAGGATAAGCCTTGTGGATGATATGTTCAGTGCAAGCCTCATGAGGGTCGTGATGAGAAGCAGTGAAGGGAATATTGAAAATTCGAGAGGTCCTTTGATGAACATTGTGGTTAATAAAATAATCAATGAAACGGAAATACTCATTATGAACATAAAATCGAGGAAGAACGCAGGCAAAGGAATGATAATAAATGCTATTATCATTATTACAAACACTACTACTACGTTCTTGATCAGTTCCATGCTTTCTTATCCTTTTCTCTGCTGCTATACACCCATGCCAGGATCTCGGCTACAGCCTGATAAAACTCCTGGGGTATATAGTCGTTTATTTCCACTGACCGGTACAGGCTCTGTGCAAGAAATTTGTTTTCCGTGATCAGCACATGGTTCCTTTCTGCGGCTTCAATAATCCGCCGTGCCGTGTGGTCTTGTCCTTTCGCCACCACCATGGGTGCAAGATCTTTGTCGATATCATATTTCAGCGCAACTGCAAAGTGAGTCGGGTTTCGCACGATCACATCAGCAAAGGGGACTTGCTGGATCATCCTGTTCAGGCTCATCTTGCGTTGTTTTTCTCTTATCCTTCCCTTGATGAAAGGATCCCCTTCCGTCTGCTTATACTCATCCTTTATCTCCTGCTTTGTCATCCGAAGCTTCTTTTCGTAATCGTACTTCTGGTATGAGTAATCCAACACTGCAACGGCTACGAAAAAGAGACATATCTTGTACACCATGGCCATGGTTCTGTCAATCATGAATTGGATGCTTCTGTCCATGCCGGTGTTAAGTATATCAGGCGTTATAAGCAAGAGTCCTTTAACGCTGGAATAGATTATCCACATGATGACCAGCACTTTCATAACGGACTTTACAAGCTGCACCACAGACCTTAAAGACATAAGTCTTTTCATCCCCTGGAGCAGGCTTATCCTGCTGAATTTGAATTTCAGCAAATCCCCCGACACCAGAAACCCGGTCTGCACCCCTGTCATCACGATCCCCGTCAGCGCTAATGCAGCCATGATCGGCACTGCGGTTATAAAGAAAACCTGTAATCCTTCGCGAAAGACCTGCATGCATGTGGCAACAGTCATATCGTGCAGCCCTTCCATCATAGTAATTTGTTTTACATAAAGGAGCTTTATCTGCCCGGCGACAAAACCTCCCAATTTGCTGATCAAAACAAAGCCTACGATAAGCACCACGATGCTTATTACGTCTTTGCTCTGATAAGCATTGCCTTTTTTTCGCTCGTCCCGCCTCTTTTTCGGGGTGGCTTTTTCTGTTTTATTAGTTTCCGCCAAAAGAGATCACCCCTTTTACATGAGGAAGGTCAGGCTTTCCTGCATATTATCCAGCATTATCATATTCAGTTTTTCCAAGTATTTCACCAGTACCGGGATGATGGAAAGGATCACTATCACTCCTACGCCTAATTTGACCTGGAGATTTACTACGAATACGTTGATATTAGGTACCACCCTCATCAGGATGCCTACCGCAACTTCCACGATCAGCTGTGTAACGATGACCGGCAAGGCAAGCTGAACAGCATAAACCAAAATAAATCCAAAAAGCTCTATCATATATATGCCGATCTTCGGACTTATGGCCTCCATACCGATAGGTACAGCATCGAAGGACTTTACCGCTATGGCCAGGAGCCTTATATGGCTGTTTGTTATAAAAAACAGCAGGGTAAACATGGTGGTTACTATATTTCCGGTTATGGATATTTGTGTACCGGTGGTCGGATCATAAAGCGATGCCATGCCGAGGCCCATCTGCAGATCCATGACCCCCCCTCCGATGTGGAAGATCGACAGAAAAAGCTGTACGATAAATCCCATGGCATAACCCACGGCGAATTCCTTCAACATCGAAAGGACTATCTCTGCGGCATTGTATTGGACTATCGATACATCCTGCAGTCCGTAGGCGGCGCTCAAGGCTATCCCCATTGAAAGCCCCACTTTCACTATGCCCGGAATATTCCTTCTGCCTAAGATGGGGTTGAAAAAAATGGCCCCTCCGATCCTGCAGCTTACAAACAGGAATATCATGTAATCGTTGAAGTCCGGCGACATTGTTTCCACCTTTCCCCGTCACTGCCTTCCGGCAGCGTCGGGCAGCCCGTCCTTTACACCGTGGTTGCTATAAACTCAAATGTTCGGTGGACAAAGTCCACCATCTGCTGAAGCATGAAGCTTCCCGCAATAATCATAACAATTCCGATCACAACAAGTTTGGGCACAAAGGTCATGGTCTGCTCATTAATGGAGGTTGCGGCCTGAATGATTGAGATAAAAAGGCCTACCATAATGCTGACTAAAAGAATAGGGCCTCCTACCTTTAGTCCGGTTATGACCGCATCTCTGAATATTTCTGTAAGCTGTGCTGTGTTCAATGTCATTACCTCTTTTCTCTAGTTATAAGTCATGACCAGCGTCTTTATCAGGAGCCCCCAACCGTCAACCACCACAAACAGCATGATCTTAAACGGCAGGGAAATCATTACCGGCGGCAGCATGATGATTCCCATGGACATCAGCGTGCTCGCCACCACCATGTCTATTATCAGAAAGGGTACAAACAGGAGAAATCCTATTATAAATGCCCTCTTAAGCTCACTGGTAATAAAAGCCGGAACCACAATGCTCATGGGAAGTTCCTGGGGGCTCAGACTTTGCAGATCCTTCCTCGTAGAAAGCCCTTTATACAGCTCCACTCCATCGGCTGTTGTCTGCTTCAGCATAAACTCTTTCAAAGGGATCGAAGCCCTGTCCAAAAATTCCTCAGTCTCTATCTGCCCTTCGTTATAGGGACGAAAAGCCGTATCGTTTATCTGATCCACCACCGGAGCCATAATAAAAAAAGTGACGAATAAGGCCAGGCCTATCAGTATCTGGTTCGGTGGGGTCTGCTGCAGCCCCAGGGCATTGCGCATAAATGAGAACACTATGACGATACGCGCAAAACAGGTCATCATAAGGAGCATAAAAGGCGCAATGCTTATC
>Ga0255347_1005364_pt1 | contig 14612 bp, 14 predicted proteins | sample wastewater_treat_2_FD_192479 | JGI IMG/M metagenome (GOLD analysis project Ga0255347, IMG submission 192479) | Wastewater microbial communities from Lulu Island WWTP, Vancouver, Canada - plant24 | ecosystem: Engineered > WWTP > Wastewater > Unclassified | place: Canada: Vancouver, British...
AAAACCGCAGAATACCTCCCCCCGGGGGGAGGTATTCTAAAGGATAACCTCAGGATCAAAGTATAGTAACTAACAACGCACTGTTCACCAGGAAAACTAATTTACAGAAACTTCTTGACATAACCGAGCATTATGATCCGCCGCTTTCCATAGCCAGCTCCGGATGGTTTTGTATGTAATACTGTCGCTGTCTTTTCCGGCGTTCTTCATTTTGCCGGGCACACCAGAGGGGATCATCCTCTGATTCTTCTGGCTTGGGGCCGCTGTAATAGGAATGTGTTTTATACCAAAGTGCAAAGTGAAAGAGATCACCTCGCTCATAAAAGGGAGCGGGCATCTCATCTGTTTTGTAAATGCGCGATACTGTAAGCATATAGCTGGTTTCCGCCTTTTCCGTCTGGCTCAAAAGTTCCAGAACAATATCCCGCAGGGAGCCTTCACAGCGCAACTCAAGCATTCCGGACTTGCCGGCTTCAGGCGGGGATGTAAGAAAGGCAACACTTTGTTCATAGGGTGCCAGTGCGACCAGTGCGAAGTCCTGATATTGTGTGTTGTATTGTGCTTCCAGCTGAAGAAAAGCTTCATAGAGTGATTCCGCTTTTATATCCACAGCTACCCTGCGGTCGCCAATCAGAGGAACGCCTTCCCGCTGCTCCTGGGGCATGGCACTGAGGATGATCTTGCCCCGGAGCAAACGCCAGCGCACCGTTCCCTCACTGGCTTCCGTGAGCCGGTTCAGAGCATCCACGAGCCGTTCATTAACATGCACAGAATAAGCGAAAGTATGGTGCCCGAAGGGGACAACCTCAGGCTCCCACAAGGGAGATTCTTCCAGAGAGATGACGATGTTAAATGCTTTTTCCAGAGCCGTTTGCGCCGATCCCCAATTGGCGTTGTTGTCATCGAATTCTACTGAAACCAGCTGATCTCCCTCCATCTTGATGATGCCCCGTCCCGGGTCCCGGGCTGCGTTGATTGTTTGCGATGCCCGAAGGCTTGTGAGCATTTCCGGCTCAACGGGTGCGTTCACCCCATAAGCATTCCCCATACTCATAAAGCCTGCTCCCATCAGAACGATCGAACTTGCCTGTATCAGGAGTTTCTTCATCTTGAGCCTCCTTTTCCAGATTCGCCCCGGAGACCTTTCACACCATAGAAGCAAGGCTATGCCAAAACAAAAAGAGCATCGCAAGCGTCCCCGGAAATCTGCGATGCCATTTGTCTCAATATAAGGGTACATGTAGGAACCCTTATCTTTAGTACTGCTTGCTATACTAAGGCAAAGTGCCAAAAATGTCAAGGGTGTTTATCAATAAGTTGGAATAAAGCTATTTTTATCCACTTGTCCAGCCACCATTTTTCCGCCTCCAGTTTGAACCTTTGCGGCTGATAACGGTACCATACACCTGTTCCATCCACTTCAACCATAGGAAATACTGCTGTGTCTCATGCTGCTCTGAATGCCTATCTGGAAAAAGTCACGCCGGAAACACTGGATCCCGCTTTCCTTGCCTATCTCGCCAATCTGACCGTTGTTGCACAGACAGCGCCGGAAGCGGCAAAAGCCATTGTGCAGGAACTGGCGGATCAGCGCCGTTATCTGAAGCTGATTGCCAGTGAGAACTACTGTTCTCCGGCGACACAACTGGCGATGGGCAATCTGCTGACGGATAAATATGCGGAAGGAGTGCCCTTTCAGCGTTTTTATGAAGGCTGCGACAATGTGGACACCGTGGAAGCGCTGGCACGGGATGAGGTGTGCGCTCTCTTCGGTGCGGAGCATGCTTATGTCCAGCCCCACAGCGGTGCCGATGCCAATCTTGTGGCTTTCTGGGCGATCCTGACCACGCGGGTTGAAAAGCCGGGACTGGAGGAATTTGAGACAACCAACCCGGCGCAGCTGTCACAAAGCGACTGGGATCTGCTGCGGCAGCGGCTGAATAACCAGCGGCTTCTGGGCATGGATTATTATTCGGGCGGGCATCTGACCCACGGATACCGGCGGAATCTATCAGCGAAGATGTTCGATGCCTACAGTTATGCCGTAGACCGTGAATCAGGGCTGCTGGATTATGATGCCATTGAGGCGCAGGCGATGGAAGTGAAGCCCCTCGTACTTCTTGCCGGATTCAGCGCCTATCCGCGGCGGATCAATTTCAGGCGGATGCGCGCCATTGCCGACAAGGTGGGCGCCGTATTTATGGTAGATATGGCACATTTTGCCGGGCTCGTTGCCGGTGGTGTGTTTACAGGCGATGAGAACCCGATCCCCCATGCCCATATCGTTACGTCCACCACCCATAAAACGCTGCGCGGACCCCGGGGCGGTTTTGTATTGTGCACGAAAGAATTTGAAGAAGCAGTGGACAAGGGCTGCCCGCTGGTGCTCGGCGGCCCGCTCCCCCATGTCATGGCAGCCAAGGCGGTGGCATTCCGTGAAGCCAACACCCCCGCATTCAAAGACTATGCCCATAAAGTGGTTGAGAACTGCCGTACACTGGCGGAAGCACTGAAAGCCAAAGGCTGCACCCTTGCCACAGGCGGTACGGACAACCATCTGCTGCTGGTGAATGCAACAGCAAGCTACGGCATCACGGGCACGCAGGCGGCTTCGGCGCTGCGGGACTGCGGCATCACGCTGAATTTCAATTCCCTGCCTTTCGATCCCAACGGGCCGCTGATTACCAGCGGACTGCGCATCGGTACCGCCGCCACCACTACACTGGGTATGGGCGAAGAGGAAATGAAAGAAATTGCGGCTATTATCCACCTTGCTCTGTCCAATACGAAAGCGGCATTGCTGACCACCGGCGATAATGCAGGCAAGCCCAGCAAACGGAAATATACGCTGGATCAGAGCAGCCATAACGAGGCACAGGCGCGGGTACATGACCTGCTTTCCCGCTTCCCGCTCTATCCCATGCTGGATCTGGAGCTGCTTCAGGAATCCTTTCAGAAATAAACAGGTAATGCACAGTTCGGGTTGAGGCAGAAGACCCGGCGCAGATACGGCTGCTCCGGCAGAAGCAGTGTGTCATCGGAGTGTGTCATCCGCAGGAAAAGGAGTGTCGGGATCTATGAACATTTTTTCACCGGAAATTTTCGGGCTTGCTCTGGATAATACGGTGGACTCGGTGGTCATCACCGATTTGAACAATGTCATCCAGTATGCGAACCCCGCTTTTACGAAAATCACAGGGTTCCCGCGGGATAAGGCTCTTGGAAAGACACCGAGCATTCTGCGGTCACGCCATACCACTCTGGAAACCTATCAGAAAATGTGGGCGACCATCCTTGCCGGCGGCTGGTGGCGCGGGCATATCATCAATGTAAAAGCCAATGGCGAAGAATGGCATTCTTTTCTTTCCATTTCACAGGTGCGCAATCCTTCAGGAAGGGCGGTGGGGTATGTGGGCATCGCCCGGGACATCACGGAAATGAAACGGCTGGAAACGCAGCTCCATGACATGAGTCTGGAAGCCATCTACATGCTGGCACAGGCGGCGGAAGCCAAAGACGAAGTGACGGGCAATCATATCCTGCGTGTCCGTGCCTATTCAGAAGCCGTGGCAGCGGAAATGGGATTGACGGAAGAGGAAGTGAATAAGATCGGCTACTCCAGTATCCTCCATGATGTGGGTAAACTGCATGTGCCGGACGCGATTCTGAAAAAAGCAGGGAAACTGACGGAAGACGAGTGGGAAGAAATGAAAAAGCATCCGGAAGGGGGCGCCGCTATTCTCCGCAACAAAGACTTTTACCATGTCGCGAGAGATATCGCCGCCAACCATCATGAACGCTGGGACGGCACAGGCTATCCGGCAGGAATCAAAGGCGAGGAAATCCCCCTGGCTTCGCGTATCGTGACAGTTGCCGATGTTTTTGACGCATTGACCACGGAACGTCCCTATAAAAAAGCCTGGACGGAAACGGAGGCGATGGATAAAATTCTGCAGGATCGCGGCAAGGCCTTTGACCCGGCAGTGGTGGACGCTTTCGAGGCTCTTTTCCGGCGCGGAAAAATCAGCGAACTGATGCGGCGCTACGCCGATCAATGACTTGCTTCTGCGGCGTCAGCCCTGAGCCGGCTTCTCTATGTCATGCATAACCGAAATAGTTTTTCTCAGTAGAGCCGGATCACTGCTTCAGGCAGTTCAAAGACCTTCAAGGCGGTAAAATCCGCTCCTTGAAATGGCTGTAAAGTTGATTCTTCCGGCATGCATCCTTCATACTCATTACGTACGGTTCCTTTATTTTCAGCACTGTTTGTGCCATAAAGGTCATTATTCAGGATCATGTTCAACCTCAACCCGATCCGGAAGGGATAGTTTTATGTCTCAGTCAAAAACGCGTATTGTTCCTCTGCTGCTTTTGCTTGTTGTGCTGGCATTGATCGGCGGATCCTTCTACGGGTATCTGGCCTGGGAAAAAGCCAAATTTGAAGGTTCTCTGCCTGCCGAGAAAAAAGTGGCGGCTCCGACGACACCGCAGCCTGCTGAACGCCCGAAACCGAGCGCTGTGCGCAGTTTCGGTGAACTGAGCGAACCGCCTCTGACTTTGTCAGCGCTTCGTTTCCTTCCCGCTCAGGCCGATATCGCTCTCGGTATCCCGCCCATTGCCTCCCTGTTGGCTAATGGCGTTCCTCTGGCACAGGACATTCTGAAAGACCGTCTGGATCTCCAGGCGGAGATTCAGTCCATCGCCCAGGGAATCGCCCTAGAAATGGGTCTGTCTGAGGACAAGGATATGGCGGCGGTACTGACGGATCTCGGCATTGATATTCAGTCCGGTGCCGCTGTATTTCTGACAGCAAAAGACATGGTGACAGGTGCTCTGGCGGCAGAAACGCCTCCGAAACTTTCAAAACTTTTTGATATGCCCGGTTTTTCGCTGACCATTGCGCTGCCTGTGCTCAATGGCGAGCAGGCCGAAGAGAATATTCTCAAATTCCTCAGTAATCTCCTGACCGGCATCGAAGTTACAGAAGAACAAGTTGCCGGACTGACCCTTAAAAAATACGAAGATCACGCCGCCTACTTTGTCACGCCTACCATGTTCGTCATCTCCAATAACATGGATGTGCTCAAGAGCGCTGCAGAACGTGCCGCAGACCCGGCCGTGTTCCAGTACGGCACCACGGACTGCCCGCCGGAATTTACAGATGAAGGCGTAATGCTCCTGTTCGTGAACCGTCTTATGCCTCTTCTGGATTCTGCGGAGCAAGAGATGAAAGAACTCGGTCCTCTTGCAGACGCACTCTCAGGCGTTCAGATGGATCAGATGAAAGCCATGTGCGAAGACAGCAAGGATACGGAGCCTATTGTTGTCAGCTGGCATGCAAACAAGGAATCTGCAGCTTTAAAATCGAAAATCAGCACCCTCGCCTATCCCGTTGTGGCGGTGTCTCAGGGAGACGGAAAAGCGGCAGTATGGAGCCAGCGGCTTCCCCGGAACACAATGGCTTTTCTCAGCCTGATACTGAATGATGCCATCAAAAAACGGATCGTTGAGGATTATATCGGTGCCATTCCCGAGGAAGTGCTGAAGCAGTCCAAGGCTTCCAAGGGCATGCAGTACCTTCCCAATGTCATGCAGCTGCTGGGCGGAGAAGTTACGCTCGGACTCACCGGTCTTGATCCGCTGGACGCTCCCTCCATTTTCCTGATCATTGAACTTGCCAGTGCCCCGACAGCGCAGATGTTTCTGGGCATGGCGCCGCAGCAGGACAGCGGCGAGCCCTATAAGGGCATCCAAATAAAACAGCTCACTATCCCCGCTCCCATGCCGGTGTATTTTGCGCTGGTGGAAAGCGCACTGATTCTGACCAACAGCGATGAAGGGTTGAAATCATTCATTGATCAGGCGCAGTCGGGCACAACAAGCGGATTTTATGATGCTGTGACACCGCCTCTGGATGCCAATGCCCTGATCTATCATAGTTTTTATCTGAACCCGGATTTCTACACAGAAGTGGTCGAACCTATGGCTTCGCTCATAGGTATGACGCTTCCGGAAAAATATACAGATGTTGCCGAAGAGGCTGCCCGGATTGTTCGTGACATTCGTGCCGGCACCAGCCAAGACGGAGAGTGGCTCACCGGAAAACTCGAGATTATTCTCAAGCCCGCTGCGGATGGCGGTGAAGCCGGAAACGAAACGCCTGCTGATACGCCGGATCCCGATGCTGCAGCTTCCGACGAAGCGGACGCATAGGAAGCCGTCATGATCCGTATGGCTGCTCCCGTGTGCATCTTTGCGGCTGTGCTCGCTTCTGCAATGGCAGTTGCGGCGGAAGAACAGACTGCTCCGCGGGTTCTTCTTTTTACCAAATCTGCCGGATTTGAACACAGTGTAATCAAAGAGACACGGCGGCAGCCGGTCAGTCACGCTGAAGGCATTTTGCGCTCCATTACGGATGAAATGGGCGCTGTGCTGGAGAGCACTAAAGACGGCAGACGCATCAACAAGGAAACGCTGTCCTCTGTGGATGTGGTCATTTTTTATACTTCCGGGAATCTGACAGAAAAAGGAAACGATGGACACCCGCCTGTCACTCCGGAAGGCATGAATGCGCTTTTTGACTGGATCCGCGGCGGCGGAGGCTTTATAGGTCTGCACGCCGCCACGGATACCTTTAAGAGTGAAGGCGGAGCAACCACCGCCTTTACAGAAATGATCGGCGGCGAATTTGTCACACACGGAGAGCAGTTCAAGGCATCCGTCAGAAAAGTCAGCCCCGATCACGCCGCCGTCAGAGCTCTGCCCGATGTCTGGGCAGTGCAGGACGAATGGTATATGTTCGCCCGGCTGAACAAAGAGCATATGCATGTGCTTGCGCTTCTGGAAACCGGAGGTGGAGGCAATCCGCAGAAAATGTACCAGGTGCCCGATTATCCCATTATATGGTGCCGCAGCTACGGGGACGGGCGGGCTCTTTACAACGGACTGGGACACCGTGAAGATGTCTGGGAACACCCGGTCTTCAGACAGATGCTCCATGATCACATACTCTGGGCGCAGGGTCGGGGCGATGCGCATACAGAGCCGAATTATGCGGAAGTGGTGCCTGAATAAGAGGATCTGTCACTATCAGCATGAATGACGGATTCAGATGCCCCGCAGAAGGGTGAATGCGCATGAAAGCAATCACAGTCATTTGCGGCTCCGTTTTTTCCGGAAGAAGCAAACAAATACAGGCGCTGTGGGCGGAAAAAAAAGAGCAGGCTTTGCTGATCACGCCGACGCGAAGGCTCGCTCAGCTACGCGAGGAACAGCTTATCCGTGAAACAAATCTGCCGGGACTCTGGAACCGACGGTCCAGAGAACTGAGCGAATATGCCGCTTTGCTGCTGGAAAGAAGCGGGTGCCCGGTGCGCATGGCAACGAGGCTGGAGCGCAACCGTATTGTGTGGCTTGCACTGAAAACGCTTGCCGATCAGGAAGAAATCCCGGAAGTCAGTGCGGGCTTTGTGAGGCATCTGCTGCAGGTCATCACTTCCATGAAACAGAATGCCGTGGAAGTGGCTGACCTGGATCGCGCCATTGATAATATCAGGGAAAAGCACCCCTTTGACCGGCTTGTATCGAAAATTTACAAAGCATATCAGCATGAATTGCTGCAACGGGAGCTCTACGATGTGCCCGGCCTTTTCTGGGCAGTGGAGCAGCGCTGTAAAGAGGGGCTGATCGCATTGCCTGAAGAAGAGCAATGGCTGCTGCTGGACGGCTTCGATGATTTCACTGCTTCACAGCAGCGGCTGCTGCTGGCGCTGGCTTCTCTTGCTTCAGGTATGGTTATCGGACTGAATTATGATGCGGAAGCCCCTGATCTTGAGGAACTGTATGCGCTGCAGCGAAGATGGCTGGAGAAATTTCAGCAAATCACGGATGTGCAAATCGTCCGCTGTCCCACTGCGCCGGAAAAAAGTCGCAGCGCATATGCATCCCGCTACCTTTTCTCTCAGCACACCCCTCCGCCGCCCGCCGAAACCCTATCCGCAAATGTGACTTTAATGCCTGCCGCCGATGCCTGCCACGAAATAGAATCAATCGGACGGACAATCAAATCACTGCTGCTGAATGATGCCCTGCGGCCTGCCGAGATAGCCGTCGCCTTTCCCGATATGGAACAGCAGGCGCCGCTGGTAGAAGAGATCTTTACCCGCTTTTCCATCCCTGTGATGATGCGGACACGCCTGCCTCTCTCCCGTTCCCGCCCCGCCATCTTTTTACTCCGGCTGGTAAAAGCCGTTCAGGAACAGAGCCTGCAGGAGTTTGCACCTTTACTTGCCTCACCTGCCTTCGACCGCCAGGACGACAGCCCGCAGGCAGTGCAGTCACTGGTGCTGCTGATCCGGGAGAGCAACATCACCGGAAGGCTTGACGAAAGCGCCCGGGCACTGAATTATCTGCAGAGGCTGATTGAGCAGAAAAGAGACGGAAACGAAAGAAGCAGGCTTTCACAGGGGTGCACTCCCGAAGCGATGCAGCTGCTGCTGGAGCGGCTGGATCAGATACGGGAGTTCACTCCAAGACTGCCCGCTGAAGGCACTTTCCGACTGTATTCTGAAAGTCTCAGCACCTTTCTGGATCTGCCCGGATTAAACAGAGACACGGAAACTGAACCCGGGAATCAGGAAGCTATCGCCGCACTGCGGCGCATTCTAGCCGAGATGGCGTCTCCTTTCTATGAAAATCAGCCCGTCACTTTTTCTGATTACTTCGCCCTCTTCCGCATGGCACTGTCTGAAGAATCGGTTTGCGGGCGCGGCAGAAGCGGTGTTTTTTGCTGCAGCCTCACCGATCTACGACTGAATGCCTTTCCCGTTGTGTTTTTGGGCGGACTGAATGAAGGCGCATTACCCGGTGCTGCAGCGATTAATGCCCTCTATTCAGACCGGGATCTCGCCCGTTTCCGAAAAGAAGGGCTTTCCATGCCGGGCAGTTCAGAGCATCTTCAGAAACAGCGCCTCCTTTTCCATCATGCTCTTTGCGCTGCTGAAAAATCTCTTTTCGTTGGCTGGCGCAACCAGGATCAGGAGGACAGAGAGATCCTTCCCAGTCCTTTTGCTGTCGAATTAAGAGAACTTTTCCAGAAAGCAGTCCCGCCGCTTACAGTCGATGAGCCAGCTCCGGATTGCTTTATTGCCGACCTGCATCAGGTGGCATCACCGGAAGATTTCAGGCTATCTGCCCGCTATCATCAGGCAACGATCAAAAGCCCGTCGCTTTGTGCACTTCTTGAGCCGGCGCAGGCTATGATCGAAATGGAGCAGACCCGGGCCACGTCGAAAAACTTTTCGGTATACGACGGCATGATTGAATCGCCGGAGCTGAAGGCAGATCTCCTCAGGCGCTTCGGTGAAAAACACCAGTTCAGCGTCAGTCAACTGGAAGAATATCTGAAGTTTCCCTTTTCTTTTTTCACGAAATATGTACTGAAAATAAAAGAAACCCGATATGCGGACGGAGAGATCACGCCGCTTCTTCGCGGAGTAATTCTGCATTATGCGTTGAAGCTCTTTTATGAAGTTTACAGGCAGAAACCGGCTAATACACTGAAAAATACAAGTCCGGAAGAACGAAGTCTCCTTATCCAAAACAGTCTCGACCGCGCTTTTGAAGAACAGCGCTTTGCGCTGTCAAACATTGCACCCGTTGTTGTTGCTCTGGAAAAAGCGCGGCTGAATCTGCTGCTGGATCAGTTCATCCAGGAAGAAGCGGCAACGGAAGATTCATTTGTCCCCTGGGTGCTTGAATACAGTTTCGGCACGTCCTCCCGCCCAGAACAGGATCCTCTTTCTACAGCCCTGCCGTTTACTTACGAAGTGGGTGAGATGCAAATTATGTTCGCCGGCATTATCGATCGGATAGACAAAGACAATCTGAATAGACTGCGAATCATCGACTATAAAAGCAGCTCCGCTCCGACAAAGAAAGAAATCAAGGAAGGGCTCTCTTTGCAACTGAGCATCTATGCCGCGGCCGCGGAGGCTTCTTTTCCGGGATGCAGCAGCGTGGAAGGGTGGTATATCCCCCTTCTGAAAAAGAAGCCCCAGGAAGCATTGTTCGCTGGCAAAGAGAGCGAGTCGTTGGAGCGCAATGCGAACGCCGTTGCGATGATTTCAAAGGCTATATGCGGTATCCGGGCAGGTTGTTTTCCGCCTTTGCCGCATCAATCCCTGAATCTGGACTATTTCACACTACCACAGGCGGCACGCTACGAGGCGTGGCGCGTGGCAGAAAAAACAGATCCCTTCAAAGAAAATCCGACGCCCGTCCACTGAACAAAAGATGCGCCCTTCGGACGCATGCTTGATCCGGATCCAGACTAAATATCCGCCAGCCGTTTTCTTGCTTCGACCAGGGCGACACGTACCTGTGCAGGGGCTGTGGCCCCGGGCTGGCAGCGCCGTGCCAGAATAGTTTCTATTTGCAGGGCATCAAAAACATCTTCCTCGACTTCGGGACAAAAGCGTCGAAACTCGTCCAGACTCAACGCCGTCAGCGTTTTCCCGACACCAATGCAATAGCGCACTGTTTCTCCCACAATATGGTGTGCCTCCCGGAACGGAACACCTTTATAGACCAGGTAATCAGCAAGATCAGTTGCTTCCATGAACCCGTCGCCTACAGCTCTTTCCATCACGTCGCGGCGCACCGTAATCGTCCGGAGCATGGCAGTGAAAACAGAAAGGCATAACTGGACGGTATCAGAAGCATGGAAAACCGGCTCTTTGTCTTCCTGCAGATCCCGGTTATAAGTCAGAGGCAGCCCCTTCAGCAGCACCAGCAGCGCCTGATGATCTGCAAAAACACGCGCCGCCTTCCCTCTGGTCAGCTCTGCGGCGTCGGGATTTTTTTTCTGCGGCATGATACTGGAGCCTGTTGTAAACGCATCGCCCAGCGAAATGAAACTGAAGGGCGGGCTGTTCCACAGAATAATCTCTTCACTCCAACGGGACAGGTGCATCATGATCAGGGATGCGCAGCCGCAGAACTCAATCAGGTAATCCCGGTCGGACACGGCATCCATGCTGTTGGCGGACAGTTTTTCAAAACCGAGCAGTTCGGCTGTGTAGGCGCGGTCAATGGGATGGGGTGTTCCCGCCAGTGCGGCGGAACCGAGGGGCATCACATTGATTCTTTTTCTTAATTGGGCAAAACGTTCCCGGTCTCTTGAAAACATTTCAAAATAGGCAAGCATATGATGTGCCAGCAGGACTGGCTGTGCGGGCTGTAAATGGGTGTAGCCCGGGAGCACAACCTGAACGTGCTCTTCGGCAAAATGGAGAATGGCATGCTGCAGCGCATGAAGGGCGGCATCAATGGCATCAGCCTGATCTCTTGTCCAAAGACGCATGTCGGTAGCAATCTGATCGTTTCGACTCCGGGCAGTATGCAGTTTTTTCCCGGCATCTCCGACTTTTTTTATAAGAAGGGCTTCTATATTGCCGTGGACGTCCTCCAGCCGGGAATCCCATTGAACAGAACCGTTCCGGACTTCTTCCGCCAGTTCGGCAAGCCCCTGGTCCAGGAGACTTCCTTCTTCCTTTGTAATAATTCCGCACGCTGCCAGCATTTTGGCATGGGCACGGCTCGCCTCTATATCCCAGGGCGCAAGTCGATGATCAAAAGACACGGACTCTCCCAGTTTTTCCATCAGCGAATGCGTCGTCCCGTCAAAGCGACCGCCCCATAATTTGCTCATAAAAATACCTCGGGCTGCTTGCAAAAAAGCATTCTTTTAGAATTAACTTCCTTCGTGCGCCTGTTCCTGAAAAAGGACAGGCGTGCCGAAGGCATCACTATTTTTTCTTTTTAACGGGCGCTGAACTTTTCTGAATCAGTGTGTCCAGCTCTTTCAATATCGTGGCAAGGATTTCTTTTCTGTTTGCTTCCGTGATTTTGTAATGCTGTGCATTTTCCAAAAGTTCCATGGTGCGCAAACTCACCTGATACGCAAAATCCTGTACTTTCATGATCGTACCTCCTGCAGCCCAAACAAATTAATGCACATCAGCCTATATGATACAAAACGGGCTGCGTCCCGCCCAAGCGGTGCGCAACCCGTATTTTTACAATGGTAATTCAGGCTGAAAAGTCAGCGCCTTTAGACCTATTTAAACAGCGCTGTAATGGCTGCCGGATCCATGCGCATGCCGGGACCCATGGTGCTGCTCATGGCGAGCCCTTTCAGATAGGTACCCTTGCAGGCACTCGGGCGGGCCTTCATAATGGCTTCGATTACACTCTTCGCATTTTCTTCCAACATCTGGGCATCAAAAGATACTTTCCCGATAGGCACCTGGATATTGGCGAACTTGTCAACACGGTACTCAATTTTACCGGCTTTAATCTCTTCTACAGCCTTGCCGACATCTGCCGTCACCGATCCTGCCTTGGGACTGGGCATAAGCCCGCGGGGACCCAGGATTTTACCGAGGCGGCCGACATGACGCATCATGGCAGGCGTGGCAACAGCGGCGTCAAAATCAGTCCATCCGGCCTGAATTTTGTTGACCAGGTCTTCGCCGCCCACTTCTTCAGCACCTGCCGCTTTCGCAGCATTCATCTGATCTTCCTGATCGCAGAAAACAACAACACGAACCGTTTTACCGGTACCGTGAGGCAGGGAAACGGAACCGCGAACCATTTGATCCGCATGGCGGGGATCAACACCGAGAAGGAAGGCAAGTTCTACTGTTTCGTCAAACTTGGCGTTGGCATTTTCTTTTGCCAGAGCGACGGACTCGGAGAGAGTGTAGAAATGGAATTTGTCAACTTTAGCGCGATTTGCCTTAACACGCTTAGAAGAATGAGACATGAGATGTTCTCCTGTGGTGCAAACGGAACAGTTGTTCCTCCCACGTTAAAAGGAATATGAGAAAAAGGCTTCGAAGTCAGCCTTCAACACGCAAACCCATACTGCGCGCTGTACCGGCGATCATTTTTTTTGCGGTGTCAATGTTTGCGGCATTGAGATCAGCCATTTTAAGCTCTGCGATTTCCTGGATCTGCGCATCAGTTACAGAACCCACTTTGGTTTTGTTGGGCTCGGCAGAAGCCTTTGCGAGCTTAGCGGAGCGTTTGAGCAGAACGGCGGCAGGCGGTGTTTTGGTGATAAAGGAAAAAGAGCGGTCTTCATAAATAGTAATAATGACAGGAACAACCAACCCCATCTGCTCCTTGGTTCGCTCGTTGAACTGGTTGCAGAAATCCATAATATTCAAGCCATGCTGACCCAGGGCAGGACCGACGGGCGGTGCAGGGTTTGCCTGACCGGCTTTCACCTGCAACTTGACTTGGGCTTTAATTTTCTTTTTCTTAGGTGCCATGGTTCAGGGAACTCCATTCAGATTTGTTCAATTTGCCAGGGCTCTACCTCGACGGTAGTCTGGCGGTCAAAAATTTCAACACTAACTTTGAGGATATTGCGGTCCGAATCAATTTCTTCGATATTGCCGAAAAAGTTGGCAAAAGGTCCCTCATTGATACGGATTCGCTCCCCTTTATCAAAAGAGATCTTCACTTTAGGCCGTTCCCGCTCACCGCGAACGACTTCAAGAATTTGATTCACTTCTTCATCTTCAAGCGGAACAGGCACATTTTTTGATCCAATGAACCCGAGAATGCTTGGTGTGTCACGGATAATTGCCCAGAGCTCAGGATAGGTTTCCGGATGTTCGGGCAATTGCAGCAGAACATATCCGGGAAAGCATTTTTGTTTTGAAACACGCTTTTGCCCGCCGCGAACAACTTCAACCTGCTCGATGGGAACAAAAGCGTTACAAATCAGATGCTCAAGATTTTTCTGCTGCGCTTGTGCAAGCAGCATATCCCGGACAGAAGTCTCTCTGCCGGAATAGGCATGCAGTACGTACCACCGCCTGTTCAGTCCGTCTTCAGGTGGCGTGTTCAAGGAAAAACCCTTTTCCACTTCTTCTTCTTTCGGGCTGAGTTCGAATTCTTCGTACGGAGTACTATTTTGTGTTGTGTCTGCCACGAGAACCCCCGTTAAGCGGCCAGTTTCAGAATAAGCATAATGAAAATGCTGAAAACCCGATCATACACAAAAACAACACCGGCCATGATAGCAATAATAAAAAGCGTAACCTTGGTTGATGCCATCAGGTCTTCCCGGGTCGGCCACGTGACTTTTTTCAGTTCAGCGATGACACTGTCAAAGAAGTCCTGAAGCCTGGCGAAGATACCCGGCTCTTTTACGGGAGCACTTACCTGCTTTGCCATGAAATAAAATTCCTGCACTGGCACACGCCAGTCTTTACTCTTCTGATACAATACCAGATGTTAAGGTGGCAGGGGTGGAGGGATTCGAACCCCCAACCTTCGGCTTTGGAGGCCGCTGCACTAGCCATTGTGCTACACCCCTTCAAGCATGCCGGAAGGCTCCATTCCGGGGATGACAGGAACCTTCCGGAGATTTAACTTGTAAAAAACCGATCTGCAACGCAGAGCGGCCGGATCAGACTACTGGATAATTTTAGTGACCACACCGGCGCCGACCGTACGACCGCCTTCGCGGATGGCGAAGCGAAGTTCCGGACCCATGGCGATAGGCATGATCAGTTCACCCGTAATCGTGACGTTGT
>Ga0255347_1005370_pt1 | contig 14604 bp, 17 predicted proteins | sample wastewater_treat_2_FD_192479 | JGI IMG/M metagenome (GOLD analysis project Ga0255347, IMG submission 192479) | Wastewater microbial communities from Lulu Island WWTP, Vancouver, Canada - plant24 | ecosystem: Engineered > WWTP > Wastewater > Unclassified | place: Canada: Vancouver, British...
TCCTGAAGCAAAAAAGGATCTGCAGGCCGGTTCAAGTCATAAAATGAAAGATTCTTCAGTAAAGGAATATCTTTTATTTCAGATGAACGTGACGGGGGGGGACAACAGTTTTGAAGACTGTTTCGGTTCAGATATAAAAACTGTTTCAGTTAACGGAAATGAAGCTGAAGTCCTTAATGAAAACGGTGTTATTGTTAAACTGGTAAAAGAAAACGGCGAATGGAAAATTGATTTATAAATTCTGACTGATGATTGTCATTATGCTGATGACAATCGCCACTTTTCAGACTATTTATTTTGTGTTTTCTTAAACATAGAGAGGTTTAAATGAAAACTAAAATAATAGTTATGATATGTCTTTTATCTGCGGCAATTTCGTGTTCTAAAAGATCAGAAGTCCCGGTCATCACCCTTTTCAACTACGGCAGTATCCCTCAAACGGAAATTGAAACTGTTTCAGGCACAAGAATTTATATTGATATTGCCGATCCCCAGATGGTAATCAAGCCGCCGAAAGCGGGAGACATTCTTCTGATTACACATTCCCATCATCCCGATCATTATAATTCAGTATTTGCTGATTCATTTCCGGGAAAAAAATTAATTGCCGAAGAAGGAAAAATTGAAACAGCCGGATGTAAGGTTACCGGAATTAAAGCAATTCATAATATGGGAGATCCGTATCTTGCGAAGGGCGGAACAGATTATATCTTTTTGATCGAAGCCGATGGTGTTAAGATTGCTCATTTCGGGGACATCGGTCAGGAGTCATTTTCCGATGAACAGTTATCTCTTTTGAATGGACTTGATGTTGCACTTATGCAGTTTGAAAATCAGTATAGCGGAATGCCTGCAGGAAGCGATAAAGGATATAATCTCATAAAGCAGATTCAGCCTAAAATAATTATTCCGACTCACGTTCAGGACGCTTCAATAAAAAAAGCCTGTGCGATGTGGAAACCTTATTTTTCTGTTAAAAACGGCGTAAAGATAACGAAAGGCATTATGCCAGGTTCAACTTCATTCATTCTCATGGGATATAATGGTTCTATATATTCGAAAGAATTAAATGCACAGCAATGGGATAACTGAAAATAATATTTCTTTTTAGAATGATAGTTGTAACTGCGCGGCGGAAAGCCGCGCTTTTTGTTAAATTTCAGAATATATTTGTGATCATAAAAAGCTTGCTTATTTCTGCTGTTTAATCTTATTAAATGATAAATATTCATCAGGAAGAATTTATGAAAATATTATTTATCGGCGGAACCGGAATCATCAGCCGTGCGGTTTCAGAGAAGGTCATCGAAGAAGGTCATGAGCTCTATCTTTTAAACAGGGGAAACAGCGTTCTTCCTGAAGGTGCTGTAAGCATAAAGGCGGATATCAATAATATTGATGAAGTTTCCGCAAAAATCGAGGACATGAGATTCGACTGTGTTGCGGATTTCATAGCTTTTACGCCGGAAAATGTTGAACGCGATTATAATCTATTTAAAGATAAAACCAGTCAGTATATTTTTATAAGTTCCGCATCTGCATATCAGAAACCGGTCGGAAATTATCTTATCACTGAAGGAACACCTCTTTGCAATCCGTACTGGGAATATTCACGCAATAAAATTGCATGCGAGGATCTTCTCCTTAAACTATATAGAGAGAAAAAATTTCCGGTTACGATTGTACGCCCCAGTTATACTTACGATGAAAGAAGCGTTCCTCTTGCTGTTCACGGCAGAAACGGAAGTTATCAGATTATCAAACGTATGCTTGCCGGAAAGAAAGTTATTGTTCAGGGCGACGGAACATCGCTTTGGGTGATGACTTATAATAAGGATTTCGCGAAAGGTTTTACCGGACTCATCGGAAACATCCGTGCGGTTGGCGAGGCTGTTCATATTACTTCTGATGAAGTTCTTACATGGAATCAGATTTATGCCGCTCTTGCAAATGCTCTCGGTGTTGAGTATAAGCCCTATTATGTCAGTTCGGATTTTCTTGCGAAATGCGGCAGTTATGATTTTACGGGAAGCCTGACCGGTGATAAATCAGCTTCAGTAGTTTTTGATAATTCAAAGATCAAGAAACTGGTTCCTTCGTTTTGTTCGACCGTGCGGTTCGATCAAGGTATGCGTATTGCGGTAGACTACATAATGAAGCATGAAGAGTGCCGCAAAGAAGATTCGGAATTTGATAAATGGTGTGATAATGTCATTGCCGTTTTGGATGAGTCTGCCGAAAAATTAAAAAAGATGTAAGGAGAAATTATGTTTATTGCCGCCGTAATTCTGCTTTCGATATCTTTGATATTTTTCGGAGTCTGGATTCATGCGATGATTGCGATGGTAAAGCAGAAGAATCCAAAATTTCAAAAAGTTGACAGAGAAACGAAAACTTCAAAAAGCTCGATAGGCCCGACGGGTTTTTCTAAAGAAGTCTCTTTTGTAAAAGAGAAGGGCTATGAAGCAGAAATGAAAGCCGGAATGACTTACGGTGAAATAGCTGAAGGAATCAAAAGAAAAGATCCGGCAGTGTTTCTGTTTCTGCGTATAATGATCGGTTTCGGTGTCGGCATTTTAGCCGGCCTTGCATCAATAGGTTTGTTTGTAATAAATCATGGAAATTCGGACGGATATTTTATTCTGGGAGTATCGGGTTTTTTTACATTTACATTTCTGTTTATAATAATAAATCAAAGAATAAAAAATAAAAAACAAGGATAAGTAGATTGATAAAAAGCCCTCTTCCTTTGGGAGAGGGCGAGCCGGAGGCTGGGTGAGGGGAAAATAATTTTAACTATTCATCTTAAATAATATCTTCAGCACTCTTTCTTTCGGTACATCTTTATTTTTAACCATGGTTTCGTAATCTTCATCATAATATTCAAGATCATATCCCGTGTTTTCAACTGTTATCTTTTTCTCATTCATGTATTCGAAGACCTTTTTGAACCATGAAGGATTTAGATCAAGTGAATTGACCTCAAAGGCGCAATAAGTTCCCTTTTGTCTGGTGAACTGAGTATATTTTTCATTGCCGTCAAAACTCTTAACAGGTGCAAGAGGTGTATAGCTGAAGCTTTCATCTGTGTAATCAGTATCAATTGCCATGAAGCGTTCTTGATAATCGATATTTTTTATATCAGCTTCACATACATCTTTATGAAGTTTTCCGAAATCAGTTTTATCTGCATCTGTTAAAAGAACAATAGTTTTAATTCCGACAAATTTCTGTTCATTCAGTTCAAGCACTTCATGTTTTATCATTTGTTATAATCTCTTTTTTCTATTAAATTGCATTATGGTAAACATGTGTATAGCTGTACTGTTATTAAGTCAAGATATTAATAGGGTATTTCACACTAATACTCCGAGATTCGGAGGTCATCACAAGGCTTCGCCTTATGAATTCATTGTCTGCATGGATCATGCAATAATTTTCAAAGGGACGAGGAGCTCAGTCGCCGCTCCTCATCCCTTTGATATCCCACTCCTGGCTTTTGTCGGGCGAATTCCTCGCACCGGCTTTGCCGGATGCTACGGTCGCCCGAGTTGAGTCCGACTGCGTCGGACGTTTTTGTGATTTATCTATCAATAATCTCTAACAGAAGTGCTTTTCGCACTTTAAACTTTTCTATTCTCATTCCGTTTTGCATCTCATAGTCAGCACTTTGCACTTTTATGGTTCGGAGTTGGACTCAGCAGGTTCAAGCCTGCACCCCTCGCACAGCTTTTGCTTTCATAAACAATCGAGTTCTATGCTTTGATTGAGTTGTTTTGACCCAAAAGGTCAAATTTAATATCTTCATTGTCCATTCAAGTACCTCTAGGGTGCAAATTACATTCTTTGAGGTGAAACCCAGTATGGCTTTGAGATTATAGATTGTTGTTGCATTATTTTGATATATACATAAAAGATTTACAAGGTGCTTTCGCGAATAGTGCACTATTTCGATTGAAAGAAGGTTTATCAAGATGATTAAATATGTTTTATCTATAATGATTATATTTTGTTTTAATTGCGGATTTGCAGAAAAAGAAGAAAAAGAAATTTCTAAGATTGAAGAAAAGAAAACAGAGATTAACATAGAAATTTCATGGAAAGAATTGCACCAACAACTATTGAATATTAAGTATCTTGGAGAAGATGCTTCGTTGGATATTATGTTTGAATCAAAAGATATTCTTTATTCAAAATCTCAATTTGATAAAGAATATCTTTATAAAGGGAATTGGCACATTGATGAAAATAATGGTGTGATAAAATTTAAAATATGTGATGGGAAAGGTGTTTTTCAAGATTATTTGTCTGGGGAATTTAAAAGTTTTGATATTAATAGAAAAGAAGGAATAGTTCATTCTATCATATTTTATAAAAGTAAAATCTTTTTAAAAAGAAATGATTTTGCTGATTATCTTGGTGATTCTGATTATTTTATTCTGTTTGTTCGCCCTGAAGGATTTAAGAGGCAAGGAGTTATGTTGGATTGATTTTCTTTTTCAGGGGGGATGAATTAAAATCATTAGTTTAAAAAAACAAAGAACCAATCGGTTCCTTCGAGTGCCATTACTACAAAAGTCAGGTAAAAGCACCACGAGCTTATTTTATTGATTAAACGTAATGAAGATATTTTCATTTTTCCGTACCTATTATTGCAGATTCCATATCTACCGGATCGTATTTGACTTTAACAAAAGAACCTTTGCTGTATTTTTGAATGTCGAGTATGGATACTGTCTGTTGTGCTTCGGAAGTAAAAGGCGGCAAGTTTTCGGGATAGACTTTCAGTCTGAAATCAAGGACGGGATTTTCGTTAATGCGGGTTCCCGATTCTTTAACCGAAAGAATTTCAGCACGGGCTTCTTTGCCTTTTGACATAAGTGAAATGTTTTTGAGACTGCCTGCAATAAGAGAAATAAACATCATGCTGATAGAGAGAATAAGAAAAAAAAATGCAATGATGAAAGGCCAGCAGTAAAGCAGAAGTTCGGAGACAGTTCCGGGTTCTTTTGCGTCAAGAGCAATAAGCCAGACAGCTCCGAAAATTCCGAAGAGGCAAAGGATTATAAACGAACGGCTGTTGATTTTATCCATTTTTTTTATTGTCGTGCGTTTCAATGATGCCGCCTAAAACCTGATTAAAATTGAAAAAATTCATGATTTGTCTGAATATCTACATGTTTTAATTTATTTGTCAATGAAAAGAGTTTTTGCTGTTGCAAACAAAGGTTTCGCATTTGAAATTTATTTTTTGCATAGATCATGCAAAAATATCAAAGGGTGTTCCACACCCTTTACCTGGGTTTTGTCCATTTCTTTTGCGTCGCCCAAAAGAAATGGACGTTATCCGAGCGCTGTTCCATCCGTGGGCGCTCGGACTTGCGTACATCCGTGTACGTTCGGAAAAGGGCGCCGCTGCGCGGAGCTTGTCGCGACAGAACTATCGCGCATTACTTCGTAATGTCTGCGATAGTCTGCGCTGAAATTGTGTCCGACTTCGTCGGACGTTTTAAAAGCTTGTTATTTCATACATTCTTTTCTAAGATATGAGGTTTTGTTTTGATATTGACATGAGTAATATTATTTTGTCTAAAGATCTATGTGAGTTTCGATTTTATTATAATTCTAGAGATATCATCGCTAAGAAATAATCTTTTGAAGGTAACAATATGAATTTACCGAAGTTTCATGAGACGTTCAATCCAATTCTTTCAATATTAAACGATGGTGAAATTATCCATCATCGTGAACTTTTAAAACGCGTCATAGCTGAATTTTATTCGACACTTCCTTTGGAATTGCTTGAACAAAAAACAAAGTCAGGTGATATTCTTATAGAAAACAGAATAGCCTGGGGAAAATCATATTTAAAGAAAGGCGGTTATATTCATTATCCTGAACGGGGAATGGTGCAGATCACAGAAAAAGGGAAAGACGCATCGAAGAACAAAGTTGATTTGAAAGATTTAGAAAATGAACATGACTTTTTAACTTTTTATAAAGAAGAATCGGCAAGTAATAACGATCATAATATTATAAATAATTCATCCCCACAAGATTTAATTGATGCAGGTTTTTCTGCAATTGAAATCCAGATAAAAAATGATTTATTAGAAAGATTAAAAACAATTGATCCTTATTATTTTGAAAAAGTAATTCTTATATTGTTAAAAAAAATGGGCTACGGGGATTTTGTTGAAACTTCAAAAAGCGGAGACGGCGGGATTGATGGAATAATCAACGAAGACAAATTGGGATTGGATAAGATATATATTCAGGCAAAGCGATATAACGATAATAAAGTTCGTGAGAAAGAAATTCGAAATTTTATCGGCGCTATGAGTGGTGATACCAGCAAAGGTGTTTTTGTAACAACTTCAACATTTGATGAATCCGCTGTTAAAAAAGCCCATGATGCGCATCATACGATTATTTTAATAGACGGAAATAAGCTTGTTCAATTGATGCACGAGTATAACGTCGGTGTACAGATTAAAGATACTTATGAAATAAAAGAAATTGATGAAGATTTCTTTGAGAATAATTGATGCAAATAGAAGCAATAAGTTAGTCCATTAACTTGTCTGGAGATGCTTAACATTATCATATTATCTCTAATCACTACCATTCACTCAGGAGCCCTCATGATCACTAATGAAATTATTTCTACCTTAATAAATCTTCAGCAATCGGCTGTCGCTTCTGGCAATCCTCCGTTCGCGGCAGTTATTATTGCCGGTGAAAAAATAATTTCAGCGTGCCATAATGTTTCGCGCTCTTCTGGTAATCCTCTCGAACATGCTGAGATGTCAGCAATTCAGTCGGCTATAAAAAATCACGGTTCTGCAATTCTCAAAGATTCACATTTGATTTCTTCGAATGAACCATGTCCGATGTGCATCGGCGCGTGTATCTGGTCTGGCATCGCAAAGGTTTCTTATTTCATTTCTCAGGAGCAGGTTGAATCCGTCCGCGGTTGGGGAAAATTTATGCCGGCGCGTAAAATTGCCGAAGCTGATGATTCTGGCATAATTGTTGAGGGCCCGATTGCAAATGACATGATGCTTGAAATGCATAGGAATTTCTGGACAAGCGGAAATAATTCCACGTTCAAACATTCCATTCATTTGGCAGGTAAGTGAAAAAACAATGATCAATAATGCCTTATATCGTTTATACAATTTGCACTTGATCATTGAATGTGGGAATGTCAAACAAGAAATAATTCGCCTGCCACAATATAGGTTATGCGGTTAATGCTTGAAGTGGAATCAGGAATGACCCAAAGTGCGAAAGCACTTCGAATAAAGAAGAATAAAAAAAAATGAATTTAAAACGTCCGACGAAGTCGGACACAACTCGAGTGTCCGCAGCATCCGGCAAAGCCGGTGCGAGGAATACGCGAGAAAAAAGCCAGGAGTGGGATCTCAAAGGGATGAGGAGCGGCGACTGAGCTCCTCGTCCCTTTGAACATTCTTGCATGATCCATGCAGAAAACGAATTTATAAGGCAGAGCCTTATATTGTATCCCGACTCTCGTGGAAAGAATTTATAAGACGAAGTCTTGTTTAAAAATCTTTACGAACTTCATTTTCAATTGACATGAAAATTCAGTCGGATTTATTTTACTTAAATGAAAGGATATTTAATGTGGTTACTAAAGAGATGAATAAAGGCAATAAAACTGAATCTTCTGCGTCAAAGGTTTCAGATAAATCTGCTAAAAAAAGATCAACTGATGGCATTTTGTCAAGACCCGATTCTCCCCGGAAAGTCACATCTTTAAGCGCGGCAAAAGCTGCGTCAAAAGTATTGCAAAATGCCAAAGCATCCGCAAAAATAAAAAAAGCGGCTGATTGCGCTATGCCGTCAAAAGTCAAATGAGTATCATAAACTATGAGCAATAATTATGATCACAGTGTTTTCATCAATGCTCCGTTTGACGAAACCTATCAGGAATTTTTGAACGCAATTACCTTTACAATCGCCTATTGCGGTTTTTCCCCGAGATGTGCGAAGGAAGCATATGACTCCGGAGAGATCCGTATAAGGAAAATCAACAAGATAATCAAGGAATGCAAATACGGCATTCATGACATATCATGTACCGGGCTAAATAAAAATTCTCTGCCTCGGTTCAATATGCCTTTTGAGCTTGGATTATTTCTCGGAGCTAAATACTTTGGTTCAAAACCTGACAATAAAAAAGCATGTTTGATTTTGGATAAAACACCTTATCGTTATCAGCAGTTCATCTCGGATATAAGCGGTCAGGATATAAGTTATCACAATGAATCAAAACAGACTCTCATAAAGCTTATACGCGACTGGCTGGCTCATTATACCAAACGAAATCTCGCGGGCGGCAGAACCGTGCAAAAAGATTATGACCGTTTTATTTCTGATCTGCCGGAGATGTGCGCCTTTCATAATAGAACTCCGGATGAACTGACTTATGTGGAATTCCGCAAGCTTGCGATTGCATGGATTAATGAGCTGTTTAATCTGCGATAGTATGTGATTAATTCTAAAAGGTAATATTATGAATAAAACAACAATTAGATTCCAGCGGGTCAGCGATGCTGAAAGATTTTGCGAAATTCTAAATAATGATAATTTCATCTATTTCTCAATCAGACCTTCAATCGAAGAAGAAAGAAAATATTTATCGCAGAATTTAAAAAGCAGAAAGAAGAACTTTGAATATAATTATACTATAATATATGATAAAAAAATCGCCGGTGCGATTGGATTTAAAATCAATCAGCATTCTGCGCATATCGGTGAAATCGGATATTTTATCGATGAAAATTACTGGAACAAGGGAATTGCTTCTGAGGCGGTTAAGCTTATTGAAAAAATCGGATTTAACGAACTCAATCTTGAGCGCATTGAAATTGTCATGATGCCTGAAAATAAAGGAAGCATAAGAGTTGCGGAAAAATGCAATTATAAGAGAGAAGGGCTGCTTGCCGGTAGAATTTATAATAACGGGAATTATCATGATGCTTATGTGTATGCTAAGTTGAAAAATGAATATTCGAAATAGGCAATGGATGTTTTTGGTGATATGGAATACTCGTAATTATCATTTATGTAATATCTTTGATAATTGACATATTTGAACAATTCTTTATTTTACACTGTATTGGGATATAGTGAATTATGAAAATTCTAAAAACCGATATTGATAAGCTCAAAAAATACCGGGCAGAGTATTTTAAATCTATGCCCGAGTTTCAGGAACTCTTCATTGAAATTCTTGTTAAGGAATCCTTATCTTATTCTGTCAACATACGGAAAGTTGATGCCGGTTATGTTATTATTACGAAAGACGGTGTTTTAATTGAATTTTATCTTGAAAAAGAATATATCAATGACAGCCGTTTTTATTTCGACAAAATTGTGGAAGAGTTGAATGTCAGAGAAATATATTGCAAATCATTTGATTCTTTGCTTCTCAGTTGTTGTCTTTTAAACTCGTTTCCATATTCTGTTTACGGGATATTGTACCGTGATTATATCCGGCCACATGTTGAAAAAGATCCTGTAATCGAAATGAAAAAAGCAGATATTTCACTATCCGGGTTTATTATGAGTCAGGACAGTTCAATCAAAGAATTGTTTGAAAACGAAATGCAGCTGTATGATTTCATTCACAATGAGAATGTATTTCTTTTCTATAAATATGATGAATTTGTCGGTTGCGGTATGATGATAAGAACTCATGATGATTGGAATTACTGTGATCTCGGTATCTGGGTTGTTCCTTCTGCAAGAGGTCAATCCTTAGGATCGCAGATATTATTGAGATTGAAAGATTTTGCTGAGGCAAACAGAATGATTCCAACCTGCGGCTGTGCAGCAGATAATTATGCATCGCAAAAGGCGATTGAAAAGAGCGGATTTGCAAGCAGGCATAAACTGATAAGATTTTGTGTAAACCTTGATTGAATCTTGCTTTATGATTTCAGTTTTAGTATAACTATGCTATGATATCCTGTATTCTGTATAAAAAGGAGAATTTAAATGATTGCATCCGGACTTCGTTTGGCAAAATACTTTTTGTTTTATTCTCTGTTTGCGCTTTTGGCTGTGATAATTCTTCTCATTGCTAAAGGCGGAGACTCAAGTTTTTATGCAGGATTTATTCTTTTTATTACCGGAATGATTTCATCATGTATTTCATTAATAATAACATTAGGAACTCTGATTAAAAAGAAATATTCTTCCTCTGAAAAGATTCCTCTATTTATTATTGCAGTTTCAAATGTAATTTATTTAATTTTATGCTTAATATCAATATTGTTCGCTTTACTTCTTTTCTGTTCGTTAAGCCGCTTATAAGAATAAAAAATCTGAATTGTTTTAATTATCTGAGTTAGAAAAAGTCCTTGATTAACATAATTATTTCTTTTAAGAATAGTAATTCAAGCTTCTAAGAATATGATAATACTGACAGGTGATAAATGCTGTTGATTGTTTCTTTGCTGATATTGTTTGTTGTTTTTATTGCTTTAGTGTCAAGGAGGCTTAATGTTCCTCTGATTATTATCGCTCTTGCTATCGGAATTATATTCGGAAGCGATGTCACAGGATTAATTTATTTCGATAATGCCGTACTGACTCAGAAGCTTGCAAATATTGCGCTGGTGTTTATTCTTTTTGCCGGAGGCTTCGGGACAAAAGGCAGCACTTTTAATTCGGTAGTTAAACCGACGATGCTGCTTGCGACTATCGGTGTACTATTGACTTCTTCTGTGACAGCAGTAATTTTTTATTATGTAACCGGATGGTCATTTCTAAAATCATTTTTGATAAGCTCAATAATATCATCTACTGATGTTGCTGCGGTATTTTCAATTTTGAGAACCCGATCCATCAACAGAAATATTACATCAATTACCGAGGTCGAATCTGCGGCTAATGACCCGATGGCAATCGTTTCTACGACATTTATTCTCCAATTGGTTATTGGAAGCGGAATCAGCACTTACAGTTCATTTTTTCTATTTATATGGCAGCTTCTCGGCGGTGTCGGCATCGGAATTGCAGTCGGTTTTGCCGGAGCTTTTCTATTCAATAAGATAAAAGAACTTGATGTAGGTTACTTTTATCTCTTTCTAATCGGAATAATACTTCTGAGTTTCGGTTTGGCAGATGTTTGCAAAGCAAGCGGGATGCTTTCCGCTTTTTTTGCCGGTCTTGTTATGGGCAACCGTCAGATACCGTATAGAAACGGAATTTCTTCATTCAGCGGAATATTATCGTTTATAGCGAATGTCGGCATTTTTATAATGCTTGGTTTGCTTGTTTTTCCGAGAAATTTTTCTGATATATGGATCTGGGGAATTCTTCTTTTTTTAATTGTTACATTTGTCAGCCGGCCAGTTGCAGTGTTCATCTGTACCATCCTGACAAAATTATCTTTCAAAGAAAAAATCTTTTTGAGCTGGAGCGGAATAAGAGGTGCGGTGCCGATTGTTCTTGCGACATATCCTCTGGCGGCGGGTATCGATGGAAACCATCAGATTTTCAACATCGTTTTTTTTGCCGTAACTCTTTCGGTAATTTTTCAGGGAACAACCATCGGAAAGCTTGCCGATATTTTGAAGCTGAGCAGTAAGAATGCCGTTAAGTCGAAACAGACAATGGAGCTTGTAACCGTTCATGATACGGATTATGAGCTGATTGAAATATCGGTTGATCCGGATACCTACACGGGACATTGCATGATATCTGATTTAGTGCTGCCGGTAGGGACTACAATTACAATGATCAACAGGCATAATACAATAATTGCGCCGTCGGGAAAAACGCTGATTCTCCCGGGAGATATTCTTTCCGTTCTGGTTGAAAGAAAAAAAATTCAGGAAGTCACTCTTTCCATTCTGGATAAGTTTTCAAAAATTATATGATTGCGTTTATTTGTTTACGTTGATTCGTTTTGATGTGAATCCTTTTCCGCTTTCATAAATAAAAACTTCTCCGCCGCTTGCTACTTCTGTTTCCCCGTGAATCTCAAGCCATCCGCCTGAGTTTAAAAGTTTTATTTTTTTCCCGTTGTATTCATGTGTTTTATTGTCTGATGAATTTACCGGAACATGAGTGTGTCCGAAAAGAAAAGTTTCAGGTGCTGTCGGAGCAGAAGCCTTCTTGAAATCAGTTTCAAACAGACGAAGCTCTTCAATTGATGAATCTATGTAATCATTGAATCGTTTTATTGTGTCAGCGTCTTTTTTTGAAGTCAGATCCGAAATGTAATCCGAATTTCTGATTCTTCTCAGTCTTTTGACTGCCGACTCCGCTATTGCGTTATATATTATTTTTCTGATAAATTTCGGAAGCTTATGCGGAACTAGATACTCAAGCATTTCCAGGATGTATTTTCTTATTAAAACGCATTTCCCGCTTGTGATGTCTTTCTGCGATTCAAGAACCGTTGCCGTGAAAGGTCCGGCCTGACCAATGCCGGTTGAGCCGAGCTGGCAAAGCGGGAAATTTACTGCTACGTAATCCTTCATGCAAAACGGATGCTTGATGTCTTTAATTATACGGAAAACTTCAGCAGTCATTGACCAGTATGATTCGAGATATTGACCATGAGTCATTATAATGCTTCCATCGTCAGTGAAAAGATATACGTTCGGAAATGCGATTATAAAAGGAATGTACCCCGGAGTGCCGGGGATATTGTCCGCAATGAGATAGTCCAAAAACATTCCCCCGTAAGGTTCTTCTGAAGAACGTTTGCGTACTCCTGCGAGTTTTATTCTGTCTTGAAAATTTACCCCTGTTCTGTCGTCAATTAGAAGCGGAACTGACATTTTAAAAGGTCTGACATTTTGATTTGAACTTAGCTGATTGATGACGTTTGACTGATATTCGATCGTGTCCCAGATATTGTAGTCGTGATTTCCCGGAATATAAACAAATCTTTTAGCAATTTTTTCATTTCTTAGACGGGTAAAAAAGTAAGCTCCCATGCGGTAAACATCACCGTAATCATTCACGGCAAAATCCATTATATCTCCGAGAAAGATCAGATAATCGTTGTCTTTACCCAGAGCTTCGATCAGGCATGATAATTTGCAACCGTCAACGGGATTTCTTGACTTATCCAGCTTTACGAGTGTTGATTCAGGGTCTCCGATATGAGTGTCTGAAATTACAGCTAACTTCATGATAGACCGCCTTCATTTCCTTAAGTTTATGCGGAAGTCAGTTCCTTTATAGTCTGAAGAATTTCGCGTCTTCCGTTTTTATTAGTTGATGATGATAGAAAAATATCCTTTTTATCGATCTCAAGAACTTCAGCTATTGTTTCAAGAGATTTTTTCTGTTCGGGCTTTTTGAGCTTGTCTGATTTTGTAGCGATTATCGCCGTAGGTATGTTGAGTTCGGAAAGTTTTGTTATAATACGGCGTTCTTCTTCTCCCGGTTTTCTTCTGGAATCGATTAATAAAAATATTGCTTTCAAATTTTCGGATTCAGTAATGAATTTTTCAATCATCACGGCAAATTCTTCTTTAAGCTTTAGAGGAACCTTTGCGAATCCGTAACCGGGCAGATCGACCATCACCATTTCGTCATTTATATTAAAAAAATTGATTTTCTGTGTCATTCCGGGTTTGTTTCCGACACGAACAAGATCTTTGCGGTTTACGAGCATGTTAATTAATGAAGATTTTCCGCAGTTTGATCTTCCTATGAATGCAAAGTGGGGAAGGCTGATCCTGGGATAGTCTTTCGGATCGGTTGCGCTTTTTATATATTCAGCTTTTATTATTTTCATTATTTACCGTTGCTTTCATTATGATGGCATTTTCGCTGCCGTAATAGTTTTTCCGGCACCCTATTTCGGTAAAGCCATTTTTATTATAAAACTTTACGGCAGGATTATTTTCGTTAACCTCTAAAAACACTTCGCAGATTCCCGTTTTTGAAAGTGCGGTGAACATACGGCTCAAGAGTGATGCTGCCAGTCCCTTACGGCGGAATTTTTCAATAACTCCTATGCGCAGAAGTTCAGCCTCAAAACGGTTTGTTGAATAAATAATATATCCCGCGGCTTCTCCTTCGATTTCGATAATCTCAGATTTGTTAAGAGGATTCGCGAATGATTCCTGAATATTGTTCAAATCCCAGGAATTTTTGAAAAGTTTCTGTTCAATTTGTTCAATAGTTTGGGCATCGGCAGGTTCTGTTTGTCTGAAAAGAATGTTGCTCATTCTGATAAAAATGATTAATAAATTGAACTAGTCAAGCAATTGTTGAATATATGCTCTTTCTTTGCGTGACAGTTTCTGCGTTACAAAATAAAAAAGATTCCGTTGATGCAGAGATTGATTTTAAAAATTATGGGTTTTGTGTGAACATTGATGGCAAATATGTTTATAAAATCGCCATTATTTCAGCTAATTGCGGTATTTAATTTGCTGGTTTGAGTATTAGGAAATTTTTCCGACTGAACAGTTTAAAAATTATTCTTGACAAAATCATATTTCGGAACGAACTAAAAGGCAATCTGATGCACTTCAGATATATTTATCATTTTAAGGAGAATTTATATGAAGAGAGTGCTATCTGCTCTTGTTCTTCTCA
>Ga0255347_1005376_pt1 | contig 14586 bp, 18 predicted proteins | sample wastewater_treat_2_FD_192479 | JGI IMG/M metagenome (GOLD analysis project Ga0255347, IMG submission 192479) | Wastewater microbial communities from Lulu Island WWTP, Vancouver, Canada - plant24 | ecosystem: Engineered > WWTP > Wastewater > Unclassified | place: Canada: Vancouver, British...
AACGGTTACGTGTATGAAACGTTTGGCATTTCGAAGCACTTCACTGTCAAACCGCTACAATGCTTATTAGATGTAACACCCTTGAAATTAGCACTATCCGCCAAATGTTTTATACACGATGTTACCAACTGGGCGTTATTGTCTTTCAATGGTTTGAGATATTTTTTCAATCCTGTCATTCCGTTTTCTCTGTCTTAAAAGATTTAGTTTTTTTGTGTAGGGTAAGTCAGGGTAGGAAAATAGCCAAGCTCTATGGCAGGTTTTGGCTTTAGCGTTGGCTTGTGCGACCTGCCATTGTGCTTGGCTATGTGCGTTAGCGTTTAATTGCTCGAATAATTTCACCTAACCATAAGACAAAAGACGTCGACCCAATAATTACTGCCCAGTCTTTCAATGTTAATGGAACAGTCCTGAAAACTTCGCCTCCAAATTCAACAATTAATATTTGACCTACTAAAATGACAAAAGCTACAATTAAGAAACCAATAGATTTATTTAATCCATGGAAAGCAGATTTACCTGATGCGAATGCTTTTGCATTAAACATATTCCAGAATTGTAACATTACAAATATTGTGAAGAAACGAGATAAGTCATAACGACTAACTTCACCATTATTTGAAAAATAAAAGAGAAGTCCTAATAAAATAATTACGAATGAAAAACCGACAAAAAGAATATTGAACCTCATTGAAGGTGTAATTATAAAATCCTCATTTTTCCTAGGTTTATTATCCATTACACGCAAATTCGGAGGCAGAGAAGCCAATGCCCCTGCTGCAAATGTGTCCATAATTAAGTTCACCCAAAGCATTTGCGTAACAGTCAAAGGTAATTCATGACCGAATATTGAACCTAAAAAGACAATAATAAGGGCAGCAACGTTTATTGTTAATTGAAAAAGAATAAAACGTTGAATGTTCTGGTATAATGAACGACCCCACATTACAGCAGTTGTAATACTACTAAATGAGTCATCTAACAGTGTTATGTCGCTGGCTTCTTTGGCAACAGAAGTCCCTGAACCCATTGATAAGCCAACATGAGCAAAATTCAAAGCTGGTGCATCATTTGTGCCATCACCTGTAACAGCAACAACAGAACCGTTTCTTTGCAATAGTTGAACTAATCTTTGTTTATCGGTTGGTCTTGCTCTGCACATTATTTTTAAATGTTGCACTCTTTTTAGAGCTTCTTCATCGGAAAGATTTTCAAACTCAATACCAGTAATAATATTATGAAAGTTATCACTGTCATTCCAAATACCTATCTGACGACCAATTTCCTTAGCCGTACCCGGAGTATCACCAGTTACAATTTTCACTTCAATACCGGCATTTAAACATTTTGTTACTGCGGAAGGAACATCTAATCTAACAGGGTCAGAGATTGCTGTTACTCCAAGAAAAACAAGATTTGAATTAACTAATTTTCCATTTTCAAATCTGTCAATATTGTCTTCGATAATCTCGTACGCAAACCCCAAAGTCCTCATTGCCTGATTCTGATATTGGGTTAGGGAATTTTCGATTATCGAGTTATATTCCTTAGCATCTTTTAAACCTTGCTCTGTTAATATCTTACCACATTTTGACAAAACAATCTCAGGAGCACCTTTAACATATAAGACTTTTTTACTTAACAAAGGGCTGTTAATCAAAGAAGCCATAAATTTTCTTTCGGTTGAAAATGTAAGTTGTTCGATTACTTCCGAATCTTCACGAATATCTAAATAATTTATGCCTTGTTCATGTAACCATAATAACAGAGCAGCTTCTGTTGGATTGCCTAAAGTTTTTATTTTTGATGGTTCAGAATAATCAAGATATGCTGTTGAATTAACAGAAATACTCTCCTTGATAATATTATGGTTTTCATCATTTGAAAGTTTACCACCATTTAAACAGAAAAAATCAGCTTTAAAAACTTGCATTTGATTTTGCGTCAAAGTGCCAGTTTTGTCAGTACAAATAACCGTTGTTGCTCCCATTGTTTCACAAGCATGCATCTTTCTTACTAGATTATTGTTTTGAAGCATTCTACGCATACTTAATGCTAGACTTAGGGTTACACTCATTGGCAATCCTTCCGGAACTGCAACCACAATTAATGTAACAGCTACCATAAAATATTGCAATATCCGACCTGCAACGTCTAGGCTAACCCAAGATTCAGAATTTAAAGGGTTTATACCAAATAAATAACCAGCAGCGGCAAGTATTACAAATGTTCCAATCCCATATAATATCCATCTAAACCAACTACCTTCTTCAACACTTTTAGGTAGTTCTTTTTCATTGCCTAATAACTCAAATGAATCGTAGATGATAGGCAACCAAACTTTGGTCAAGACTATTGAAGCAGATAAAATTACTATGCCAATTGAACCTAATTGACCAATTGTATATTGCGCTTCCCCTAAGAATAAATCTTTAACAAAAAGGGCGAGAAATGTCAAGACAGCCAAAGCAAAACCAACAACCCCAATAAATTTTGCCAGTTTGTCCAATTGCTTATTCAACGGAGTTTCTTCACCACTCATTTCTGTTGCTTTCTCTGCAACTTTACCAAATTCTGTTTCATCGCCAACTTTCTTTATCTCAAGAATACCGTGACCGTCCATCAATTTTGTCCCTCTCATTGCCCAATTCGAAGGATAAGTTGAATCCGAATGAAAATTAGCAGGGTTGGTAGTTTTATCAATTATAGGCTCACCAGTTAAACATGATTCATCTATTTGTAGAGACACTGCTTCGAGCAATTCTCCATCCGCAGGAACTTCTTCACCTGTACCGAGAATTACAATATCACCAACAACAATTTCTTTTTTTTGTATTTCGCAAATATTACCATTTCGTATTACCTTGTAAAGCGTGTCGTCATTAACTTTGTTTAAAACATCAAATTTCTTATTTGCGTCCATCTCAAACCAAAAAGCTACACCGGTTGCTAAAAGAATAGCACAAAAGATACCTATTGTTTCAGCAAACTCCATATGAACAAATGAAATACCCAATGAAAGAAATGCCGCAATTAAAAGTATTCTGATAATTGGGTCTTCAAACTTTTCTAAAAAAAGTTTCCATAAAGGTTCTCTCTCTGGTGGAGTTAAAATATTTTCTCCATATTTATTGCGGCTTTCGAGTACTTGCTCATTAGAAAGCCCGGTATAGTGCTTCTTGTGTTCCATCTTATTTCAATAAATTTAATAATGATTGAGGTAATTGCTTTGATTTTGCTTTTAGGTTATTTAATAAGGTAAGTTCGATTTTATCCAACTTCCCATCACCTTGAATTTTTGCCAAAAGCCATTTTGCTTCTTCTTCATCAACGACACCGGGAGATGTTTCATCTTCTAATAAGAAACTGGTTATTGCATCAACAAAAAGCGTTTCCCAATTAGGATGATTTTCTTTACCGCTTACAGCATCGTTTAACTCGAAAAGAAATTCTGCTTCTTCCTTGTCAATTACGCCATCAGCATACAATACTTCACGTAATTGTTTTACTTCTTGTTCATCAATTACGCCATCGGCGAGTATTGATTTTTTTAGTTCATTTAATTTGCTCATTTTAAAAAATTTTAAGTTTGACAATAAAAGGATTTTGAAATATTACGTTTTATGATTTTACTAATTGCACAATAATTAATCTCCCTCCATTTTCCTTTGATAAAAGAATTTTTTTGCCTTCAGTTAATTCAACAGCTTCGCCAATCTCAATCTTTTTATCAATGTCCTTATCGTACATACTTGTAAGTTTTCTATTTATTAGAATCCATTTGCCATTATGAAAATGAAAGTCTCCTACAGGAATTTTTTGGTCAGGGGTAGTTTTTTCATTAGCATTTACAAAACGATTTACATGCCACATGTACAAAAGTTGCTTATTGTAAACCATCAATCTGTAGTTTTCAGGTTTGAAAACACCTACTTTTGGGGAATAATATAAATTTAAAACAGGTAACTGTCCTTTATATTCAGTACCACAAAATGGGCATTTAGGTTTTGTCGAATTATCAAATACAAACCATTTGTGCCAGCAGTTAGGATTTTGACAAGGTTGCATTAAATCTACAGTTTTTAACAATGCTTGCTCCCATTCGTCAGCAGTTGGTCTAATATCTGGATTTTGTAAACCATCAATAAAAGCCTTATTAAATAGTTCTTTTAAATATGGGCCACAAACAGAATATGGAATCTTAACAGGGTCACCTTGAGGTAGCTGACTTGGGTGTAACTGGTCAACTTTTACTCTGTTACTTCTATCTGTTGGATGTTCAATAAATAGAGCCTTGATACCCATAGAAAGCTCTTCATCCTTTGCTGAATCTAAATCATTAACTTTACCACCTCTTAAAGGATGTCGATATAACAAATACATATAAATCATTACAGCTAAGGCATGTCTATCTGTTTTTATACTTGGCAATTTTCGTTTAGCATCAGTAATTGGAAGGTGTTTTGTTGAAATTACTTCGGGAGCAATAAAATCAGGAGTTCCCAAAACATCGGGAGGGTACTTGCCCGGAACGACTAACCCGTCAATGTCAATAATTGAAGCTTGTCCAGTTGTTGGGTCAACTAAAACATTTTTATACGACAAATCTGAGTGAGCCAAACCAGCAGCATGAAGTCTCTTAACTGCACGACTAATTCGTATACTAATTTGAAAATATTTAAACCAATCGCCCTTTTCTTCGGGAGCTAAAAATTTGTTTAAATTTTTTGCAGAGGCATACCACTTACCCTCTTTTTCTTTTCCTTTAATTCCTAAAAAATCATTATTTATTGAACCCTTTTTAAAGAAAAATTGCTTTTGATAAGTTGGGCAAGTAATTCCTAGTTTACCATTATACTCCACTATTTTGGTTGGCCAACAATATAAATCTTTCCAATATTCTCCACCTGCCTGGTTAAAAATGTTTTCTCTGTATTTGCCTGTAATATTTTGCAATCGGTCTTTAGCATTAAAATCCTGTTTATCTCTAAAAAAAGCTACTACATAACTTTTGTCAGGGCTAAAATAGACATCTTTCATACCGCCAGCACCAATCATTTCGTCCACAAATTCAACTTGTGAGCCGTCTGTCGCTGTAATTTTTACTGTTTTTGCCATAATTAAAATAGTATTGCTATTGTCCTATCATCATGATTACCCGGCGACCAAAAGTCTAGCCAGTTTAACAATTGGTCTGCTGAGGCTTCGTTATCATCCGAAAAATCAACCTCTTTTGATAGGTCTTGCCATAATTCATTCCATTTTTCAACTTTCAACAAATTTGCATCTGTTTCAAATTTCGGGTCAGTAATTCCATCAGACATAAGAATTAATGCTGTGAAATCATCAACAATATCAAACCTCAGTCTTCTGTATAATTCTGTGGGTTGGGTTATCTCAGGCATTGTTAAAAAACGTGTCTGACCTGCATATTCACCACCATCAGATTCTCCTAGAATCTTTAAAAAATTAGTGTCTTTATTGTAAATACCAATACCACCATCACCTACCCAAAATGCTCCAACAAACCATCCAAATTTGAATTTCTTACAAATTGATACTATTAGAGTCGTGGAATAATCTTTTAAAGGTTTGTTAGTTTTCTTTGCTTCTTCTTCAATGTTTTTTACTGCTTTAAACACTGAATTACCAAGAATACCGTACAAAGAATCTCCCATTTTTTTTCTTCTCTCATCCGATTTTTCAGTGCTAAAGTCTTTGATTAGATTTTCAAATTCTTTCGTCTTTTCCTTAATTAGTTGTTCGCAAACTTCAACTACCGTTTTACATGCTATTTCAGAACCTTTTCTTGAGGATTTAGCAGAACCGGCACCATCAGCAACGGATAAAATATACCAATCTACTTCACTTATATATCTAATATTAAAATCATCATCACGGGGTTTACCTTCTTGGGCATGTGAACGACCTCTTTGGCTTGCTGCAACAATGTCTTTTTTGTGGGTTTTTCCAAGTCCAAATATATTGGTAGAGGATGTGACTTTTACAAAACATTTGTCGCTATCAGGTTTATAATATTCAATGTCATTTGGAGTAGGAATATTTTTCCATAATGATTTTGGGTCTGGATTAATTATAAATGTAATTTGTCTTTCGAATACTGGTTTTCCATCTGACCAATCGTTTCTCTTAATCTTTAGTTTTATTTTATGGTCGCCAGCAGTGTTTGGTTTTCCTTTAATTTCATTTGTGTCAGAATTAAAAATCAGCCCAATTGGCTCTAGTCCTTCAAACCAATAATCGCCAATTTCTGTTAAACCGAGTTCCTCAATTTTAAAAAGAAAGCAATACTCTTGATTTACTTTCCCATTTGGAATAATTATGCTTTTATTCTTTATCTGTAATTCAAAGGAGTTAGAACTTTTATCTTTTATTTGTTCAACTTTTACGGGTGCAGGTGCAGTTTTACTCTCTGCGATTATTGTATTTTCGTTTTGTATAAATACTGATTCGGTTTTATCGGAAGTTACAATCATTTCATTTTCTGCATCAATTTTTGAATCTTCGTTTATTTCTGTTTCTTCTGCTGACACATCATTTATTTTTATTGCATCTTCGTCTGGAATTGTATTAGTGTTAATCACAGAAAAGTTTTGCCATGATGCTTTTATAAAGTCTTTAATTTCTGATTCCTTTTCGTTAAGGAATTTTGATAATTGTTCTTCGTCTTTTGCATCTATTTCAAGACTACCCATATATTTTAAAATATCCATAACTACCCCCTTGTCCTGTTAATATTAATACTACCTTCTCCAAAACCAAATTTTGCTTCAATGCCACACCAAGGACATTTACTAACTTCTTCTTCACCCGTACACATAATATTTCCACAGCCACAATGACTAAAACCAAATTGATTACCACAACAAGGGCAAGCAGGAAAACCAACTAATTCAGAGGTGTTTATTTTGATTTGATTTGAATCACTTTCGCACAAATCAAAGTAAGAGTTTTCAACTGGATATGCACCAACGAGTTTGTAATCTACAGTGTTTAATGCTAATTCTTTAAATTCTGATGGTGAAATTCTTTTTTGATACTTGATTAAATATGGTCTTTTGGTGCTTTGACACTTGGCTAAAATAACAGCAAAATTCTCATCAACCTTTTTACTAAAGCCCTTTTCAAGGTCAATTTTTGATAAATAACCATTTGTGATTGGTGCTAAATGCAAACCATCATCTTTTGATTCCGATACACTTACACTACTTGTTTTGATTGAAGCTGTTACCCATTTAAAAAACTTCTTAAATGATTCAGAATCCGTATTTTTAAGCAATAGCACCTGGTCAGTAATTTTACCAAATATGTTCGTATCAGTATTGTCACCCAATGAGATTACTACAAGATTGGATTTTGATTTATATTTTTGATTCCATTTATCAAAAGCAGATTCATACTTGTCTGTTGGATTTCCATCGGTAAATAAAAAAACAATTGGTTTCCAATCGCCCTTAATTTCAGGAGTAGTTTTTTGAAGCGAAGAATCAAAATCATTCATTAAATAATTTAGTGCATTTCCCAATGAAGTGCCACCACCAATAGGTAATTTTGGCGGATAGAAATTGTAAAGTTCAATTAAAGGTGTTACTTTTTGAGCTTTTCCAGCAAAGACAATTATTGAAATATAAACAGTTTCTAACGCATAAGGGTCTGTTCTAAGTTCCTTAATGATATTACCAATTCCTTCTTGAACTTGTTCAATAGGCTCGCCAATCATTGACTCAGAAACGTCAATTACAAAATATATGGGTAATCTTCTCATAAAATGAATTTTAAAGTTAATAATAGCAAAAAGAGCAAAATTATTTGCGACATATCAACAGCAATGCCATTGCCAACTTGCGCAGGTTTAGCAATTTTTTTTAGAAAGTTTAAGAACGGATTAAATATACTTTCAAAAAAATTGAAGGCTTTTAAGTACCTTCCGGTTAGCCTATTTTTATAAGGTGTAAGTTTAGAATACAGGAATAAACCTACAATCAATACATTAACTAATATGTATAAAAATAATCTCATAACAAATTATATTACAGAATGAACTTCCGGAGGTGGCGGTGGTAACAACATTTGGTCAGTAGCACCAATACTTCTGTTGCCAACACTAACCGATGCTGAAACCCATTTGAAAAACTGTTTAAATGTGCCACTATCAGTTGTTTCAAGACTAACAATTTTATCGGTAATCTTTCTTACATTATCAACATCCGTTTTCGAACCAACAATACACGCGATTATGCTACCAAAATGGCGTTTTTGTATTTCAGATATTATTGTGTTAAAAAGCTGAGGGTCTGATGCTCTTCCATCACACATTATAAATAGTAAAGGCATCCAGTCTCCTTTTTTATCAGGCGTACTTAACTCCACTTCATTATCCACTTTTTTGCAAATAAACTGTAAAGCTTCCCCTAAATGTGTTGGGCCTGATTCTGGTTGGTTTATTGTTGGTATTTGCAAACTTTCTAATTCAGTTAGAGGAACTAACAACTCAACATTTCTGTTGAAAGTAGCGATACTCATATACACTGATTCAAGTGCAAATGGGTCTTGTCTTAAACTAGCTACCATAGCCTCTAAACCTACTTTTATTGATTCAATAGGTTCACCTCTCATTGCTCCGGAGGTTTGAATCAAAATATATACTGGTAATCTTCTCATCCTTATTTAATTTAGCATAATTCTTGAAATCTTTTTCTGAAGGTAAGTGGGCTCTGGATATTGGCAAATATTTCTTTAGTACCACCTGTCCCTACGATTTGTAAACTACCATACCCTAAAATTCTTCCAAGAATACTTTGGTTAACATTTACACTTTCTATTTTCGACAAATTTAGTTCAACTGTTTTTCGACTAATTAATCCAGTTTTAATAATTACTCTTTTGTTGGTAATTCCAAATTCATCTGTCCATTTATCAATTAATGGAGCAATAAAAAGAGTAAATAAAGCTCTGAACGAAACGAATATTATCCAGTGATAAGATGTCTCATACTCAACAACTTCACCCCGTATAAGATTATTATTGATATAATTTCCCATTATTGCTAATATTTCCAGAATTATTTTCTCCCAAAAAACAATGACATAAGCAAACTCAAAATGGATGAACCTACCTTGCGTTCTAAACCTTGTTTCGTGGTAGGAATTCCCGTTCTACGAGCAAAACTTTGTTTTGCACCGGAAATTCCTACCGCCCTTTTCCACGAAAAGGAAAACCCATAACTTTTATTTCGTCCCATAATTAAACTACAATATTTACTTCGGGTGGTGGTGGTGGTAACTCATTTAAACCAGATACATCTTTTCCGCTTGCCTCAATTTTTTGACTACCAGTACTTACGGAAGCTGAAACCCATTTAAAGAATGCTTTAATAGTTGCACTATCTGCTGTATCAAGCTGAACGACGACTTCAGTAATTTGCTTTAAAATGCTGGTATTAGCACCTGACCCTGCTGCACAAGCGACAACCATTCCGAATTTTTGGTTTTTAAAATCGTTCAAGCCTTTCTGCCAATTATCAGTAGGTTCACCATCTGTCATAATGAAAACCAAAGGTTTCCAATCTCCTTTTACTTCGGCTGTTGATTTTGTCACCTCTGTACTTACTTTATTTGCAAGTAAAGAAAGTGCATCACCTAAAGCAGTTGTACCCGTTGCTTGTATGTCGGGCATCTGAAACATTGATAATTCAGTTAACGGAACAACCTGTCTCGCTGAACTGTCAAAAGTAATTACACTTAAAAAGGCTGTTTCCAACGCATACGGGTCTTGCCTTAACGTTGAAACCAAAACCTGAACACCATTTTTTACGGCTTCTATTGGTTCTCCGGTCATTGAACCGGAAATATCCAAAACTAAATAAACTGGTAATCTTCTCATTTTGCGTATTTGTTTAAAATTGTTTGAATTGTTTCAAGAAAAACTTTGTCTTCTGTCGGGTCACCGATAGCATCAAATTTCCATTCTCCATTGCGTTTATACAATTTCCCTAAAACTAAAGCCCTTTTATTAGCGAATGTGGAGTCTGTGGTTATGTCATAGTTAGAAAATACTTTATTTACCTTTGTTGATGTACCTTCGTACATACGGATTTTTGCGTAAGGTATATTCGTAAAATCAAAACTCTGACCTTGATTAAGATAGATGTTGATGAAAAAGAAAATTTTCTCAATTGTCGAATTTACTTTATTTAAATCTACCGTTATAATTTCATTGTCTAAACCATCATCTCCGCCTTGGTCGCCTTTTCTGTCATCCCCACTATGACGTAATGAACCATCAACAGATGTCAATTTACCAAGTGGAAGATTATTTCGTTGTAAAAAACCATTGTAATCTGGTGAATAGATATAGTCAATTAAATTTCCTGCATTATCTGTCATAATGCAACTCAAATCCAAATCAACATCTTCAATGATTTTTTTAGTTCCAAATAGACCTTTTTTGATGGTTTCAATTGCACCCCAATTAACGCCAACACAGAAGTTAGTGAGTTTCTCTCCAGTTTCTTTTCTAAGGTCAATTTTTTGACCTTTTGATAAATTTATTGCCATTTTCTTGATATTTTAATGGTTAATTATATTTGTTTAAATAGTCTTGCAAACCACCCTTTTGTCCAACCCCAACAGCTTCAAATTTCCATTCTCCGTTTCGTTTATACAAACGACCAAATTCAACAGCCGTTTCAATAGAAAAATCTTCTTCCAATTCATATTTCAGAATTTCTTCTTTTGTATCAGGGTTGTAAACACGCACAAATGAATTTCTCACTTGACCAAAGTTTTGTTTGCGATTTTCTGCATCATGTATTGTTACGACAAAACAAAGTTCAGTAGCATTTGGGTTAATTTTAGACAAATCAATTTTTATGCTTTCATCGTCACCATCACCATCACCGGTAAGATTATCACCTGTATGTTCAACTGCACCATCTGGAGAGGTAAGGTTGTTATAGAAAACAAAATGAGAATCGGTTAGAAGTTTCTTGTTTTCGCCTAATACGAAAACAGAAGCATCTAAATCAAAGTCTTGTCCTGTACTTGAAGCGTTGGCATCCCAGCCAAGCCCGACAACGAATTTTGGTAAATTCACATTAACTCGTTGCCCTTTTTCTAAATTTATTGCCATTGTATTTAGTTTTTAATTTTTATTTACTGCCAGCAGTCCACTTCATACCCCAATTATATGCTTTATCACAATCCCCGTGACCATTGTGAAAGGTTACAAGTTTTTTAACTGTGATAGAGTCATTTTGGTCAAATAATATTTCCGCAATCGCACAAAACTTTTGGGAGCTGTACTGTTTGCCCATTTCAACAACAATTTCAGGATTTTCAGGAACTTTTATTGTAACTACTGCATTTGTTTCAGTCCATTTTGCAACGCCTTCATAAATAAAACAGTAAACTACAATTCTTTTAAGTTCAGATAATCCTTGTGGATTAACTAAAATATTCTCCCCTGAACCAGCACCTGAGCGGTCATCGCCTGTATGCCAAACCCAGGGAATACCTGTATATTTTCCTTGTTTTGTTAGTCTGTCTTTGGGGCCTCCTTGTCCGTGAGCAAATTGAATTCCGTCAATTACAGATTTTTGTCCATCATTAAGAAGATAAAAACAACCGAGGTCAAGGTCAATGCCTTGCGAACCACCAAATAGACCAGATAAAAACCCTTTCTTTTGAGTTTCCTGAGTCCAATTCAAATTTATGATTATCTCTTTATTGGATTTATTCCCTTTCGACAAGTCAATTTTATGACTGTCGCCTTGTTTTTCAAGGGTTACTTTGTTTAGATTTATTGCCATAGCTATTGATATTAAGCGTATTTCTTCACAAAATATTCAAGTCCGCCTTTATAACCGATTCCCATTGCTTCAAATTTCCATTCTCCATTTCGTTTATAAAGCCTGCCAAATTCAACTGCGGTTTCAACTGAAAAATCTTCATCCAGTTCATATTTCGCAATTTCTTCATTTGTTTGAGCATTGTAAATTCTAATAAATGAATTCCTTACTTGCCCGAAGTTCTGTTTCCGATTTTCATAATCGTGAATGGTTACAGTGAAAATTATTTCATGTATTTTTGAGTCAACCTTTGAAAGGTCGACTGTTAAAGTTTCATCATCACCATCACTATTTCCTCCCGTTAAATCATCGCCAGATGATTCAACCGAATTGTCGGGTGATTTTTGATTGTTATAAAAAACGAAAAACTCATCTTTGGGAATTTTTTTGTTTTCACCTAGCATAAATGCAGATGCATCCAAGTCAAAATCAAAACCTGTACCTTCATTTGGGTCCCATCCCAAACCGACACCTACTTTTGATAAGCCAATTTCGATGCGTTGTCCTTTTGTCAAATTGATAGCCATGAAATTTTATTTTAATTAGTTAAACAAACCGTGAAATTACAATTATTTTGTTCAATGAAAGTCTTTGGTGCGAAGGAAAGATTTGGCTCTTTGACTTTTGCGAAGCGTTGGCTCGTGTGTTGGGCAAAAGGCAATGTGCCAAATGTGGGTCGGCTTTCCGCTTTTCTTTCTTGCGGGTCGGCAAAAAAACTAAATCTTTTTTCTGTCATTGTCATTTCTTTTTTCATTCTCAAACCATTTTTTTTCTGTCATTTTCGTTGTCGCTGTCTTTTTCTTCGCCTTGTTGGTAACGTTTCGGGGCTTGGCGAAGGTGGCGAATACGAAGCACAAAACTTTCTGCCAGCACTGCACTTGATACGAAGCACAACTGTTCAATTAACCACTGAATCGCCACTTTCGCTAAGCCCATGTTAGCGGCTGCCATACTGTTTGTAAGAATTCGTGTCATTTCTTATGCGATTGTATAGCCAAGAAGTAACTCCATTGCTTTGTAAAAGAATTGTCTGTTGCATAACATTCTCAAAGGTATGCTGTCTTGATTACCAGATTTAAAAAAGAACAATTTCTTTTCAAAGTTTTTATGCTCAATAAAAAGGTCTGCACCTTTAGAATACATTCTCCTTATTTCATTGAATTTATAGGTAAAACTTTCTTCTCCTTTTAAGAAGGTAATAAAACCAATACCAACTCTGATGTATGGTTGAAAATTGTTATTGTCAAATGAGTAAAGATTGAATTCCAAATACCCTTTCTCTTGCAAAGATTTTTCCATGTTGTCAAGAAGATAAACTGTCCAATATTTCTCTGCTTCTCTGTTTAAAGTGTATTCGGGATAAATAAACCGATTAATCTCAACACACTCACCTTTTTCATCAGAGTAAGTTCCGTTGTTATGGTAAACAATTTTTCCATTTTTTGTATTCATCCAGATAAATTGATACTCTGTATGGACATAATTAAAATTGTATTTTTTAATAACTTCTCTGCTGATTAAATCTGTAACATCATTGAAATTAATTTCATTGGACTGAACAATATTTTCCCTTGTCCCACTGCATTTAAATATTGCAAATCCGTTAATTCCAACAAAATAATTTAAGTGTTCAAACTTCGCATCGTTTGAATTAAAGTTATACTTAACCCCAACCACGATGCAAGAAAAAATAAAAAAGAAAATTGAAATTCCTACCGCACTTGTTTGATGAAGATTAAAATACCAGTGGAGATATATTACTAATAAAATTGCAAAAGCAATTGAGAGTATCTTTAAAGAGCTTTTCAGGGCATAAATAAATACTTGAAATTCTGTTTTTGCTTTCTTGCCTAATGTGAGAGTTGACCATCCTCCAATTATTTTCCCTATCCTCAGTGGTAATTTAAAGAAGTCAAAACCTTCACCTAACTTAAAACCCCATGGAGTTTGTTGAGGCGGATACTGTGGAGTTTCTTGCTGTTCCCTGTCATATGATGAATAGAATTGTTTGTAAGGGTCGTAGCGAAACTTTTCTTCTCTTTCCTTTTCTTTTCTCTTTTCCTCTTGGAACGTTTGTTTTCTTTCAGGTTCTTCCTTAATGAAAGTTGCTTTATACTGAATATCGTATTCTGCTTTCTTGTTTGGGTCAGAAAGTGTGTCGTATGCATTCTTAACTTCAATAAATTTTTCTGCGAAAAAGGTGTCGCCAAAATGTTTGTCTGGATGATACTTGATTGCTTTTAACCTGAACGCCTTTTTTATTTCGTCAATAGAAGCAGTAAATGGAACTTCCAAAATTTCGTAATAGTTTTTCATGTGTCGTTAATTAGAAAATTATTTATCCCACCAATACTCATGCTCCCAATACATAACCCCTCCATGATGGGAACAAGCACCACTTCCTGTTGCGGAACTCTCTGAACCGTCCCAGCAATGACAACCTACACGATGTCTTGATGCACATGTAAAAAGCGTCATTGCAATCAATCCAATTACTAAATACAATTTTAGTTTTGAGCCAATGTCGTTTCCCTTGTTGTCTGTCATTTTACCCGTTAGTTTGAAGTTAGCAGTGTCCCAAAATGGTTGCCGCTAACGTCTTATTTACGCAACCAATATACAACATTTTTTAATACAAAATTCAAAACATGCGTATATCATTTTCAGATTATACTAAATAAGTAGATATAATACACTTAAATACAATTGAATGCGAT
>Ga0255347_1005379_pt1 | contig 14579 bp, 9 predicted proteins | sample wastewater_treat_2_FD_192479 | JGI IMG/M metagenome (GOLD analysis project Ga0255347, IMG submission 192479) | Wastewater microbial communities from Lulu Island WWTP, Vancouver, Canada - plant24 | ecosystem: Engineered > WWTP > Wastewater > Unclassified | place: Canada: Vancouver, British...
AAGGCACGAAAAGGGCTTTAAGCACAACATTCAAAGCTTAAGAGTGGCGGAGGTACTCGAAAACCACGGAACGACGGCGGGCATGAACTTGACTGAAGAGGTGAAGGACGGGATTTTGAACCATACGGGAGAAGGTTTGCCGTACACTCCGGAAGGTCTGATAGTCCGTTACAGTGACCGCATAGCATATATCAATCACGATATCGATGATGCTCTAAGGTGCAATGTGATAAGTAAAACGGATTTGCCGCCGGACTGCATGGAGGAACTGGGATCCGATCATCGGAGACGGATCAACAATCTGGTCAGCGATCTGGTTATAAGCAGTGATAAATCCGGTAATATAGCTATGAGCGACGAAAAACTGTTTTACATGAACAAACTGAGAGATTTTATGTTTGAGAATGTATATCACAGCAGGAAAGTCAAGAAGGATGAAGAACTAAATAAAATAAAGTCCATGATATTCCTGCTTTATGACTACTTTGAAAGCAATCCTAAGAAATTGCCGGAGGAGCGCAGACGCGGAATCCCGCTTTATGGTATACAAGAGGTGGTTAAGGATCATATCGCAGGAATGACAGATCGGTATGCAGTAAATCTCTTTAAAGAGATCTTTGTGCCAAAGTCCTGGAAATAATTCGGATTCTTTTTATTTTCTAAAAAGGAATTCTCCCCTTATTGTCGTATATAGTGGCGAAATGATAGAACAGGACAGTACGACATGGCATCAAACTTCAATATAGTCGAAGAAATAAAAAGCAGGTGTAACATTGTTGATGTGGTCGGCCGACAAGTCGCATTGAAGAAGACCGGTTACAATCATAAAGGGTTATGCCCGTTTCATAATGAAAAAACGCCGTCCTTCGTTGTATCTGAGGACAAGCAGATTTTTACCTGCTTTGGTTGCGGAGCCACGGGCGATGTGATTGAGTTTACCAAACGGTACCACAATCTTGATTTTCAGGGTGCCCTTGAGAAACTTGCGGAAGAGTGCGGGCTGGAATTACAAAATACGGGCTTCGGAGCGGAAGGAAAAAAAGCACAGCTGTATGAAATAAATCGTGAAACGGCATCATTTTATCACAAGCGCTTTTCGATGGAACCTAACAGCGCCGCCGCATATATGAGATCGAGAGAGTTGGGACCCTCGGTGCTGAAAAAATTCGGGATCGGCTATGCAGACGCAGAATGGCAGAGTTTGTATGACTATTTATCGAGTAAAGGTTACGATCGCAAGCTGCTGCTTTCACTGGGGCTCGTATCGGAATCGGGCGGCAAGATCTATGATAAATTTCGTGATCGGGTCGTATTTCCGATCATTAGCACCAGCAAGAAGGTAATAGGATTTGGCGGACGAACAATAGGCAACGGTACCCCTAAGTATCTGAACTCGCAGGAATCGCCGATATTTCAGAAGAAAAACAGCCTGTATGGATTAAATTTGACAAGGGAGGATATAAATAGAGAAGATTGTGCAATACTTGTTGAAGGGTATATGGACGTAATATCCTTGTATCAGTATGGAATACGAAATGTTTCCGCTTCGTTGGGAACTGCGCTTACTGAAAGCCAGGCTATGATGCTGAAGCGTTATACGGACAATGTCATATTGGCTTATGATGCCGATGAGGCGGGACAAGCAGCGGCATTAAGAGGAATGGATATTTTGTATGCTGCAGGGTGCAATGTAAAGATACTTCAGATTCCGGGGGGGAAGGATCCGGATGAATATATAAAAGAAAACGGAAAGGAAGCTTTTTCCGCACTTATTAAACAAGCTTTACCATTCATGGATTACAAGCTGTCAAACATTAAAAAGCAAGTAGACTTGAATACTACCGCCGGCAATGTGTTTTTTTTGAAAGAAGCGGCTCGGGCAATGAAATGTCTAAGCCCCGTGGAAGCAGAGACTTATATAAAAAAAGTGGCATCGGAAACAGGAATATCCGAGGGTGCTTTCCGGCTTGAAGTTTTCGGGAGCGGGTTTGTGACCGTTCCAAAAAATTGGGAAAATACAGAAGGGCGTCGTAAAGGCGGTATAGATAGATCTTCATTGCTGGAGCTTCATTTGATAAGGCTGATGCTTCTCAGAAGCTCATACGTTCCGCTGATAGAACCTTATAAAGACTTTTTTGAAACAGTGTCCTGCTACCGGATATATGAGATAATTCGTTCATTATATAAACCTGATGAAGAAATAGATCTTAAACAGCTGCAAGACAGCTTGGATGAGGAATCCAGAGCGGTACTGGCACATACGCTCGAAACAGTCCATATTGCCAACAGAGACAAACAGGTATTTGAAGAATGCGTTTCACACATCCGCACGATCAAAAAAGGGAAGAGAGAAGAAGAGCTGATTAAGATACTTTCCATACTGGACGATGAAAAGGATAGTGAAAAAATATTGGAATTAAGTAAGGAATTGATGGATATACAAAGGGAAAGGTACAAGGGAGCACGCAATGAGCTATGATATGGAACAACCCGAAGATAAGAGGTTTGAGTTCGTCAACGAGTTGATGGAAAAAGCTAAAAATAAAGGAGCCATCACCTATCAGGAAATATCTGCACACCTGGAAAATGTGGATATGGACAAAAACCAGATGGATGATCTCTATGACGCTCTGATCTCAATGGGAATCGAAATCGTTTCTGAGACAGATCCAGATGATTTCGAAATCATTGCACTGGAGCAGGAAGAAGAGGCAGAGCCGGAGACAGCTGCGGATGAAACGGAAACTGATTTGGAAGCTTCGATCCCCAAAGGGATAGCCGTTGATGATCCGGTAAGGATGTATCTAAAAGAAATAGGGAAAGTCGCTTTGCTTACGGCGGAAGAAGAGATCGAACTGGCAAAACAGATGGAAATGGGAAATGAAGAGGCAAAGCAGAAATTGTGCGAGGCCAACTTGCGACTGGTGGTGAGCATAGCTAAACGATATGTGGGCCGAGGGATGCTGTTTCTGGATCTGATTCAAGAAGGCAACCTGGGTCTGATCAAAGCGGTAGATAAGTTTGACTGGAGGAAGGGTTACAAATTCAGTACATATGCTACCTGGTGGATCAGACAGGCAATTACCAGGTCAATAGCTGACCAGGCAAGAACTATAAGAATCCCGGTGCATATGGTTGAAACCATCAACAAACTTATAAGGATATCCCGGCAGCTGCTTCAGGAAAAAGGGAGGGAGCCTACTCCTGAGGAAATCGCCAATGAAATGGATATTTCTGAGGAAAAAGTTAGGGAGATACTTAAAATTGCGCAGGAGCCCGTTTCTTTGGAAACCCCTATCGGTGAAGAGGAGGACAGCCATCTGGGCGATTTCATCCCTGATGAGGATGTGCCGGCGCCGGCTGATGCGGCAGCTTTTTCAATGCTGAAGGAACAGCTGGTGGAGGTTTTAGATACTCTTACGGAAAGGGAACAAAGAGTGCTAAGACTGCGTTTCGGCCTGGACGACGGAAGGGCAAGGACACTGGAAGAAGTAGGCAAACGCTTTGATGTTACCAGGGAAAGAATACGCCAGATCGAGGCTAAGGCTCTAAGAAAACTCCGCCATCCCAGCAGAAGCAAGAAGCTTAAAGACTATTTGGAATAAGGTGCTGAGATGATTCAAATTCCCAAAAGACTGGCTGCAATGGCAGAATACATCCATTGGGGAGAAAGTGTAGCTGATATAGGCACAGACCATGGTCTGCTGCCTATTTTTCTGTTCAATCAAAAAATAAGTCCAAAGGTAATCTTAAGTGATATCAGGCCCGGACCTCTGGAAAAGGCTAAGGCAAATCTGCTGGCTTATTCTCCAGAAATGGCAGCGGATTTGCGTCTCGGAAACGGCCTTGAAACTTTACGCAGCGGAGAAGTTGATACTGTTGTTATAGCGGGGATGGGCGGAATGATGATCACTGAGATTTTGGCAAAAGATCAGAAGAAAACAAGAAGCTTCCGAAAGTATATTCTGCAGCCCAGAAACGGCCAGGATAAACTGAGGATATGGCTGTATAAAAATGGATATACTGTCAACAAAGAACGGCTTGTTAAAGAAGGTAATCATATATGCGAAATAATAGTGGTGGATACAACTCAGCAGCCATGTATGGAGGAGAGAAAAGAAACTTTCGAGAAAAGGCTTTGCGATTTGGAATTTGAGTTCAGTCCGCTGTTATTTTTCGACAAAGATCCCTTGCTCAAAGAATTGATAGAGTGTAGAATAAAAATAGAGCAAGGAATAATTGCATCAATACGACAAAAAGGATCGCATACCAGCTTTTGTAAGCTCGCAAATAGTGAAATACGAGTAAATAAACTCAATGAGCTGTGCAGGAAAGTATGAGATCATAATTCATTCATTCAGGAGGAATCAGATGGCAATTAAAGTTGATGAGCTGTTGGATCAATTAAGGATCATTGCACCCCGCGAACTGGAGGAGGAATGGGATAACGGCGGCTTTCAGATAAATATGGGGAAGGGACGGGTGGATCGCATACTGGTCGCATTGGAAATCACAAATGCGGTCATCGAGGAAGCAGTAAAATGCAAAGCGGATTTCCTGGTCACACACCATCCTCTTTTAATGGAGAAAATCGATGTTGTTGATGCGGCTACATTGACGGGGAATTATATCATTAAACTTATCCGGAACAGAATAACCCTGTACTCGGCACATACTTCCTTCGACTCGGTTTTTGGAGGGAACAACGACTATTTAGCAGATCTTCTTGATTTGCTAAAAATTCGCAGGTTAAAGATCTGGACACCTTTCGGCGACCGTGAACTCATAGGCCGCATGGGCAGCTTCTCAAAACCGTTGACGCTCAGAGAGGCTGCCTCCCGAGTGCAAGAGGCCTTGAATCTGGCTGAATTTCCAAAAATCGTGGGCAGCCACGATGCGAAGGTTCTTACGGTAGCCGTCTGCACCGGAGCCGGAGGAGGGTCCATTGATGTAGCGATACGCAACGGATGTGATCTGTTTATAACCGGGGATGTCAGTCATCATCAGGCACAAAAGGCCAAGGAGATGGGGTTAAATATCATTGACGCAGGTCACTATGGAACTGAATACATATTTGTTAAAAATTTTGCAGAAAAATTAAGAAAGGCCGTCGAAGGCCAGGTCGAAATACTGGAATCTAATGTTATTGTGAATCCGTTCGATACTATGATATACTGATATGGTGAGTAAGCCAGACGGTCGCATGTACGGGGGGACCCGATACATGAGGAAAGTCCGGGCTCCACAGGGCAAGGGTGCCAGATAACGTCTGGCGAAGGTGACTTTAGGGAAAGTGCAACAGAAACATACCGCCCAACGGCTTTTAGCCGAGGCAAGGTTGAAATGGTGAGGTAAGAGCTCACCGGCGGCATGGTAACATGCCGGCCGTGTAAACCCCACCCGGAGCAAGACCAAGAAAGGGAGGAAATTGCCGAAAGGCACAGTTCCTGAAAGGCGGCGGCCCGTCGCTTCCCGAAAGGTAGGTCGCATGAGCCTGTCGGCGACGGCAGGCCAAGACAGATGATCGTCTAATACAGAACCCGGCTTATAGGCTTGCTCACCGCCATCTATGGAACCACAATTCCATAGATGGTTTTACATAAGAAAGGAACTATAATGAAACTGATCACCTGGAATGTCAACGGGTTACGCGCTGCTATGGGGAAAGGTTTTCTCGAATTTGTAAGAGAAGAGTCCCCCGATATTATGGGCATTCAGGAAACAAAAATGCAGAAAGAACAGGCTGAGGTTCCCCTTAATGGATATTTTCAGTACTGGAACAGCGCATTAAAAAAAGGGTATTCGGGAACAGCCGTCTTTGCGCAAAAAGAGCCACTTTCAGTATTTTATAATATCGATACTCCGGGCCACGATACAGAGGGCAGAGCTATTACATTAGAATATCATAACTTTTACATAATAAACCAGTATTCGCCTAATGCACAGGACGGGCTTGCAAGGATCGATTACAGAATGGAATGGGAAGAGGCCTTTCGCAGTTATGCCTCAAAACTGGATAAAAAAAAGCCGGTTATTATCTGCGGGGATCTGAACGTTGCACACCAGGAAATAGACCTTAAAAATCCAAAGACAAATCGCGGGAACGCAGGGTTTTCCGATCAGGAAAGAGACAAGTTTACCGAACTGCTTTCGGCGGGGTTTACCGACAGCTTCCGATACCTTTATCCGGACCTGGGAGGGGTATATACCTGGTGGTCATACCGATTCAACGCACGTGCCAATAACTCAGGATGGAGGATTGATTATTTTTTAGTTTCCGACCGTATTAAAAATAAAATTAACGATGTGGTTATACGCAACGATGTCTATGGAAGCGATCATTGTCCGGTCATTATAAACATTGAAATATAGCCGATTGGAATATTTTACTTACTTGTCGTCTGCTTTTCCGCAGGAAATATCCATACCTTATTAAAACCTGAACATATTTAGGAAAATGTTATTACTGCCTCGGGCGATACCTCGGCAAACAGGGCTGCTTTTTTTGTGCAGCTTTATATTGCCGGCCGGGTGATAATTTAAAGGACTGGAGTGAAAACAGTACATAGCCTCCGTTAAGCACATATACACATATATCTATATGTAGAAATTTGTTTACAGATCCAAGCTGTCATGCTATAATAGCGCATAGAAAATACGGGAGGCCGCAGCATTTATGAGATTGGGCATCGACATCGGATCTACTACAATAAAACTCATTTTACTGGGGCCCGACGATCGGGTACTCTATAAAAAATATGAGAGGCATATGTCAAATGTTTACGTGAAATTCACGGAAATGATAAAGGATTTGGCAGCTATTTATCCCGATATTCTATGTACGGTCACAATAACCGGTTCCGGCGGCCTTTCGCTTTCAAACCTGCTTGCCATACCTTTCGAGCAGGAAGTGATTTCATGCAGTGCTTCTGTTGAACGCTACATACCTGAAACAGATGTAGCAATCGAACTTGGAGGAGAAGATGCAAAAATCACTTTTTATGGAGCAACACTCGAACAGAGGATGAACGGCACTTGTGCCGGGGGCACAGGAGCTTTTCTCGATCAAATGGCCGTGCTTCTGTCTACCGATGCAGCCGGATTGAACGAAAGCGCAAAAAAACATAAGCTCATCTATCCTATAGCAGCTCGCTGCGTCTTTGCTAAGACGGATATCCAGCCTTTGATCAATGAGGGCGCTGATATTTCCGATCTGTCCGCATCTATTTTTCAGGCTGTAGTCAATCAAACCATCAGCGGTTTGGCCTGCGGGCATCCCATCAAAGGAAAGGTCGCTTTTCTGGGAGGCCCCTTATCATTTTTATCTGAATTGAGACAGCGCTTTATCGAAACACTGGGGCTGGATGAAAATCAAGTTATTTTTCCCGCAGATTCTGAATACTTTGTCGCTATTGGGGCAGCCTTGCTTTCGGATAGAAAAGATGCAAGGAAAATAGATGAAATATTTGACAGGCTCAATAGGGCAGACGAATCCCAACTGAAGGAAAGCAGGCATCTGCCTCCTCTGTTTAAAGATGAAGCAGAATATAAGCACTTTCAAAACCGACACGAAAAAGACAGGATTTCAAGAAAGCCACTGTCGGAAGCGAACAGCGGCCTTTTTCTCGGTATCGACGCCGGATCGACCACAACGAAGGCAGCTCTCATAGATGCGGAGAAAAACCTGCTTTATTCTTTCTATAAGAACAACGAGGGAAAGCCCTTAGATGCCGTATTGGAGATGCTTCGCGAACTCTACGGAAAGCTCCCGCAAGGTGCATACATTGGAAAATCCGCCGTGACAGGCTATGGAGAAGCACTGGTACGAACCGCCTTTTCAGTTGATCTTTGTGAGATTGAGACAGTAGCACATTACAAAGCTGCTGAGGAATTTCTTCCGGGAGTGGATTTTATCCTGGATATCGGCGGGCAGGACATGAAGTGCATGAAGATAAAAGACAATGCAATATTCAACATCATGCTCAATGAAGCATGCTCTTCCGGATGCGGATCCTTCCTGGAGACCTATGCAAAATCGCTTGAGATGAGTGTCACCGCTTTTGCCGAAGAGGCATTGTTCGCAAAAAAACCCGTTGATCTTGGGACCAGATGTACTGTATTCATGAACTCAAAGGTAAAGCAGGCACAAAAGGAAGGAGCAACTATCGGAGATATCTCTGCAGGGTTGTCTTACTCGATTATCAGAAATGCTTTATACAAAGTCATAAAGCTTCGCAATCCTGATGAAGCCGGTGATAAGGTAGTCGTACAGGGGGGCACCTTTTTAAATGACGCAGTACTAAGAAGTGTGGAAATGATCGTGGGCAAAGAGGTCGTCCGCCCGGACATCGCAGGCATCATGGGAGCCTATGGAGCGGCTTTGATCGCTTTAAATAATTATAACAAAGGGGATCGTTCGGCTATAACCTCTGCGGTTAAGCTGAATCTTTTCACAGTGGATAACTCCCACAGCAGATGCAAAGGCTGTGAAAACAATTGTTTGCTGATAATCAATAAGTTTAATGATGGAAGTCGCTTTATAACCGGCAACAGATGCGAGAAAGGTGTGGGCAAAGACATCTCGGGAAACAAGCTGCCCAATCTTTTTGAGAACAAATATAAACGCCTTTTCCAATACGAACCGCTTCCTTCAGAGCAGGCACCACGCGGGTCGGTGGGGATTCCGCGGGTGCTTAATATGTATGAAAATTATCCTTTCTGGTTTACATTCTTTACAGAGCTGGGATTCCGAGTCATCCTTTCTCCGGCTTCTTCAAAGATGCTTTATGAATCCGGCATGGAAACTATTGCCTCTGATACTGTGTGCTATCCGGCCAAGCTGGTGCACGGTCATGTCAAATGGTTGGCACAGCAAGGCGTCAATAGGATCTTCTATCCATGCATCAATCACGAAACCATTGAGGATCCCACTGCGCCTAATCACTACAACTGCCCGATTGTAGCCACTTATCCAGAAGCGATCGCCGGCAATATGAAAGACTTTTTACTGGAACACAATATTCAATTTCTGCACCCTTTCTTGCCGTATGATAAGGATGCGCGTTTGGCGAGACGGCTCTATGAGCTGTTCAAAGAGTCAGGGATCTCAAAAAAAGAGATCAAAGCTGCTGTATCAAAAGGACGGAGAGAAGACACGGCATTTAAAGCGGATATCCGCAACCAGGGCGCGATAACCCTCGATTTGATAAAAAAACTGGGCATCAATGGGGTGATCCTGGCAGGAAGACCCTATCACCTTGATCCCGAGGTCAATCACGGAATCGACAAGATGATCAATTCCTATGGTATGGCGGTACTTACCGAAGACTCCGTAAGTCATCTTGCGAACTTTGAAAGGCCGATTCGAGTCCTTGATCAATGGACTTATCACTCCAGGCTATACAAAGCGGCTGAAGTTGCCGGTGATAATGAAGAACTCGAGCTGGTGCAATTGAACTCTTTCGGTTGCGGATTGGATGCGGTCACTACCGATCAGGTGGAAGAGCTGCTTAGAAATCGAAACAAGCTTTATACGGTGCTTAAAATAGACGAGGGATCCAATCTTGGCGCATCAAGGATAAGAATTCGTTCTCTTAAGGCAGCTATGGCCGAGCGGGCTAAAAACGGGATCAAGCCTGTTCCTTTTAAAAAACCCTATGAAAGAGTTGTTTTTACCAAGGAGATGCAGCAAGATTATACCTTGCTGATCCCGCAAATGTCGCCCATTCACTTTCAATTCATCGAAACGGCGTTGCATGAGGAAGGTTATAAGGCTGTGATGATGCCTTCCGTTGATAAAAATGCCGTAGAAGAGGGGCTCCGCTATGTTAATAACGATGCCTGCTATCCTACCATCGTTGCTTTAGGGCAGGTCATAAGCGAATTGAAGTCCGGCAAGCACGATCTTTCACGTACGGCAGTGGTGCTTTCTCAAACCGGGGGGCAATGCCGGGCAAGCAACTATATAACCCTGCTCAGGAAAGCATTAACCGATCTTAAGATGGAACAGATTCCGGTGATATCTTTCAGCTGGACAGGAATAGAAAAAAACCCGGGCTTCCCGATTACACCTAACCTTATAAAAAGAGGGGGGATATCTCTTCTCTACGGCGATGTTTTGATGCGAATACTTTATGCGACAAGGCCTTATGAAGAGGTAGAAGGTTCGGCGGATGCACTGGCAGCAAAATGGGCGGAAGCCGCCCTTGACAACGTAAAAAACGGCAGTCTTAGGATTATGCGGAAAAACATCAGGCAAATGGTAAAGGAATTTGACGAACTGCCTTTAAAAAACATAAGGAAACCGAAGGTTGGGGTTGTTGGAGAAATTTTGGTTAAATACCATCCTATGGCAAATAATGATATTGTAAGCGTTATCGAAAATGAGGGAGGAGAAGCTGTTGTACTTGATTTGATGGACTTTTTCCTTTACGGGATGCATAGCAAAAAATATAATTTTAAAGAAGTATCCGGAAGTTTTTTAACAATGCTTAAAAATGAGGTTTCTATCCTGATTATTGAACAGTTTCGCCAAATCGCCCGTAAAGTATTAAACAAAAGCAAGCGATTTCACGGGCCGGCTTATATCATAGATACAGCAAAAAAAGCCGAGAAGGTCACCTCCCTTGGAAATCAATGCGGAGAAGGCTGGCTTTTAACCGGAGAAATGGTTGAACTCCTGGATAGCGGAGTGATAAACATCGTGTGCCTTCAACCCTTTGCGTGTTTACCGAATCACGTGACAGGAAAGGGTATGATGAAACCTCTGAGAAATTATAATTCAAAGGCAAATATAGCGGCTATAGACTATGACCCGGGCGCCAGCGAGGTCAATCAGCTGAACAGGATAAAACTAATGATGGCCACTGCGTTCAAGCATATGGAAAGGGAAGAACCTCCGCCGACAAACTTGTAATAACCGCGTTATTTTGATAAGCTATTACAAGGTGATCAGTATTAAGGAGGTGTGACAATGGGAAGACATGGGACCATAGCAGGAAGGAAGGCTGCTCAGGACGCTAAGCGCGGTCAGATATTTACAAAACTTGCGAGGGCGATTTCCGTTGCGGCAAAGACCGGCGGTGATCCGGAATATAATATTTCATTGAAACATGCCATCGAAAAAGCTAAGGCAATCAATATGCCTAATGACAATATCAGCCGTGCAATTCAAAAAGGGACAGGGGAATTAGGCGGAGCTTCGTATGAATCAGGGGACTTTGAAGGCTACGGCCCCGGCGGAGTTGCCGTTATCGTAGACGTGCTTACAGATAACAAGAATAGGACCGCATCTGCAATCAAGCATGCCTTTGATAAGCATGGGGGGAATTTGGGTGTACCCGGGTGCGTATCGTATATGTTTGACAGAAAAGGTATTATCCTCATAGAGTTGACCGATGCCATCGAAGAAGATGCCCTGATGGAGACAGCCTTGGAAGCAGGAGCGTTGGACATCATTGTTCACGAAGACAGCTTCGAAATACAAACCATGCCTGAAGATTTTGATACAGTATGTGCTGCAATGAAGCAGGCAGGGTATGATTTTGCGGAAGCTGATGTGGAGTTTGTACCTTCTATCGAAGCAAGCCCCGGAGAAATAGAGTTAAAAAATTTGAAAAAAATGATCGATATGCTTGAAGAAAATGATGATGTGCAAAACGTTTACCACAATTGCTCGATTGTTCCTGACGATGAGTGATAAAGGTGCGGATTTTGTGCAAATATTGTAAATAAGTAATTTTTCGATTAACTTGATTGAGATGTGCAGGGGTGATATAATCTAATCACAGACAGTGCAATATTGATTAACCTAAGAAAACATTGCCAGTATAAGGACGGCTCTGTCATCATAATATAGTTATAAGATCCTGAAGTGCTCGTTAAGGTTTTGTAATTTAACCTACATTTAGTTCACGGGATCTCGTGTTTCCAAAGCCTATGTCAGGCCTTCAAAGAGAGGAAGACAGAAGCAGGAACAGAGAACCCACCTATCATGGGATAGGTTGTGAATTAGAAACCTGACGACACATTCGGGATTTTTTTATCCGAACATGCATAACCTGAAAATGTTTGTAAAATCGGGTTCCTGTGCTATAATTAATCAATTTATAGTCATAATTATGTAAAAGATAACACGCCAAGGGGGAAAAAATGAAAAAGTTAAATTTCACACTGTTAGCATGTCTTCTGATCGTATTTTCCTTAATTCTCTCATCTTGCGGCGGGGATACAAAACTGCAGGATACTCAAGAAGTTTCAAAAATAGTAGTTGGGATCCCGCAGGATTTCGATTCTTTGGACCCTCATATATCACAGGCATCAGGTACAGAAGAAGTAATGTTCAACGTCTTCATAGGTCTTGTAATGCCTTCACCCGACGGAGAGCTGATACCTGCGCTGGCGGAAAGATGGGAGATCAATGAAGAATCAACAGACTTTACTTTTTATTTGAGAAAAGGTGTTCTTTTTCACGATGGCAGCGACTTTACCGCAGATGATGTCAAGTACTCATTTGACAGGGTTTGCGGGAAGATTGAAGGTGAGCAGAATGCGGGTAGAAATACTTATGCGGATGTAATCAAAGATGTAGTGATCGTTGATGATTATACTGTTACAATACATCTGAAAAAGAGCGATGCAAGATTTATGTCGAGCATGTATTGGGCCATTATCCCTGAAGGAAGCGGCCCCAGCCAATCTGTCAAACCCACAGGAGCCGGACCTTACAAATTTGTGGATTATACCTCCGGCTTAGGCATGAACCTTTCGAAAAATGATGATTACTTTGAAGAAGGACTGCCAAAGCTTTCCAATGTGGAGTTTAGAATATTTACAGACCTGAATGAGGGCGTTTCAGCTTTGACTAAAGGCGAGATCCAGTATATGTCGATCACCTATGATATGGTATCCCAAATACCCGAAGAAGGGTTTGTGGTGCAGCAATATCCCATGAATACAGTGCAGCTGCTGGGTCTTAATAATCAGTTTAAACCCTTTAATAATATAAGGGTGAGACAGGCATTGAATTATGCCATCGATAAAACCGAAATAATTTCCATGCTGGCTCCCGGAGCCCCGGAAGTGGACTCAAATTTCTCACCTGTCATGGGGTACTGGTATGAAAACCTTGAAGACTATTATTCACAGGACATTGAAAAGGCAAAGAGACTCCTTGCAGAAGCCGGATATGCGGATCTGACTTTTACGGTAAAGGTGCCGGGGGAATACCCGATCCATGTAAATACGGCGCAGATCATTCAACAGCAATTCAAGAAAGCCGGCATTACTATGAAGATACAGGTAGTTGACTGGAACACATGGCTGGAGGATGTATACGGAGCAAGAGATCACGAAGCAACCATTATCGGGCTTACGGGCAAACTGGATCCGGACAGCATCCTGAAAAGGTTTTCTTCGACATATTCAAAAAACTTCATTAACTTTAACAATGCCGTATATGATGAGTTGATCGATAAAGGAATACATGAAGCCGATGCGTCGAAAAGGGTAGAAATATACAAAGAAGCACAGAGGATATTGACTGAGGATGCTGCTTCCGTCTTCATCATGGATCCAATCAATTATGTCGCAGTAGATTCGGACCTCGAAGGTTTTATCTGCTATCCCATCAACTTCATCGATTTAAGGTATTTAGAATATAAATAATTATCCGGCATAACAAGATGCGGATGATTTGGTATAAAGCTTATCTGCCCGCCTATGTCATTTTTTGCAGGTATATGAATTATGTTGCAAGTAAAAGATACTCTTATTATAATTAGGTGACGTAAAACTTTGAGACCCGGTCTTGAAGGTAAGAATAAAGGAGGCTCAAATGAACTACAAGAGCGATATTCAAATTGCCCAGGAAGCAAAGCTCAAAAAAATCAACGAAATCGCTGCAGATCTGGGGATCAGCGATGACTATCTTGAAAATTACGGAAAATATAAGGCAAAGGTAGATTACAACATATGGGATGACCTTTCCGAAAGAGATTCGGGAAAACTGATCCTTGTCACTGCCATTACTCCCACACCTGCGGGGGAAGGAAAGACCACCACAACAGTAGGTCTCGGAGATGCATTGTCTTATCTCGGAAACAAAACTGTGATAGCACTCAGAGAACCGTCTTTGGGGCCTGTGTTCGGAGTAAAGGGCGGAGCTGCCGGCGGAGGATACGCTCAAGTGGTTCCGATGGAGGATATAAATCTTCATTTTACCGGAGACATCCATGCCGTAACTACGGCCAACAACCTGATAGCAGCCCTCATGGATAATCACATCCAGCAGGGAAACATTCTGAATATAGATTCTCGAAGGATAATATGGAAGCGTTGCCTTGACATGAATGACAGGCAGCTCAGGTTTGTTGTTGACGGTTTGGGCGGCAAGATCAACGGCACGCCCAGAGAAGACGGGTTTGATATTTCCGTGGCTTCCGAGATAATGGCAGTGTAGATCGTCAAATTAAAATAGCCTGAATGCGAGTAGAAAAATCAGATTAAATAATCTGACAAGAAAAGGAATGCTGTGACAAATACAGAAAAAATGTTCAGAATAATAGGGTATTGTAGTAAAA
>Ga0255347_1005381_pt1 | contig 14572 bp, 15 predicted proteins | sample wastewater_treat_2_FD_192479 | JGI IMG/M metagenome (GOLD analysis project Ga0255347, IMG submission 192479) | Wastewater microbial communities from Lulu Island WWTP, Vancouver, Canada - plant24 | ecosystem: Engineered > WWTP > Wastewater > Unclassified | place: Canada: Vancouver, British...
ATGACCGAATGTAAACCAAATCTTGCTTTGGTCGAGGTTTTGGTTTATATTACCGGCGGCAGGTTTACATTTCCGGCGGCGAAAGCCGCCGATGGATGAAATCATGACCGAATGTAAACCAAATCTTGCTTTGGTCGAGGTTTTGGTTTATATTCCCGGCGGCAAAAGCCGCCGATGGATTAAATTATGACCGAATGTAAACCAAATCTTGCTTTGGTCGAGGTTTTGGTTGCTTTTCTCGCCCCGGCCGGCTTGATACCCGCCGGAGGCAACTAAAATCGGCATCCGAAGTCGTAAATAGTTGCCTTTCCAAAACCCGAGGCAACTATTTCTTAGTTTCGGCCGGGATTAATACTGATGGATTCGGAGACAATTTCGTAGAGCCTTGCGGAGTTTTGTAATATTCTCCCGCAAAGAAATGAAGTTCCTTGGCTTATGTCAAACACTGTCACCTTGTTAGTTTGTTTGACATCCCAAGGAACGAATTTCAAGGGTGGAGAATACCAAAAGTTCGCACAGCTCATAGAAATTAGTATCCGAAGCTAATCATCCCCGGCCGGTTTGATACCCACCGGAGGCAACTAAGATCGGCATTCAAGGTCGTAAATAGTTGCCTTTCAAAAGAGTTGACAAAGGTTCAGCTCTATTGTAATATGAAAATGATATTAAAATGATATCATTTAAAGGAGGTTGAGAATATGTCGGAAAAACAAATCAATGGAGATAAAATACTGCATACGGAGGAAAAAAGGGCGGCTTATCTCAGTGGCATGCTGATGCTGATAATGAATATCCTGCTCAGTATCGCAGCGGCCGCAGGGATCATTTACAGCCTGATGCAGGTTGATGCAACAGCAAGTCTTGCGAGGCAATGGATAGCATTGATCGTTTTATGCGTGATCTATTTGTTCATTGTGGGACCGGTGCTGTTTATCGGGCTGAAGATCCTGAAACCAAACGAAGCCTTAGTGCTTACTCTTTTCGGCAAGTATTACGGCACACTGCGGGGAGAGGGATTCTTCTTCGTAAATCCCTTTGTCAGCGCTACCCACCCGGAAGTCCAGGCTGCATCCACAGGCGCTATAGTATCGGCGGATAAGGCTGCCCCGGGAGGAAAGTTTTCTGCTCAAGGCGTAAACTTACCATCGCGGGTGAATAAAAAAATATCTTTAAAGACCATGACGCTGAACAACGATAAGCAGAAAATCAATGATAAGCTCGGAAATCCCATCATCATAGGCATCGTTGTTATCTGGCGGGTGGTGAACACTGCTAAAGCAGTGTTCAATGTGGACAATTACGGTGAATTCCTTTCGATCCAATGCGATTCGGCACTTAGAAATATCGTTAGACTCTATCCTTATGATGTGTCCGGCGACGATAACGAAAAAACACTGAGAGGCAGCAGCCAGGAAGTCGCAGATTCCCTCAAGGCAGAAATACAATCAAAAGTTGAGATCGCAGGATTAGAGATTTTAGAAGCCAGGATCACGCATTTGGCATATGCACCGGAAATCGCTGCCGCCATGCTCCAGAGGCAGCAGGCATCAGCTATAATCGATGCAAGACAGATGATCGTCGAAGGAGCTGTAGGCATGGTGGAGATGGCCCTGTCAAAGCTCAGTGAGCATGATGTGGTAGAGCTTGATGAAGAACGCAAAGCAGCCATGGTCAGCAATTTAATGGTAGTGCTGTGCGGCAACAAAGATGCGCAGCCCATAGTAAACAGCGGTACATTGTATTAAGGAAATGCAGTTTTATATGGTTTAGGATATAGTATGCATTTACGGAAGGAGGGTGATGATGGAGCCTAAGGATAAAGAAAAAAAGCAAATTCTTCTTCGGTTGTCACCCTCGCTTTGGCGTGAGTTAGCGGCATGGGCGGAGGATGATTTCAGATCTATAAACGGTCAGATAGAGTATTTGCTTCATGAATGCGTGAAGCAGAGGAAGACGGGGAAAGAAAAACTAAAATAATAAAAAGGCTTCATCCGAAGCCTTTTTATTTGTTAAGCATCATTTAAGCAGAGCTTTTCAAGAGGCAGGGGATCTGCCAGTTCATCCCTTCCCACAAACACGGTTCCGTCAAATTTTGTTTTATAACTCCATTTTACTAATGTGATGTTACCGTCAGCAATTTCAAGCGCCGTTATACAGCGAGGGTGCACACAGCTTCCGTCATTGAAATAACACGAATCGCCCGGTTTCGGGAAAACAGCCCGATGGGTATGGCCGGCTATTAATGGCTGTTTTTCTTTTTCTGTCCATCGAATCAGTGCCCTTTCAACGGCTTTTTTCCGCTTTGGGTTCGTCGCTGCGCTGGTCGGGTCGTTAATACCCAGCAACTCCAGAGGTCGCCAAAGGTAGCGGACAAGAAAGCGATTGAATATCCAAAGCCTGTCATTCAGGAAATCCGCCTGATGGCCGTGGAGCAGAAACAAACTTAAATCAAGCTTCGTATGCCGCAGCAGAAGTCCTTCATAAAAACAGATTCCCGGGAAAAGCGCCAGCTGACTTTTTATTGATCCGTTCTTGCCTTTTACGATATCATGATTGCCATAAATCATAAACAGCCTGCCGCTTTGATGGAATTTTGAAAGAAGCCAAAATATATGGTCGTAAACCTCTAAGGGTTTAGAGATTTTATCATTTTCCCATAACTCGTCGCCATCCCCTAATTCTATATATGTGTATTTATGGTAATAATACTGGGTCAAAGCCGCAAAAAAAAGGTTTTGGTTTCGCGCAAAATTGTCTGCATAGCTTCCGTCGCCTCTGTGACAATCGCTCATGACCACAAATTTTGACCGATCATCAAAAGTAACTTCCCTTGCATTGCTGTAAACTTGTGAAATCCTTTTATTTGCCTTCATATCGACAACCTGCCGGGACGACCCTTCCTGAACAGCTTCAAAGGTTTCCCCATATTAAGGACCGATTCAAATAGTTTTGGGGCCTTCATCCATAGTACTTCCAGCTTTTCAAGACTGTTCCCGCGTCCCATGGTCAGCTCGGAATAACGGTTACAGAGGATGCGGTTTTTTTTCTGCATCAGGCTGTCAGTGACAGGTGTTCGAGTCAAAGGCTGAGGCGAAAGAGGCTTTATAAAAGAAAGTCGCACCGTTGTATGGTTAACCTTCACTAAATGGGGGGAGTACCCTATTTCATACAAAGCATTAACAAAGGCATCACACATTTCTTTATCTTTAAAGGTTATGCGTGTATCCATAATTAGTTCATAGGGTTCTGAAAACTCTCCCAATACAAATCCGGTTAGCCACCAATGCAGCCCCTGCCTGCTAAAGAGGATCCGGTTATTTTTCCAGAGAATAAAAGACATATATAGCTGATCTTTCTCATCGGCACATTCGTAGAAAGTACTGTCAGAAATAGAATGAGATTTCACATCATAAACGGGAGCGGTATATACTCCGATCTCGCAGCCGGTAGTCATTCCGTACTGTCCTTTCCATAGTTCAATGAGCCATTTTTTTCCTCCATAATAGAACCTTACCGGCTCACAGTCGATGATCATGCCCATGGGGGCCGCCGCTTCATCGTAGATTTGACTGTAACCAAAACCTTTCTGCCATGCATCCTTCCGGGAATAGAAAATGTCTTGAGCATGATCATAGGAATAGCCCGCATTGGATAAAACCTCATCGATTTTCTGTGTTTTTGAACGGTGGCTGTGTAAGCTTACATAGTAAAACAAAAGTATAGCAATGAAAATCAATATTGTTATAAGGTTGAATACATAATAAATTTCATAATCCATAACCGGCCCCGGCATGATGCGACATATTTTTATCATAATATTCATTAGGAGAAGAATATGTTAAGACGTTGATTAAAAACTGCAGCGAAGGGTATTTTAATAAAAGTGTATAAAATTAAGTTGTCCAGATTCTGATTTGTTCCGTTGCACAGCCAACCCGGAATGTTGAAATCATAAGCTTTTGGCCTATTGACAAATTATGTCGCATTTGAGAGAATTGAAATGCTTTAAGCAGGAGGATAGAATGGGAACTAAGATTGTGATTGTCGGTGCGGGATATGCAGGTATCCTCACCGCAAAAAAATTAGCAAAAAGATTTAAAAAAAATGACAGAGTTACCATTACCGTCGTGGACAAAAACCCCTTCCACGCATTGTTGACTGAGCTTCACGAAGTCGCCGCAAACCGTGTCGATGAAGATAGCATTCGAGTCAGTCTTAAGAAGGTATTTGCAGGACGTAAAGTTGATGTTAAACTGGACACCATTACGTCTTTTGATTTTGATAACAAACAAGCCATCGGAAAGAGGGAAAATTATGATTACGACTATTTAGTCTTGAGTGCGGGGTCGAAACCTACCTTTTTCGGCGTACCGGGGGCGGCGGAACACTCTTTTAAGCTTTGGTCCTACGATGATGCCGTTATTATACGCCACCATCTGATCAACCTGTTCAGAAGGGCCTGTCGTATTGCTGACAGGGAAGAAAGGCGCAAGATGCTTTCCATTTATATCGTGGGGGCGGGGTTTACCGGCGTAGAGATGGCGGGTGAATTGGCAGAATATCTGCCTATCATATGCGATAAATTTGAGATCGACCGAGAAGATGTGAATATATCCCTTGTTGATATACTGGATCGTACGATACCAAACCTTCCCGCAGAGCTTTCTGTCAAGGTTGAAAAACGCTTGAGGAAAATGGGTGTCAACATCATACTTGGTACCAATGTCTGCGGTATTGGAGCGGATTATATTGAGACTAAAGCAAGCGGCGGCGAGACTTGTACAAGAAGAGATGCTTCTACCGTTATCTGGGGAGCCGGCATCGAAAGTGCGGACATAACCGGCGAAGCGGCTAAAGTGCTGGAATCTGCCAACAGAGGAAGGATCAAGATAGATCCTTATCTTCGTTCCGTAGACAATCAGGATGTGTTTGTCATTGGGGATAATATGCTCTATACCCCGGAAGGGGCCGACAGACCGGTCCCCCAGGTGGTTGAAAATTGCGAGCACAGTGCAGCTACTGCGGCTCATAACCTGGAATGTCTAATAACGGGACAGGGAGAGCTAGAGAAGTACGACCCAAAATTCCACGGCTTTATGGTATGCATAGGCGGTCGTTACGGTGTCGCGCGTGTGGGCTTCCCCAACTTTATGATAAACCTTCCGTCTTTCTTTGCAATGATGGCAAAGCACATGATCAACATGATTTATTTTGTTCAGGTTTTAGGATGGAACAAGGTATGGAGCTACAGCAAGCATGAGTTTTTCACCATCAGACACTGCAGAAGCTACGTTGGGGGACATTTTTCCAACAGGACGCCCAGTTTTCTTTTAGTGCCTTTGAGGGTGTGGCTTGGAGCCGTATGGCTCTTTGAAGGTATAATGAAATGGAGCGAAGGCTGGCTCTCCGAGCCTAAACTGAGCGGCTTTTTCGGTGGGGCAAAAGCCTGGTATGACAACATTATAAACGGCGGAGAGGGAAGCGTAGACGGAACTGTACAGGCAACCGCGGAAGGGGCTGCCGCGGCTGCAGATGCCGTGACAGCAGCTACCGGAGCCGGCGGCGGTGAGGCCGCTGCTGCGGCGGGAACGACCATCATAAACTGGGATTTCCTCGGGCTGTTCCAGACCATTTTTGTCAGCGGCAAGGAGATCGCTGAATCTGCTTTGAGTGACTATGCGTTTAAACTAAACATCCCGATCATGAACTGGTTCGTTGACACGGTAATTTTGGCCGGCAGCGGTTTGCAGGTCGCAATGCAGGCTTTCATAGTCATTGCAGAGATACTTATAGGACTGGCTTTGATCGGCGGATTGTTTACGACCCCGGCTGCCGCCCTTTCTCTAGTACTGCAGTTTATGTTCGTATGTACGACAGGTCTTTATTTAGGGACTTTCTGGATGGTATTTGCAGGGATTGCCGTGCTGATAGCCGGAGGCAGATCCTTCGGCCTGGATTATTATGTATTGCCTGCGCTGAAAGAAAGGTGGAAGAGAATCCCCCTGATAAGAAAGCTGTATTTGTATAATGACTAACCAACCTTTCAAGGAAAAATCCGAAACAGAGATGATTAGCTATGATCAGGCTTATGATCTGGTAAGGGCAGAGGTGGATAAAACCTTATCCGCCTCTCCCTTTGTGGTTCGAGAATACATGAAACATCTTGCTCTTTCAACGGGGAAAAATATACGGGCTGCATCTCTTTTAACCTGTGCAATGGGGCAGGACGATCAAATCAAAAATGATGCGGTCAAGCTTGCCGCAGCCATCGAGCTGCTGCATCTTGCAACTCTGGTCCACGATGATGTAATAGACAATGCCACACTTCGCAGGGGCCAGCAATCCCTTCAAAAAAAATATGGAAAGCGAACGGCTGTGATCTGTGGAGATTATTTGCTTTGTATAGCTCTCAAGACAGCTTCGGAGGCAGAAGATAAAGAGGCATATGCAAAGCGCAGTGTCCCGGATTATATGAGCAAGGTCTGCCTGGGAGAATTAAACCAGCATATAAACAACGGGAACTTTGATCTTTCTGTCTATCGGTATTTAAAGATTATCGCAGGCAAAACCGCTGCTCTGTTTGCGGCATCCTTTCATGGGGGCGCCATAATAAGCGGCGCGGAAGAGCCTCAGGTGAGGCGGTATGCCAGACTGGGCAAGTATATAGGAATGATCTTTCAGCTTACCGATGATTGTATGGACTTTGAAACAACGGAGCAGGTGGCGAAAAAACCTGTGAAGTCCGATTACGAGCAAAATGTCATAACTCTTCCTTTAATTCGGGCCTTCACATTAATAGAAGGATTAAAAGAAAAGGCAAAGGCCGGTGAAGCATCCCGGGATGATATCGACGATGCTGTACAAAAGGCAGGCGGATTGGCTTATACGCGCCGCATAGCAAAAAAATACTACAGTAAGTCGTTGGAGATAATAGAAGAGATGGAGCTTTCCAGGGTAAAGGAAGAAAAAATTATGTCAATATTGGAAAAAGTATATAGAGTTTTTTAGGAGGCGCAATGTGATCACCGGGTTTTTAAGCTATGTGGAGATCAAAACGAAAATAACCAGTATCTTTGCATTTTTAATGGCGCTGGGCTATCTGTTTTACATTGGGCAACAAATCCTGCTCCCGCAGACACTTGTTTTCTTTGCCGGGATGTTTATTTTTGATCTGACCACAACGGCAATCAACAATTACATCGATACCAGGACCAACGATCAGAAGCTTCCGTTTAGAAGGAAAAATGCACTGGCAGTCATCTACTTTCTTTTCGCAGCCGGCGCAGCATTAGGTATATGGCTGGCAGTGCTGACGGATGTGGTGGTTTTGATCACAGGGGGGATTTGCTTTCTGACGGGGGCCCTTTATACTTACGGGCCGATCCCTATATCGAGACAGCCTTTAGGGGAGATAGTGTCGGGGATATTTTACGGGTTTGTGATTCCATTTCTGCTTTTATATATCAACATGCCGGAAGGTTACTATTTAACGCTGGGTATTAATTCTGGGATTATAAAAGCCGAGGTCATCATTATCCCCATGGTCACTTTGCTCTTGCTTTCGGTAAATCCTGTTTGCTGCACGGCAAACATCATGCTGGCTAACAATATCTGCGATCTCGAGAAGGACATTAAGGTGAAAAGATTCACTCTTCCGTATTACCTGGAAGAGAAAGCTCTCTACCTGTTTGCCGGGATATACTATATCGCTTATTCCGCTACTGCGATCATGGTTATAGCTAAGATCCTGCATCCCATTTGCTTGTTATCTTTATTGACGATAATACCGGTACAGAAAAATATTAAGGAATTTATTTTGAAGCAAGAGAAGGCCACTACGTTTTTTGCATCGATTAAAAACTATGTAATAATTATGGGGGCATTGACGCTGACCATTTTTGTAAGCGGATTGATTACATGAGGCGAAATCGTTATGAGGTTTTATAAGAAATCTGACATAGTGATGATTGCTGCGATCCTGCTTATAAGCCTGGCTTCGTGGGCTCTTTACGGCTATTATACCAAAGACAAGCCGGCTAAAGCGGAAATCTATTATTACTCGGAATTGGTTGAAACACTTTGTCTGGACGGAGCCGAAGAACGGATTTTTTCGATTCCTCAGAATCCGAACGTGGTTTTTAAGATGGATAAGGAAGGCAGCATTGCTTTTATTGCTTCGGATTGTCCTGACAAAATATGCGTAAAAACCGGTAAGATCCATAGACCCGGAGAATATGCAGCCTGTCTGCCCAACGGGATAATACTTAAAATCGTCCCGAGCGGGGAAAGAGGCGATGATGATGCCGATATCATCATCGGGAATTAGGAAAAGGGATGATGGCCGTACATATGACTGAACGGGATCCTCTGGGAAAAATTAATAAAACACGCAGCATGGTGCTGGCGGCACTTATGTTTGCGGTTGCATTAGTATTGGCCATTGTGGAAAATATGATGCCTCCTCTTCCTCTGGCAGTACCCGGAGTCAAGTTTGGATTATCCAATATCGCAGTCATGTATGCGCTCTTCTTTTTAGGAGGCAGACAGGCTTATCTGATAGCCTTCTTAAAAGGAGGGTTTGTATTTATTTCCAGAGGCATTATTGCGGGTGCTTTGAGCCTTTCAGGGGGAATACTATCCGTAACGGTAATGCTTTTGCTGCTTTTGATATTCAAGGAGAAAATATCTTATCTGAGCATAAGCATCCTGGGAGCGGTTTTTCATAATATAGGACAATTCCTTGTTATAACCCTGCTGTATGCGGGTATGAATATATTACCATATTTCCCGGTGCTGCTGGTTGCGGGAGTCATAGCGGGGATAGTGACGTCAACATTGCTCAGGTTTATTCTGCCGGCCCTAAAAAGGCTGGTGTGAAATAAAAACAACTAATTGGAGGAGAAGAATGAAAAAGAAAATAGCATTGATATTGGTGTTGGTATTGGCAGTCTTTGCTTTTACTGCCTGCGGCGGAGGTTCCGTAACACCACCGGAGGATGACGGAACAGACGTACCTGCAGCCGGTGCGGTCAAAACCGGTTATGCGGTGGTTACTTCCGCTGCCAAATCTGTAGATGCAGATGAGAAAAACGGAACTGCACAGGCTGATTCCACCGTCGTTGCAGTGACCGTCGATGAAAATGGCATTATCACAAACTGTGTGATCGATCATGCACAAACCAAGATAGAAATATCAAAGGACGGAAAAATCGTTACCCCTCTTGATACCGTTATCCCGGGGAAACAGGAGCTGGGAGAAGCTTACGGCATGAAAAAGGCATCGTCCATAGGTAAAGAATGGAACGAACAGGCAACCGCACTTTCGAATTATGTGATTGGCAAAACCGTTTCGGAAGTCAAGGGCATTGCAGTTAATGAGAAGGGAGCTCCTGCTGATTCAGACCTTGCATCTTCCGTTACTGTCAGCATTGGCGGTTATGTAGCTGCTATTGAAAAAGCCGTTGCCAACGCCGAGGACATGGGTGCATCGGCGGATGACCGGCTGGGAGTAGGCATCGTGACTACTATCGACAAATCCAAGGATGCCGGCGATGAGGAAGGCCTTGCCCAGGCTTACACAAACTATGCCGTGGTGACCTTCGACAAAGCTGGTGTTATCACAAGCTGCATCATAGACGCATCCCAGACCAACATCAACTTCACTAAGGAAGGCAAGATTACAACCGATTTAACAGCAGAGGTCAAAACAAAGAACGAATTGGGCGCTGCTTATGGTATGATTAAAGCTTCTTCCATAGGTAAAGAGTGGAATGAACAGGCAGCCGCATTTGCCGCGTACGTTGTCGGCAAGACCGCTGATGAAGTCAAAGGAATCGCATTGACTGAGGATGGCGTTGCCGCCGATGCGGATCTTTCGGCCTCAGTGACTGTTCATATCGGGCCCTTCATGAACAATGTGGCAAAAGCATTTGACCTTGCAAAATAACAAATACAATAAAGAAGGATCGAAACGGGAGGTAGTTATCTACCTCCCTGCTTTTAGGGGTTTTGAGTTGATAAGGAAAACGATTTTATTATCCGGCTTGATATTATTATTGCTGAATACGGCAGCCTGCGGCAGTGCGGAGAAAATGCGCTATGAAGGGGAATTCCTGGAGCTGTTTGACACTGTCACGCGCATAATAGGCTATGCCGAAAGCAAGGAAGAGTTCAGTGAATATGTACAGTTGATCCATGATGAACTTGAAGTTTATCATGAGCTCTATGATATCTACAATAACTATGAGGGTGTAAACAATATCAAGACAATAAATGACAATGCTGGGATCGGCCCGGTAAAAGTTGATCGACGCATCATAGACCTGCTTCTCTTTTCCCGGGAAATCCATGCAATGTCCGATGGCAAAATGAATGTAGCCATGGGAGCTGTGCTCAAGATATGGCACGAGTATCGGGAGTCTGGAATAGATGATCCCGAACATGCGGAGGTCCCTCCTAAGGAACTGCTTTTGGCTGCTTCCGAGCATATAGATATCACCGACATGGTGATTGATGAGGAAAACAATACAGTCTACCTCAAAGACTCCAAAATGAGCCTAGATGTCGGAGGTATCGCAAAAGGCTATGCGGTGGAGCAGGTAAGCAGATATATAATGGAGCAGGGCTTTACCGACGGACTTATCAGTGTAGGAGGAAATGTCCGCTCTTTTGGTTATAAAGGTAAAAACCAAGAGCTCTGGAGCATAGGGGTCCAAAACCCGGAAAGAGGAGGACCGGATCTTATCACTGTGCATATCACAGACCAATCCCTTGTGACCAGCGGAGACTATATCCGCTATTATACGGTAAAAGGGAAAAGATATCATCATATTATAGATCCGGAAACACTCATGCCTTCGGAATACTTAACAGCTGTAACAATTATATGCGAAGACTCAGGGATGGCGGATGCCCTTTCAACAATGATTTTTAACATGCCCTTCGAGCAAGGACTGGAATATATAGAAGGGCTAGAAAATACGGAGGCCGTATTCGTATTACCCGACGGCACTATTAAGTACAGCAGTGGTTTTCAGGCTTTGCTGAATAAGTGACGGTTAATAATGTTTTGTGTATGATCGAGGACGGCTTGTCATATTGTATACTGCGGAGGTGATTCGATTGATCAGTACACAGGATATACGTGACAAGGAGGTAATAAACATCTACGACGGCAGGAGCATGGGCTTTGTAGATGATATGGAGATCGATCTGCTAAGGGGTACGGTGGAAGGCATCGTTGTGCCTGCGATGCGTCGCATGTTCAGCTTTTTTGGCAGGGATGAGGATATCATAATACGCTGGAAGGACGTAAAAAGGATAGGTGCAGATGTGGTGCTTGTTGATTTGCCAACGGGAAACAGCTTGCATGCTTCCGCTGAAATGGTTTATAATAGGCAAATAGAAGAATCCCGGGAGTAGAAAAACGCAGGTTATTATGCAGTAAACGCAGGGAGGAATATCATGAAATGCCCCTTTTGTGAAAACAACGATACAAGAGTGATTGATTCAAGACCTACCGAAGAGGGACATGCAATCAGGCGTCGAAGAGAATGCGATAATTGCGGGAAGCGCTTCACCACCTATGAAAAGGTCGAAGAAGTGTTTTTTATGGTGATTAAAAAAGACGGAAGCAGGGAAGCTTTCGACCGTAATAAGATACTGAACGGCATACTGAAGGCCTGTGAAAAAAGACCTGTTCCAATGGCGGATATCGAAAAGATCGTCAACGATATCGAACGCGGGCTGAACAATATGATGGAAAAAGAGGTGGAAAGCAAGGTAATAGGCGAGGTCATCATGGAACATCTTAAGGAATTGGACGAGGTGGCTTATGTGCGTTTTGCCTCCGTCTACCGACAATTTACCGATGTGAACACATTTGCTGCGGAAATTGAAAAGCTGCTCAAAAACGGAAAGGGAAGAAAGTAGATGGCCAATGCTTTTCAAATTGCTATAGATGGACCTTCCGGCGCCGGTAAAAGCACGATAGCAAAAAAGCTTGCCGAGGTTCTTGGGATCGACTATATCGATACGGGGGCAATGTATCGGGCAGTGGGCTATAAGATGCTGAGAGACGGTATCGGCCTTTTTGACAGAGAAGCGCTGCAAAAAATGCTTTCAGAAACGGACATAGATTTTCGGCAGGGTGAGACGGTCCTTGACGGAGAGGTCATCAGTAATAACATACGTACACCGGAAGTGTCCAGGATGGCATCGGATGCTTCCGCCCTGCCTGAAGTGAGGGAAAAGCTAGTATCACTGCAGCGTTCTATGGGTGAGGCCAAGAATGTTGTAATGGACGGCAGGGATATCGGAACCAATGTCTTTCCGTCGGCAAAGTATAAATTTTTTCTTACGGCATCGGTTGAGGAAAGAGCTGCAAGAAGATGGCTTGAGCTTAAAGAAAAAGGGCTGCAGCCGAAACTTGCAGATGTTTTGACAGATATATCGGCAAGAGACCACAACGACAGCCACCGGGCATTGAATCCGCTGAAAAAAGCAGAGGATGCCATAGAGATCGATACGACGGATATGGACATCTATCATGTTACAGAATACATCCTCGAACATATCAAGGCTGGTATTAAACAGCAGGCATAAGATGCTACAGTGTATGTATCAAAAGCCCGCTTCCGAGTTTAGGCTCAAACCAAGTGGATTTCGGCGGCATGATCTCGTTTTTATCTGCAACAGAAAGCAGATCCTCCATTGAGACGGGATAGAGTGCAAAAGCCACAGACATATCCTTTTCCACTCTTCGTACAAGCTCTCCAAGCCCGCGGATCCCGCCAATGAAATCGATGCGTTTGTCAGTGCGGGGGTCGCTTATGCCGAGAAGCGGCATAAGCACATAATCTTGAAGTATAGATACATCCAGTCCTTTTATGGCATGATCGGACAGAATGCTTTTTTTTGCCGCCAGCCTATACCAGCCTCCTTCAAGGTACATGGAAAAGACATGCTTTTTATCGGGCCTGAAAGGCCCGGCTTTTTTCTTTTCGATATCAAACAAACCGGATAGTTGAGTTATAAATTCTTTTGTACTCATACCGTTCAAATCCTTTACTACCCGGTTGTAATCGTAAATGTGAAGATCCGTGTCGGGGAAAAGAACGGCCATAAAGTAGTTGAATTCCTCTGAACCGGTATAATCCGGGTTTTCTTTACGGCGCTTTTGTCCCACTTTGACGGCTGAGGCAGAACGGTGGTGGCCATCCGCTATGTAAAGTGACGGAACCAGACGGAAGCTTGCGACAATGCGATCTATGATATCCGGATCATCGATGATCCAAAGCATATGACCGACGGAGTCAGCGGCGGTGAAATCATAAACCGGCACATGACTTTCGGTCCATTCTTCAATAAGATCATGGATCTGATCATTTTGGCGGTAGGTCAAAAAAACAGGTTCGGTGTCAGCATTGCAAGCGTCAAAATGATTTATCCTGTCCAACTCTTTCTCCACTCTTGTCAGTTCATGTTTCTTGATACTTTCTTCGATGTATTCATCTACAGACACACAGCTGCAAATGCCCGTCTGGATCCGTCCATCCATAGTCTGGCGATAAATATAAAGACTTGCTTGTTTTTCACGTATTAGTATCCCCCGTGAAACAAAGTCTTCTAAATTGCTCTTTGCCTTTTCGTATACCTCAGGACAGTGGGGGTCTGCAATATGCGGCAAATCGATTTCAGAACGGCTGATATGCAGAAAACTCAGTGGATTGCCCGCAGCAAGCTCCGAGGCCTCGTCCCGGTTCATGACATCGTAAGGAAGAGATATAACTTTTTCAGCATATTGTTTTGCCGGCCGTAAAGCGGCAAAAGGACGTATAACAGCCATGATCGGCTCCTTTCGAATACATGTTTGTCAGGTTGCTTTTCTATGCACCCGTTAATGAAATTGATTATAGCATAAAAAAGGGTAAATAGGTCAAGCATAACAATCAGGTTTGTATAACCTGACGGAGCAGTTGAAATGGAGGAAAAATGAAAGGGCGCCTGTTTTGCTTATTTTTAGTATGCGTTGTATTGCTCTCTTCTCTGGTCGTCAGACTGGCGATGATCCAGATGGCAAATGGAGCAAAATACAGGCAGCTTGCGGAAAAACAAAGCTATGCCGAGCTGACGGGGATCTGTAACAGAGGAACGATTTATGACCGTAATAACCGTCCTTTGACCAATACGGAAGACAGCTACATTTTCATGATCGACAGCAGAAGGATCAATAAGGCTGCGGAAGGCCTGTTAAACCGATTGAATGCCAGACGCCTTAATAACAGCAATAATCAATATTGCGTATACAGCATCTTAAGCATAGACAGAGCCTGTTTTAAAATCCTGTGCAGAGATTACGGCGCCATTGCTGCAAAAGTTCGGCAGCATTACGGCGAAAATCAGTCTGCGATCCATTTGATCGGCCAAATAGGCAGCAGTGATAAACAGGAGACTACCGGAATCGAAAAAGACTTTGATGAGGTGCTGTCCTCCGGACGGAGTTCTTTTTCAGTAAAGAATGACGGACAGGGCTATTTTATTCCGGGCGGTGGTATAAGAATAGAAGGAGACA
>Ga0255347_1005385_pt1 | contig 14561 bp, 12 predicted proteins | sample wastewater_treat_2_FD_192479 | JGI IMG/M metagenome (GOLD analysis project Ga0255347, IMG submission 192479) | Wastewater microbial communities from Lulu Island WWTP, Vancouver, Canada - plant24 | ecosystem: Engineered > WWTP > Wastewater > Unclassified | place: Canada: Vancouver, British...
GGGATAAATACCTGTATTGCAGGATGTCCCAATTCCGGAAAATCATCACTTCTGAATCTTCTTACCGGTCAGGACAGAGCTATTGTTTCGGATATTCCGGGAACAACCAGGGATACGATAGAAGAGTATGTCAGACTTGATGATATACTTCTTAAGCTTACCGATACCGCCGGCATCAGGAAAACAGATGACCCCATAGAGAGTATCGGAACTAAAAAGGCAATGGATGCCGCATCCGGTGCGGATCTTGTGCTTTTCATGATAGATGCTTCCGAATTTTTGACCACGGATGATATGGAGATTTTCTCATCCGTTTATATCGGAAAGTGTATTATCATATTAAATAAAGCAGATAAGGTTCTTAAGATAAAACCCAGGGATATATATGAGCATTTCAGATTTTCGGCAGATCCTTCGCTTCAAAGCCTCACCGAAGAAGAATTTTTTGATAGATACCCTTGTGTAGTTATGTCCGCATCCGGCGGACAGGGTCTCGATGATCTTAAAAGAACGATTAAAAAGCTGTTTATGTCCGGAGAGATCTCTTCATCATCCGAAGTTGTAATAACCGGACTTAGACATAAAGAATTATTGATGCAGGCTGATGTATCACTCGGTAATGTTCTTGAGTGTATCGCATCAGGCATGGAAACTGATATTTATACCGTAGATCTGTATGATGCATACAGATCACTGGGACTTATAATCGGAGAAGAGATCGGTGACGATCTTGCTAATGAAATTTTCTCCAAATTCTGTATGGGCAAATAAAATGGATCTGAAATGTAGAGGCGTCGAATTTGATATGGATGTTGTCGTAGTCGGCGCAGGTCATGCGGGATGTGAAGCCGCACTTGCCTGCAGCAGACTCGGACTTGAAACTGTTGTCTTCACCGTAAGTGTGGACAGCATTGCTTTGATGCCATGCAATCCCAATATCGGAGGATCATCCAAGGGTCATCTTGTCAGAGAACTTGATGCGCTTGGCGGGGAGATGGGTAAAAATATTGATAAGACTTTTATCCAGAGTAAAATGCTCAATACGTCCAAAGGACCTGCGGTTCATTCACTCAGAGCTCAGGCGGATAAAAAAGAATATTCTGCAGAGATGAGGAAAGTTCTCGAATCCCAGGAACACCTCACCATAAAGCAGGCTGAAGTCTGTGAACTTCTGTGGGAAGAGATTCCTTCCGATTCCAAAGAAGGAACTTTTGAAAAAAGAGTAACAGGTGTAAAGACTCAGACCGGTGCGGTATATCATGCAAAGGCTGTTGTTCTTTGTACAGGTGTTTATCTGAATTCCAGATGTCTTACCGGAGAGTCCATTGTTTATACCGGACCTAATGGATTACAGGCAGCTACTCATCTGTCGGATTCACTTAGAGCTGCAGGGATTAATTTACGAAGATTCAAAACCGGAACCCCTGCCAGGATGGATGGAAAAACAATAGATTTTTCCAAGATGGAAGAGCAGAAGGGTGACGAGAGGATAGTTCCCTTTTCTTTTTCGACGGATCCGGATTCTATTCAAAAAGAACAGGTGTCATGCTGGCTTACTCATACAAATCAGAAAACGCATGATATCATCAGAGCCAATCTTGACAGGTCCCCGATCTATGCAGGAATCATTGAAGGTACCGGTCCCAGATATTGTCCCTCGATAGAAGACAAGGTCGTAAAGTTTGCCGAGAAAGAATCACATCAGGTATTTATTGAGCCTGAAGGATTATATACGGATGAGATGTATGTCGACGGAATGAGTTCTTCACTTCCCGAAGATGTACAGCTTGCAATGTACAGAACGGTTCCCGGTCTTGAGAATTGTAAGATAGTCAGAAATGCATATGCTATCGAATATGATTGCATCAATGCAAAAGACTTATATCCTCATCTTGAATTTAAAATGATCAAAGGTCTTTTTGCCGGAGGTCAGTTTAACGGAAGCAGCGGTTATGAAGAAGCTGCAGCCCAGGGTTTTGTTGCAGGTGTAAATGCCGCAATGGAAATTCTCGGAAAAGAATTCCTTGTTCTTAAGAGAAGTGAAAGCTACATCGGAGTTCTTATCGATGATCTTGTTACCAAAGATAATCGTGAACCTTACAGAATGATGACTTCAAGAGCGGAGTACAGACTTCTGCTCAGACAGGATAATGCTGACTTAAGACTTAGAAAGTACGGACATAAAGTCGGTCTTGTTTCAGATGAAATTTATACCGGAGTTTTGAAAAAACAGGAGATGATCGATGCTGAGATTGTCAGGCTTAAGGAGATAATGCTCGGCGCGGGTAAGGATGTTTGTTCATATCTGGAGTCGATGGGATCATCACCTCTTTCGACTGCTACTTCACTTGCTTCACTTTTATGCAGACCCGAACTTGATTATGAGAAATTAAAGCCATTGGATCCTGAAAGACCTGATCTTCCTTCGGACGTAATAGAGCAGGTTCAGATTGAGATCAGATATGAAGGTTATATAAAGCGTCAGGAAAAACAGATAAGGGAACAGGAGAGACTGGAAGTAAAACTTATTCCCGAAGATATTGATTATGATGATGTACCTTCACTTCGTCTGGAAGCGCGTCAGCATCTCAAAGATTTCAGACCTGTTTCTGTCGGTCAGGCATCAAGAATATCAGGTGTTTCTCCCGCCGATATTTCAGTACTTTTGGTTTACCTTGAAAAATTGAACAGAAAAAATATAAGCAATAATTAAATGACACGTGTGTCATAATTCTATGCATGATTATTCTAAATTAATTTCATATTTATCTCAGTATGGAGTCATAGTATCTGATGATCAGATAAAGCAACTTGATACATATTATGAGATGATGATAGAGACCAACAAGTCTCTTAATCTTACTGCCATAACAGAATTCGATGATGTACTCATTAAACATTATATCGATTCTGTTACTATCGTAAGAGATATAGACATGTCCGGGAATAAATCTCTTATTGATGTAGGTACCGGAGCAGGATTTCCTGGTATGGTTTTGAAGATTATTTTTCCGAACCTCAATATTACTCTTTTCGATTCACTTCAGAAGAGATTGAAATTTCTCGATGATGTAATATCTTCCCTTGACCTGAAGGGTATATCTACATACCACGGCCGTGCAGAAGAAGCAGGTCATGTTGCCTCCATGAGAGAGCAATATGATCTATGTGTTTCCCGTGCCGTGGCAAATCTTCCTGTTCTATGTGAACTGTGTTTACCATTTGTTAAAACAGGTGGTACTTTTATTTCATATAAATCTGATAAAGGCTCCTCAGAAGCAGAGGCAGCTTCTCATGCTTTATCGGTTTTGAATTCCTCAATCCTTAAAGAGGATGAGTTTATATTACCGGACAGTGATATGGTAAGAAATCTTATTCTTATTTCAAAAGATGGGTCATGTCCCAAGTCCTATCCCAGAAAACCCGGTACTCCTTCTAAGAAACCCTTGTGATTGATTGTTCGTCATACCCTATATATTGTTTAGGCCTGTTTCTTCCTAATATAGATATACTAGATTTTATTGTTTCACGTGAAACATTTTCTAGATTTAGGGTTTTTATGTTTCACGTGAAACAATCTTTAGTGGTTTTAGAAAAAAGTTTCACAACACCTGATTCTTATACCACTATATATAGGTATTCAGATTCCATATGAAATGCCCTAACTGTAAGAAAAAACTAAATAATCAGGAAAAATCCTGTCCCAATTGCGGAACATGGATTGGATATGATAACCGGATTGAAACACCTGAGCCTGCGATACACAAAAGGGAAAAAGACGAACTGATAAAGAAAGTAAAAGAAAATCCGTATTTCGGATTGATATTAGAAGCAAATAAACCGTTATGTATTTTGGCGGCGTCCTGGTTGTTTTTCTTTCTTATATTGATGTTACTGGCATACATATTCGATTGAATGATGTAACTATCAGGAAGGAGTGGGTTATGCTTGGTCTGATCAGATATTTTGACAGAAACAAAAAGTTAAACGAGCTTCTGGATGAATATAGATACTATTCAAATGAAGAACTTGCAGAAGGGAAAACTCTGATCATAGAGTCAGAAGATTGGAACACAGAACTTCCTCTTAAGATGAATGAACTTCAATATCTTAATCGGGAAAACATAGGATATTCAGTGGTTCATTTCCAAGAAAAAGGTTTTTGTCTTTTATATGATGATTTCAATAAGGATTCACAGGTCGAACTTATACCGTTTAATGATGGGAAGATAACCATAGAAGGTATATATAAAAAGAAAGAATGTAGGATTACCTTCTATTTATCAGCCGAAAAAAAACCGAATAGTTTTTCACGTGGAACAATTCGTGATATAATAACCACTGTCCGCATTACGAAAAGGGGTAAATATGAATAGAATTTTAGCAATAGCCAATCAAAAAGGCGGGGTCGGCAAGACCTGTACGGCAGTTAACCTGTCAGCTTCACTGGGAGAACTCGGTAAGAAAGTACTACTTATTGACATGGACCCTCAGGGAAATTCATCCAGCAGCTTCGGAGTTAATAAGAACGAAGTAGAAAATACCATCTATGAAGTAATGCTTGAGGAGTGCACTCTGTCCGAAGCAATCATTAAAGACGTTGCTAAAAACGTATCGATAGTTCCTGCCAATGTAAATCTTGGCGCAGTTGAGATTGAGATGGCCGGTAAGGATAAGGCTAACCTCATCCTCAGAAGAGAACTTGATTTTGTAAAAGACGAATACGATTATATTTTCATAGATTGTCCTCCTGCCATAAGTCTTACTACCGTAAACTCCATGGCAGCAGCAACCGGAGTAATCGTTCCTGTTCAGTGTGAGTACCTTGCACTTGAAGGTCTTGGTCAGGTTATCGAAACCATTAACCTGGTCAGAAGCAGAATGAATCCCACACTTGATCTTACCGGAATCCTCTTCACCATGTATGATGGAAGAACCGTTCTTTCCAATGATGTAGTAGACAGCGTTAGAAATACCGTTAAGTATCATACATTTGAAGCAAAGATTCCCAGAAATATAAGGTTATCGGAAGCTCCTTCATTTGAGCAGCCCATTACCGTATATGATCCTAAATGCAGCGGGGCAGTAGCTTATATGAACCTCGCTAAAGAAGTTGATTCCATGCTCGCAGGCGAGTAAAGATATCAAGTGTTATAATTATTTGTTTTTTCGGAGGGAAAAATGGCAAAGAAGGGACTTGGCAAGGGACTTGATGCACTGATACCCAATGTGGTGAAAAATGATACGGCTGAAGAAAATACCAAAGCCGCAAGGGAAAAATCAAAAAGTGAAAACGATGATTCCCGTACCATGGTAAGTATCAATAAGGTTGAACCCAACAGAAAACAGCCCAGAAGAAAATTCGATGAGGATGCTCTTCAGGAACTGGCTGATTCAATTAAGATCCACGGACTTATCAGCCCCATTCTTGTTCAGGACAGGGGAGATCATTATGAGATAATCGCCGGTGAGAGAAGATGGAGAGCATCCAAACTTGCCGGATTAAAAGAAGTTCCCGTAATTATCGGAAACTATAGTGAGAAAGAGATCCTCGAGATATCACTTATCGAGAATATGCAGAGAAAAGATCTCAATCCCATTGAAGAAGCACAGGGATTCAAGAGACTTGTCGATGAGTACGATCTTACTCAGGATGAAATAGCCGAAACGCTTTCAAAGAGCAGATCTGCTATTACCAACTCCATCAGACTTCTCAAACTTTCAGACAAAGTTCAGGAAATGCTCATCGAAGATCTGATCTCAGCCGGACACGGAAGAGCTCTTCTTGCAATCGAAGATACAGAGAAGCAGGAAGAGGTTGCTCAGAGGATTATTGATGAAAGACTCAATGTCCGTGATGTAGAGAAGCTTGTCAATTCGCTTAAGAAACCCGTTAAGCCCAGACCTGTTACCGATGAAGCACTTAAGGTATTCTATCACGACATGGAAGAGAATCTGAAGATGGCAGTCGGAACCAAGGTTTCTATTTCAGGCAAAGGAAACGGAGCAGGCACCGTAACGATCGAATTCTATAATAATGAAGATCTCGATCGTATAGCAGCAAAATTAAGAAGCTGACATTAGTGTCACATTTGGAGGTGCCGCGTTGCAAAGCAGTATATTAAGTATGCTCGGTCTGGGAAATCTTGATCCCGGAATATGGGTTATAGTTCTTTGTGTATGCTTCCTTGCGATCATCATTCTGATCGTAATGAATTCGAAGAATAAAAAACAGATATCAATCCTTTCCGAAAGGATAGATGCTCTTACATCCGGTGAAGACGGAAAGAGTCTTGAAGAGGAACTCGATCAGATAATCGAGGACAACAAAAAGCTCCTCAAAGATTCATCCAGAAATTCCGATGACATCAGAAAGATCTTCGGAAGACTTAAGGGTGTATATCAGAAGATGGGTATCGTAAGATACGATGCTTATGAAGAACTCGGCGGAGAGATGAGTGCCGTAGTCGTAATCCTTGATGAGGAAGATAACGGAGTTCTGATCAATAATGTATATTCCACCGAAGGCGGATATGTATATACCAGAGTCATTGAAAAAGGTAAGTGCGAACACGAACTCGGAAAAGAAGAGATCGAAGCACTGAACGAAGCATTAAAAAAATAAAAAGCTTTAAGCGAGGAAAAGAAAATGATAGACATTAAGCTCATAAGAGAAAATCCTGATCTTGTAAAAGAAAATATCAAAAAGAAATTCCAGGATGAGAAGCTTTCACTTGTTGATGAAGTAGCGGAACTTGACGATCAGGTCCGTAAGGCAAAACAGGAAGGTGACAGTTTAAGAAATAAGAGAAACGCAGTCTCCAAGGAGATAGGCGGTCTTATGGGCAGAATGAAGAAAGCTGAGAGCACCGGAGATACTGCAGAGGCTGAAAAACTCAAGGCAGAAGTTGATGCCAAGAAGGCAGAAGTCGAAGCAGGTGCCAAGAGACTTGAAGAGCTCGAGAAGATGGAAGAAGATCTTGGTGAGAAGATCACCAAGATCATGATGGTCATCCCCAATATCATCGATGAGTCCGTTCCCATCGGTAAGGATGACAGCGAAAATGTAGAAAACGAGAAATTCGGAGACCCCGTAGTTCCTTCTTTTGAAGTTCCTTATCATGCTGACATTCTTGAAAGAATAGGAGGACTTGATAAGGATGCTGCCGGACGTACCAGCGGAAACGGATTCTACTATCTCATCGGTGACGCTGCAAGGCTTCACTCCGCAATGCTCAGCTATGCGAGAGATTTCATGATCGATAAGGGATTCACTTATTGCATTCCTCCTTTCATGATCAGAAGTAATGTTGTTACCGGCGTTATGAGCTTCAAGGAAATGGAAGCCATGATGTATAAGATTGAGGGAGAGGATCTTTATCTTATCGGAACCAGTGAGCACTCCATGATCGGAAGATTCCAGGGACAGCTCATTGAGGAGAATAAACTTCCTCAGTGTCTCACCTCATATTCACCCTGCTTCAGAAAAGAAGTCGGATCTCACGGAATCGAGGAGAGAGGTGTTTACAGAGTTCATCAGTTCGAGAAGCAGGAGATGGTAGTTCTCTGCAAGCCCGAAGAATCAATGGACTGGTACAACAAGATGTGGCAGTATACCGTTGAATTCTTCAGAAGTCTCGATATCCCCGTAAGAACACTCGAGTGCTGCAGCGGAGACCTTGCAGATCTTAAGGTTAAGTCCTGCGATGTTGAAGCATGGAGCCCCAGACAGCAGAAGTATTTTGAGGTCGGTTCCTGCTCTACCCTCGGAGATGCTCAGGCCAGAAGACTCGGCATCAGAACAAAGGGCGAAAACGGAACTTACCTTGTTCATACTCTTAACAATACCGTACTTGCAACGCCCAGAGGACTTATTGCTTTCCTCGAGAATAATGTTAACGAGGACGGAAGCATCAATATTCCCAAGGCTCTTCAGCCTTACATGGGCGGAAAGACCAAGATTGAGCCTAAGAATTGATCAACTTAAATGCATAAATTTCTGAGAGCCATCGGCTTTAGTAAAATAAAAAGAGAAGACATCAAGGACCTGGTGCTCCAGAGCGTCAAGAAAAATGACTCAAGGGGCTATACCATGTCCCTTGATGACGTTATGCTCGCGGAGTTTTCCAGGGATGTCGGTGAAGGCATCGGAATTACAGCTGCCGGAACATTCAGTGAGGACGATCTTTTCCATACCGATTATTATTTTCCTTATCTTAAAGGAACCGGGATCACTTCGACCGAAGACGTTTCTGTCGAAAGGCATGCGGCGAGAGATTCCTATGCCGGAATATGTGATGATGTAAGACTCGGAATGTCCCTGATTTTTTTCATTCAGAATAAGATCCCTTACATCAGCGCCCAGGTTTCCGGACGTCTTCCCATAAAAGGAACTACTCTCACCCTTTCCGGGCTTTCGATCAAGGGCACGATCATTCTCCCTGCGGGAAAAGAATCCGAAGATGATGAAGTCAAAACAAAACTTCAGAAGGTTGAAAGATACAGACTTCTGAAAAATGCAAGAACCGGCAATGAAGAAGCTATCGAAGAACTGACCATGCAGGATATGGATCTGTACAGTGAAGTATCCAGAAGAGTCGGACATGAAGACATCTACAGCATCGTTTACACCAGCATCATGCCTTACGGTGTCGAGTGTGATCAATATAACATTTTAGGTGAGATCGTTAAGGTTCGAAGGATCTTAAACAACATCTCTAAGGAAGAGGTTTATATCCTCACGCTCCTTGTTAACGATTTGACATTTGATGTTGCCATCAATATAATGGATTTGCTCGGCGAACCTGTTCCGGGCAGAAGATTTAAAGGTATCGTCTGGCTTCAGGGAAGCATCAATTATCCCGAAGAACCTGATGTTCCTATAGAATAATGTTTCCGTAGCTCAGCAGGATAGAGCGTTCGCCTCCTAAGCGAAAGGCCGGCGGTTCGAATCCGCCCGGGAACGTGAAAGAAGTCTGTTTATCGGACTTCTTTTTTTTATAATCGGCGCACATTTCTATAAGGTCATACGTCTATCATTACAGAAGGGAGGTGCAGGAGAAATTTCCATGGAAATTGAAGAATATTACGACAAAATATACCGGTATTGCTATTACAAAGTCGGAAACAAAACCCTTGCGGAAGATCTGACCCAGGAAACCTTCCTTAAGTATTTAAAAAGTATCTGCACCAGACCCGAACATTATCTCTATACCATAGCTCGAAATCTGTGTATCGACGAATACAGAAAAGTGAAAACCGTAAGCCTTGAAGAAGAAACGGTTGAACCTGCTGACGGAGGCTTTGAGCAGAGCGTTGTGGACAGGGAAGCTGTTGCAAAGGCTCTCGGAAAATTAAGCGAAGAGGATAGGGAATTAATGATCCTCCGTTTTGTAAACGATGAGCCCCTTTCCGAGATATGTAAAATCACGGGACTTTCAAGGTTTGCACTTTACAGAAGGTTAAACAACGCCAAGTCGGAACTGGTTAAGTATCTGGAGGAGTAAGTATGATGAAGGACAGAGAGTTAAAACAACTGTTACAAATAAATACCGAATCTCCCGATTATGCATCCAAGGACGCATTTATCAGAAGGTACAAAAAAGAAACCGGGAGTGAAAAAACCGGACATATCAAACTGGTAATGATGCAGGCAGGATATATCCGTAAAAGGATTTGGATCATATCCCTTCTGATCGCGGCTACTTTCTATTTCCCTTATGTGGAAAGTGAAGATAAGCTCTTTGTAATTGCGGGACTTATGCCTTTTATGGCGGGACTGTCGATACTGGAAGTGTTCAGATCCGAGTACCATGGCGTATCCGAACTTGAGGCGGTTACGAAGTTTTCCGCAAAAGGAGTTTTCTTTGCAAGGATGACCCTGATATCCGCATTTCAGCTCATGCTGACTGCAGTAATCTCGGCCCTGATCGGAATAAACAATCCATACGGAATCGCGGTATCGGGATCGATGCTTCTGATCCCTTGGTTTATAACTTCGATCATCAGTCTGATCGTTGAGAGAAGCGAGTTCGGAAGAAACAACAGGTATTCGTTTGTAGCGGTTGCGGTTTGCGTAACATGCATACATACGACTTTGTACAGTAACGGATTTTTCCAAAGTTTGGATATGAGATATTTGATCTTTGTGGCAGCCCTTCTTTTTGCACTAAATGTATTTGAAGTAAGAAAAACAATTGAGACGGAGACTTTGGTATGGAATTAAAAGCTGACAGACTTACCAAGCAATATGATAACAAGATAGCGGTGGACAGAATAAGTTTGAGTCTGGAGAAGGGTGTGACCGGACTTCTCGGAGCAAACGGTGCGGGCAAAACAACACTTATGCGTATGCTCAGCGGACTTCTCACTCCCACAAGCGGAGAGATTTCTTACGATGATATGTCCGTTAAAAGTGAGGATTACAGAAATGTACTCGGATATCTGCCTCAGGATTTCGGATATTATCCCGAATTTACCGGAAGGGAATTTCTGATGTATTTCTGCGCGCTTAAAGGACTGGATAAGAAATCCGCAAAGGCCAGATGTGCGGAACTTTTTGAGATAGTCGGACTTGAAGAAGCCGCAGATAAGAAGATCAGAAAGTATTCGGGCGGAATGAAGCAGAGAGTAGGAATTGCACAGGCAATCATCAACAGACCCGAAGTGCTTATCTTAGATGAGCCCACAGCAGGACTCGATCCCAAAGAAAGAGTCAGGTTCAGGGATCTTATCGGTGAACTCGGCAAAGAATCCGTTGTTTTACTTTCAACACATATCGTTTCCGATATAGAGCATGTGGCGGACAGACTGATCATGATGAAGGACGGTCAGATCTGCTGGCAGGGTGTATGGAAAGAATCCGACGGAAGTCTGGAGGAATTCTATCTTAAGCAGTATGAATAAAGGAGTCTGTAAATGAAGAAAAATTCGTGCTTCGGCACATTGTATAAATATGAACTTTTAAAGATTCTCAGAAATAAGGTCACCATAGTAACGTTTTTGATCTTCTTTGTGTTTTCTTTTATACAGGGAGAATTCGAGGTAAGAGGAAATATTGATCTTGAAACTCTTGCTGAGTATCAGACCATAAACTATCGCCCGGTTGATGATAAGCTGCTTTCCGAGTGGAGTGCGGTAACGGATGAGTACGGTGTTGTCACTGATGAAAAAGACATCGCCTATGATTCGATGGAAGAATGGATCAAAGATATTGTCGGATATCATGCGGTTCTTGAAGATATTACGGAAGATTTGATCTATGAGAAAAGACTTGAGACCATAGATGAAGCGTATACGGAGTCATATCTGACTCAGGAAGAGATCGATTACTGGAAAGCCAGTGAAGAGGAAGTCGATAAACCCTTCGTATGGCATGATCTGTACGTAGCTTTCGGACTTGAAAACGGGATCTGCAATACAATGTTCATGATGCTCTTTGTGGTAGGACTCGGACTTGCTTCGGTGTTTTCTGTTGAAAGTCAGAGGAAAACCGATCCCATGATCCGCTCAAGTATTAACGGAGAAAAAGAGCTCTATTTTGCGAAGATCCTTGCAGGGATGAGCTTTTGCCTATTTTCCGTAGCGGTATTTCTCGGAGGATTTATAACATATGTAGGCGTAGCCTACGGATTTACGGGTCTTGATATTCCGGTTCAGATCGAATATCCGTTTACACAGCTGAATATGACATGCGGACAGGCAATCGTAGTCTTGATCATACTTACGGTATGCGGATCTGTATTTATCTCGGCAATTGCCATGTTTGTATCCGAGGTACTCAGAAATTCTCTTGCATCGATGGGGGTTTTGCTCGGTGGATATTTTGTGATCTTTGCCCTGGGAACAAATATCCCGATGAAAATGAAAACTCTCTCCAAGTGGATCTCATTATTCCCGGCCATTCAGATCACACCCAGATTTGTATATGAATTCAGATTGTTTAAATTCGCGGGACATTTTTTCAATTCATATAAAGTAGCTCCGGTCGCGTATATTGCATTGTCATTTTTTATGATATTCGGAGGATATTTCATATATAGGAAATATGAAATAAAAAGCAATTAAGTTTTTAAGTAGTTGTTGTATATATTTAAGTGATTTAGCGATACTTTTCTGAAAAGTATCGCTATTTTTAGCCAACAAAACACCAAATTGCGCGACACTTTTTGGCCATAATTTTTCAAATTAGGTAAATGCTCATAAAAAGAAAGTATAAAATTTAGCAAAAATTGCTCAAAAATTCCCAAAAGGCTGAGATACAAATGAATATTTATAAAGTATTATAATGGCAGATTCGTATGGACATTCAGGACGTACATAAGAAAGGAGTATTTCCATGAACGAAAATTCAGATGTGATGATCCCCGAAAAGGGACCGATTACCGATGAACTTCTCGGCCGTATGGACAGATGGTTCCGTGCAGCCAACTATCTCGCAGCAGGACAGCTTTACCTGCTTGAGAATCCCCTTCTCAGAAAGCCCCTCACCATCGATCAGGTTAAGAAAAAGATCGTAGGACATTGGGGAACCGTACCCGGACAGAACTTTGTCTTCGTACACTTAAACCGTGCAATCAAGAGATATGATCTCGACCTCATTCTTCTCTCAGGTCCCGGACACGGCGGAAACTTCTATATCGCAAATGATTACCTCGACGGAACTTATTCCGAGGTTTATCCCAATATTTCAGAGGATGAATCCGGTATGCAGAAACTGTTTAAGCAGTTCTCATTCCCCGGAGGAATGCCTTCACACTGCGCACCCGAGACTCCCGGTTCCATCAACGAGGGTGGTGAGCTCGGATATGGAATCGCTCACGCATTCGGTGCAGTTTTCGATAACCCCGATCTTATCGCTGCAGTAACTGTAGGAGACGGTGAGGCTGAGACCGGACCTCTCGCTACTTCATGGCAGTCAAATAAATTCCTTAACCCCGTAACCGACGGTGCAGTCCTTCCTATCATGCACCTCAACGGATACAAGATCGCTAACCCTACCGTATTCGCAAGAATGAGCCATCAGGAAATCGTAGATTTCTTCCACGGCAACGGATGGGAGCCTTACTTCGTAGAAGGCGACGATCCCATGACCATGCACAAGCTCATGGCTGAGACTCTCGATACCGTAATCGAGAAGATCAAGGCTATTCAGGAGCATGCTCGTACCACCGGCGACACCACTCGTCCCGTTTGGCCCATGATCGTACTCCGCACTCCCAAGGGATGGACCGGCCCCAAGGTAGTTGACGGCAAGAAGATCGAAGGAAACTTCCTTGCTCACCAGGTACCCATCTCCATGGAGAAGCCTGAAGAGCACCTTAAGATCCTTGAGGATTGGCTCCGTTCATACAAGCCTGAAGAGCTCTTCGATGAGAACGGAAGAGCATTCGAGGATATCAGATCTCTCGCTCCCGTAGGAAATGCAAGAATCGGTGCTAACCCTCACGGAAACGGCGGACTTCTTCTCAGAGACCTCAGACTTCCCGATTTCAGGGATTATGCATTTGATACTCAGGGACACGGCGAGCGCGACGGTCAGGATATGATCGAGCTCGGTAAGTTCGTAAGAGATATCTTCAAGCTTAATAAAGAAGCTAAGAACTTCAGAATTTTCGGACCCGATGAGACCAATTCCAACAGACTCAATGCCGTATTCGAGGCAGAGAACCGTGATTGGAACGCAGAGCGTTATGACGATGACGATCACCTTGCAGCAGACGGAAGAGTTATGGACTCCATGCTTTCCGAGCACATGTGCGAGGGCTGGCTCGAGGGATATCTCCTCACCGGACGTCACGGATTCTTCGCAACTTACGAAGCATTCGCTCGTATCATCGACTCAATGGCTGCACAGCATGCTAAGTGGCTCAAGGTAAGCAACCAGCTTCCCTGGAGAGAGGAGATCGCTTCCCTCAACCTTATCATGGCATCAACCGTATGGCAGCAGGACCACAACGGATTCACTCACCAGGATCCCGGATTCATGGATCACATCGCAAATAAGAAGGCAGACGTCGTAAGACTCTATCTTCCCCCCGATGCTAACTGCCTGCTTTCATGCTTCGATCACTGCATCCGTTCACGTAACTATGTAAACGTAATCGTAGCATCTAAGCATCCCAGACCTCAGTGGCTCTCCATGCCCGAAGCAGTAAAGCACTGCACTCAGGGTATCGGAATCTGGGAGTGGGCTTCCAACGATCAGGGACAGGATCCTGACATCGTATTTGCCTGTGCAGGTGAGACTCCTACCCTTGAGGCTCTTGCAGCAGTTTCAATCCTCAAGAGTGAGATCCCCGAGATCAAGATCCGTTTCATCAACGTAGTTGACCTCTTCAAGCTCCAGCCCGCAAACGAGCATCCTCACGGACTTCAGGATGCCGAGTACGATATGCTCTTCACCCAGGACAAGCCCGTTGTATTTGCTTTCCACGGATATGCATCTCTTGTACATGAGCTTACTTACAGACGTCACAACAACCGTCTCATGCATGTACGCGGATACAAAGAAGAGGGTACCATCACCACTCCTTTCGATGTACGTGTTCAGAACCATGTGG
>Ga0255347_1005388_pt1 | contig 14557 bp, 8 predicted proteins | sample wastewater_treat_2_FD_192479 | JGI IMG/M metagenome (GOLD analysis project Ga0255347, IMG submission 192479) | Wastewater microbial communities from Lulu Island WWTP, Vancouver, Canada - plant24 | ecosystem: Engineered > WWTP > Wastewater > Unclassified | place: Canada: Vancouver, British...
GCTGTTCTTCGCGCTCTTTCCTGTCTGAAAGCTACCGAGCGAAGCGAGGTTACCCTTGAAGAAACAAGGGCTGTTCTTCGCGCTCTTTCCTGTCTGAAAGCTACCGAGCGAAGCGAGGTTACCCTTGGAACGTCTGGATGTGATGATCCTGACAACAATTTGATTTGCGTCTACGCGCAAAGACGTTTCGATAGGAAACTAGCACTTTTCGAGTAACAGAAACGGCCTTGCATACGGGGCGCGCCCTTGTGGCGTGTTCCGGTGTATTGTGTTTCTGTTACAGGGTGTGCTAGCCCTTCTATCGGGACACGAAAAGCCGGTTTCGCGCCCTTTTTATGGCATGCGCCGGTTACTTTTAGTCCGCAATGAATAAGGGTATCGGCATGAATAAACAGTTTTCCACGTTTTTGTTTTTGATTATGTCTGCCATGGTTGCGCATACGGACAACAGTTATCCTGAACTGTTGGAAGCGCTTGAAAGCTATCAGACAGGCTACTCCGACACGAACGCGCTTCAGGTAATTTATAATGTCGCCCGTTCAGAAGATCATGAAGAAGTTGTAACGCGCTGTATGGGCATATATACACTGCACATGGGGTCTGTAGGCAACGCATCACTATGTCAGGGCGGCTTTCTGGCGATTCGCAACCGGTACCCTGACGCAACCGTTATCCAATATCTTCAGCGTCTCGATCTTTTTCCGGAACCTTGTCCGACCTGTAATGGAACCGGCAGTGTGCAAATAGAAAAGAACACCGTTTGCGAAACCTGCAAGAACACCGGCAGGTGCACTAAATGTGTCGGCTATGGTGAATATAAGTTTTGTACATATTGCAGACAAATATGGACCTACCCGCAATTGAAAAGGCTGCCTTATCCTGTTGGTGACCCTCAAAGATATTACAAATGGTGTTATAATTGTTACCCGCGAGAAGAAACAACTAAGCGCCGCTATGCTTCCAAGACTCAGCCGACGCTATTGCAAGTTAAGAAATGCACCGACTGTAGCGGCACCGGCAAATGCCCGCAATGCCGCGGCATGCAAGGCGCGACAACCGCCTTCAAAAAATGCCCCACATGCCTTGGCGTTTCCAAAGGTGTCCGCACAACAGCCGCCCGGCAAGGGCTGATTGAACTATGCCGTGACACCACGACAATCATGCGGCACACGATTGGCATTGAAAAAGCTTATGAGGCGGCGATGTCGATTGAAGACGCGGCTGAAAGGTTGTCAGCATTAAAAGCCTGCTTGGAAACCTATCCGGCATCAATCAGCCGTGAACAGGTGTCATTGGCAATTGAGGAGCAGAAAACAGCAATCGACGCACTTAAGCGGCAGGAGGAGCAAAATGCCCGCGAACTCGCTTTGGCGAAAGAACAAGAGGTTCAGCGGCAAAATGAGATGCTGCAATCGATCAGGAGAACACAATCGAAAAGAGCCGCTTTGGCAGAACTGCGGCAATTTTTGAGCGACAATCCTGACACGCCTTCACTCGTTGAGGCGCGCTTGTTGCTAGCGGAACTTGAAGATGCCGTGGCCGCTGAGGAACAGCGGTCAAAACGCAACCGGTGGATTCTGATCGGTGTCGGTTCGCTGATAGTTGCCGCTATTCTGGCATCGATCCTTAATGCTGTAACATTCACACGTAAAGTCGAGGTCATGATCCCCATAACGCAAAAAAGAGAAGTGGTGCAGCGTAAGATTCCTTTAAAGCGCAATTTGCCCGCACAGATGACGGAGCCAAGGGCTGAGCTTGAGCCTAAAATTTTATCTCCTGTCACTATCGATACGCCTCAAGAGAATATTGTCGCCTGCGCGGAATGCGGGGCGCTGATTGATTGCCCTCCTGATGTGCATGAAGAAGATGTCATCTGCGGTGTCTGCCAAAAAGCCTTCCACGTACATTGACCTGATGCTTCGCGCGAAGCGGAAAGCAATAGTAGGGTAGGGCACCGCAGCAGGACAGGCGTCCCAGCCTGTCACTGGCAAAGACAGGCAGGAATGCCTGTCCTACAGTAAACTCACTCACGAACGGTGTTCACGAGCCACGCGTCAGGCCGCAGGATTTCCAGGCGGGAGGCGAAGCCGGGGGTGGCGAGCACGGTCGGCTTTTCCGGAGTGTCGGGCACCCACAACGCTTCGCAGCCGGTGTAGCGGGCAAGCATTTTCAGACCGTCTCGCGGGCCGAGGATGAAGAGTGCGGTGGAGAGGGCATCGGCGGTCATGGCGTCCGGCGCGATCACAGTCACACCCGCCATGCCGGCAACCGGGCGCCCTGAACGTCCGTCGATGATGTGCGTATAGCGCACACCGTTAATCACCACGAAGCGCTCATAGTGGCCGGAAGTGGCGGCGGCCTCACCGTCTTTAAGCAGGAAAACACCCAGCAACCCGCCTGTTTCGAAGGGATTTCTGATGCCGGTGCGCCAGCCGCCGCGGCCGGGCGTAGCCTCGCCGATGGTGCGCAGGTTGCCGCCGAGGTCGACCATAGTATTAGTGTGACCGTTTTTTTTAAGCTTGTCCCACGCCATATCAACGGCATAGCCTTTGGCAATGCCTCCCAGATCAAGGCTCATGCCGGGCTTGTCCAGCCGGACACGCGCCCCGGTTGAATCTGTCACGATGCTGACAGCACTGCGGTCTAGCAGAGCCATTGCCGCACCCAAGTCTTTGTCAGTCGGCGGATGGGGTTTCTGCGGCGCGCCGTTGAAGCCCCACAAGCGGATGGCGGGGCCGATCAGCGGGTTGAACGCCCCGCCGCTTTCTTCACAGGCTTTCAAGGCAGTCTCCAGAACCGTCACGACAGGTTCCGTGACCTTTATGAATTGGCCAGTGCCTGCGGCGCGGTTTATGGATGACAGCAGGCTGTCATCCCGCCAGAACGAGAAATCGCGGTTGACCTCCTCGAAAGCCGCATCGGCGATAGCGCGGGCATCTGCGGCAACGCTGTGATCAGCGCATTGCACAGCCGCGACAGTGCCCATTGTCGTCCACTGGACACGCAGCGGCTTGCGCTGGCTTCTGTGACAGGCCGGACAGAGCGCGAGCGCTCCGAAAACTGCGATGACCGATAAGCGCGTCAGTTTCATGGAAGCCTCACGGAAATGCGGAAAAACCGTGAGAGGCGGTCACGCGGCACGTCTATTGTAAGCGGTTGGCCAGTGCCTTGGATGTCGGTAAAACCATCAAGCGGCTGCCATTCAGGCGGCTGCAGGGTGTCTGAATATTCGACGGTGTAGAGCCGTCCTGTAAAACTTTGCCAGCTTAAACGGATAATTGGTGCGCTTCCGGCCATAGGTGCCAAGGCCACAACAAAACGCGACGTGGCGTCAGCAGCCGATGTTCCGGCGATCATTTCATCGGCAGTGGCGATGTTGTCGCCGTCAAAGTCACCGGCGGGATCAAGCACAAGCAACTCGAGGTCCAAAGGTTCGCTGACATTGCCGGCAGCATCGCAAGCCACCACGCGGAAAACATGAGCCATATCAAGTTGGTTGGAAAGTGCTAGCGTCACGGTGTTATGCGGTGTGGCATTGGTGATTCCCGCACTTTCCAGACGGTAATGGAGATTGGTCAAGGGGGCGTCGGAAGCTGACGGCCAACTGAGCGTGAGCGGGTTGTCGGTGACCGCATAACCCCAAGTCTCATCAAAGGGGGTGCAGGTGATGGTGCCGGGCAAGAAAACCGGCGGCACATTGTCGAGCGTGAACTTTGGCGTCAAGTGGCTGCTTCCGAAGCAACTGTTGGATGCTGTGACACGGAAGAGCATCTGGGTGTTGACTGACTGCGCCAGCTCTGTAAGGCGTGATTCCCATGTGGCGGCGACAGCATTCATGAAGGGCGTATTGTTGGTGGCGGTAGAAACGCGCTCCAGTGTTCCGTCGCCGGTGTATGGAGCGATCTCGCCGCCTGCGGCTGTGACATTGGTCAGCACTGCGGGCTGCCAGCTTTTACCGTTATCGCCAGACCACTCGAACGCAAGGTTGAGCGGGTCGCCGTCAGCATCGGCGATATCGCCGGAGAGTGACACTAGGCCATCGCCGTCAGTGGACTGCTGCGCTCGGAAATTGCGCACTTCGGGATAATCCCGGATTTTAATCTGCCAGAAGAAACTGAAGAGGGGGTTAACCGGATCATTGGACTCTATGAACACCGTGATGTTGTCATCATGCAGGTCCATGCCGACCGGCAGGTTGTACCAGAAAATCCGTTTGTTCTGGCCGGGCGTGATGGTGTTGTTATAGCCAAGCTCAATGTCGTTGTAAAAGCCCTGCCGCCAAAGCAGTGGATACACCGAAACATCATCGATATACCAACCCTCGTTGTCGGTGTTGTTGTCACCGCCGTAATGGAAACGGAAGATGATCTCCCGCCCGTGGAAGCCGTTCTGCTCCGGGTATTCTTGGGCGAGATCGAAAACCACTTCGCTCCAGTCGTTTGTGCCTTTGCCTGCCAGACATGGTGTTCCTTCCGGCCATGGAGAGCGGGCCCAGCCGTAGATGGTGTGGGTATAGGGGCCTTTGAGCTGTTCGAAAGTCTCGCCGTTGTCTTTCGAGAATTCGACAATGCCGCCGTCAAAGGCGCGGGTGGTGTTTTGGTGTATCTCGGAGTGGATCCAGTACTTGAAGGAGAGTTTCGCGTTCGCCCCGAGCAACAGCGGCGGCAGTGTGATGGTGGCGCGCACAGCGGGGCTCTGCGCCAAGCCGCCAGAGACCAGGCGCGAGTGCAGCGAGTAGGGGGGGGAGGTGAAACGGTTGGTGGATGCCTGCCATTCTTGCTCCAGTGATGCGCGGTTCCAGCCGGAGAGAGACGGGTCATTGATCTGTTCGACGCGTGCCAGTTGCGTGAACCACCGCAGGTCGGAGTTGCCGTCGTTGTGCAGGTTCATGTTGACTCCCACGATGTTTTGTGTGGGTAACGCGATCAGGTGGATGTCATGAAAGCGAGAGGTGTCGGCAACGGGGAACACCAGGAAAATGTAGTGCGGGTCGGTCTGGCTGACGTGCCCGGAGGGGTCGGCGGCAACGATCATGTACTCGAAATCGTCACCTGCCTTAGAGTCTGCGGCGATTTGCGCACTGAACCAATTGTTGGAAGCGGCGACCATAGCTGTCTCCTGCCAAGCATCGTTGCCGCGACGCCACCTGACCGAGGCGGACGCGACGCAGTGGGTGTCTTCGATGGTCGCGGCGATAGTGAAAGGACCGGGCCTGTTCTGGGTTTCAGCCAGAGGCAGATGGGTTATGACCGGCGCGGCAGGGATGCTTTCGTGCCTGAGCGGATCGCTGCGGTCAGCATATTCTTCTGCCAATGTGAAGCCGTCGTTATCATTGTCCGAGGACGGGTCTTGTCCGTTCTGGCCAAAATAGCGGTATTCCCACCAATCAGGTATGCCGTTGTTGTCCGCGTCTAAATCGGTAGGCAAATAGCAGGCCAACATGACATGCGGTGTGTCCATGGTCACAGCGCCGGGGTCGGGGGCGCTGAGTCCGGGGGCGGGGGGAAAACGGTTGCCGTCGAGTTTCCATTCAGCGAAGGACATAAGCGTGCTGTTTGTCAAGGTAAGTTCCAGCGCAGCGGGCGGCACAGGCAACTGCGCGTCTCGGGCGCACCACAAGGCAGTAGCGGAGTGCTCTCCCGTGTCGTCCTGCACGAGCAGACGGTTTTCGTTTTGCCAGAGCCAGCAGAGCATAGAATTGCGGTGGATCTGGAAGGCGACATCAGGTGTTGTGCCGTGTTGCGGCGTGCTGCCGGTGCCGAAATAACCGGAAAGGGTAACACGCGTATCGTCGGTCAGTCCGACCACAGTGGGTGCGGAGGCGTTTGCCACCAGTCCCGAAGCGTAGTAATGCACACCATAACCGGGTTCCGGCATACCGTAATGCTCGGATGATCCTGTGATTGTCAGTTCTAGGCGGTCTGTCACATGGAAGACATGGTCGCCGAGAGCTGGTTCGGATGAGGTGTAGCCTGCACGGTTGGCGGCTTTGATGCGGTAGGCGATGCGGGTGCCGGCCGGTTGCGGGGGAATATGGGCGGCAAACAGATTGCCTTCCACCTGCGGCATGTTTTGCGTATGTGTCGCGGAGGGCGCGTCTCCGGTTTGCCAGAGCAGATAAACTTCGTCCGGGTCGTAAATGCCGATAGGTTCTAAAAAGCATGAGATATGGTGAACGGTCTGGGTGTCGTAAGTGTTGATCAGCGGCTCGTGGCAGATCGAGGGCGGCACGATGTTGAGCGCGGGCACGAAAGGGGTGGCGGGATCGCCGAAAAGGTTAAGTTCGTAGTACACCCAGCGCCAATAGTCAGCCGCGTAAGACACCAGCATGTGCAGATTCATGCGGCGCGAAAACTCGTTGATTTCGCCGAATGTGGTGGCGTTGCCGCGCAGTGCCGCATCCCAGAAAGCGCGGTGGAAGCGGTGCGAATAACCGCCGACGACATTGTTGTAGAGCCAACCTGCGCGGGCATTCATGACAGCCGCGAACGCCGCGTTGCTGACGGTGACAAGCTGTTCGGCGAAACAGTCCGGCGTGTCGAAAGCTCCGGTGTCGCATGCCTGTGAGTACATGAAATACGGCATTTCATTGGTGAAAGCCCGCAGTGCTGCCTGATTGGCAGCGTTGGCGAGTGCGATCTTAGCACAGGTCTTGACTGAACCGTGCCCGATATGGTTTACCGTGTGCAGGTTGCGGTTTAGGAAATCCAACGAGTTTGATGTAGTCCATAACCCTGCGTCTGAGTCGTACAAACGGCTACTGGTATCGAAAATGTCGGCATACGGCGAGGATACGAAGCCCATGCTGTCAAAGTAATAAGCAGTACTGCCCAACCGCAATTCTTCCATGTAGCCGTCGGCATACACGACCGAGCCCATGTCCATTTTCTCCGCCATGAAAACATTTGGTTCTAAATCTGCTACTGAAGCCGTTTCGTAGCGGATGGTCTTACGCACCATATGCGCCAGTTCCTGCTGATCAGCAACAGGGAAACGTCCGACCATGATCTCGGCGGTCAGATCCACGTCGCCGCCGTCGATGCCGTCGGTGACTTCACCATAGTTCCCGTTCCCGTTGTTGTCGTAACTACCTTCCATGCATCCGTAATAAATCGCGTCGGCTGGAATCTTGACTGTGCGGGTCGTAAAAAAATCTGTTATCGATAAATGCAGTTTCTGCGCGGGGACCATCTCGAAGGTGCCTGCGATCAGGAGGAAACGGGTTCCCCATATTTCGTGGGCTTCCTGCAGGAACGCGCGTATCTTCGCTGGGTTATTGTTGCCGGTATAACATGCGTAAATATCCTCGACAGGCATTATCAGCGGTATCAGTCCCGAACGCGAACGGTGTTCGCATAGCGCCTGCAGGTTCCAGGGGGCGGGGGTGTTGTGGATCAGGTTGGATGTTGAAATAACTATATACGAATAACAAACGGCAGGATTCAGAGGCGGCGGCATTGAGAGTATCGCCGGGGTTGCGGCGGCGCGTTTAAGCGGGGCGGGGGGCGGGGCGGACGCGCGGAGGGTCACGGATACGGTTGCTTCGCTGGCGACCAACAGTCGGTTACGTGCTGGAACATAACGCACGGGGAATACTTTGACGGACAGGAGCGTTTTTCCCCCGCTGCGGTCGGTGCGCCAGCACGGGGCAGATAAGTCAGGGTAGGTGGCATCTGACGAATATACGGCTTGATCCGGTTGTGCGTAGCGTGGTGTCTCCCCGTCCAGATAAGGCGGCGAGCCCCATTGTAACGGAGCAGGTAACGGCATCTCTTCCACACCCGCATAAGTCAGGTATACATCTTCAACCTCCCAGCCTTCTTCGATGTCGAATGACACTCCGGCAACAGGCAATACCGGCAGAGCGGATACCACATCCAAGCCGCACCCCGGCAGCGTGACCTCCACATTGCCCGCTGAATTAACCGTGATAGACGGAGCGGCGAAATTCAGGGTTTTGTGCAGTCCGTCCGCAGGGCTGGCAGCCAGGCATGACAGCGCAGCGCCGAGCAGGATCGTGAATAGCACACTGATATTATTTTTACCTGACATAACTATAGTTTATCGCACCTGCCGCAAAATCGACAACCATGAAATTGGCCTTGGTGACTGTACGCGGATGTTATATAATTTCGGCCACTGATATTCCATAGGTGTCTCCAAATAAATAAGGTTTTTATGAGCCTTGCGTGGATGCCAATGAATTCCGACAATGAAGTGCGTTGTTTCTTCGGCAGGATCGAGGTGTGGCAGCGTACAAACAGTATCGGCTAAAGATTGGGGTTGTGAAAATGGGAAACACTCGTTATATGGCGGTGTGTGTTGCGGCATGCGGCGTTATGGTATGTGGCTGCCGTTCGTTTTTGAATATTAATGACGGAGATGATATGCAGTATGCCTGTGAGCCTTCGGTGGCGGTCAAGCCTTTCGGCAAGACCAAGGACGGCCAGTTGGTAAAGCAGTATACGTTGACCGGCGCGGGCGGCGTGGTGATGGATGTGATCGATTACGGCGGTAAGGTTGTGCGCCTGTTCACGCCGGATCGCACGGGTGCCAATGCCGACATCACGCTGGGCTTCAACGATGTCGCGGGCTACGAGACGCACGACCCTTACTTCGGCTCGCTGATCGGACGCTACGGCAACCGCATCGCGAACGGCAAGTTTGTTCTGGACGGCAAGACCTACACCCTGCCGCTCAACAACGAGCCGGGCGGGATGCCCTGTTCGTTGCATGGCGGTAAACGGGGCTTCGACGCTTATGTGTGGGACAGCGAGCCGCTTAAGGACGGCAAAACCGTAGGCGTGCAGTTCAAGATGCGCAGTCCTGACGGCGACCAAGGGTACCCCGGCAATCTGGATGTGACTGTGCGCTATTGGCTCACGCCGAACAATGTGTGGCGTATCGAGTATGAGGCGGAGACCGACAAGGCGACGCCGGTCAACCTGACCCAGCACCTCTATTTCAACTTCAAGGGCGAGGCCGAGGGCACGATTCTGGATCATGAGCTGACGCTCATGGCGGATCGTATGACGCCGGTCAACAAAGGCCTGATCCCCACTGGCGAGGTGGTGCCGGTCAAAGGCACGCCGTTTGACTTCACGACGCCGTGGAAGATCGGTGCCCGCATCAAGGCGGACAATGAACAGCTCCGGTTCGGCGGCGGCTACGATCACAACTGGGTGCTGAACAACCAGAGCGGGAAGCTTGCGCCGGCCGCCGCGCTCTATGAGAAGAGCACGGGGCGCTACATGGAGGTGTGGACCACCGAGCCCGCGATCCAGTTCTACTGCGGCAACTTCCTGACTGATCGGGTGCCCAGCAAAAAGCCCGGCAAGAATCTCTGCCACCGTGGCGGCTTGGCACTTGAGACGCAGCACTCGCCCGACTCGCCCAACCAGCCCGCGTTCCCGTCGACGATTCTGCGCCCCGGCGCGATCTACAAGTCGACGACTGAGTACCGTTTCGGTGTCAGGTAAGTGAAAGTAAGGAGAGAACAATGGGTATCCTGGATGTTGTCATTTTTGTGGGGTTCATCGCGGCGGTGCTCAGTGTCGGCCTCTGGAAGAGCAAGAGCGCACAGAGTCAAGAGAGCGACGCTGCGGATTACTTTCTGGCAGGGCGCGGGCTGACTTGGTGGTTGATCGGCATCTCGCTGATCGCGGCCAACATTTCGGCGGAGCAGTTTGTCGGCATGTCCGGTCAAGCCGCCTCCTATCTGGGTATCGCGATTGCCAGTTACGAATGGATGGCGGCGGTAACGCTGGTCTTTGTTGCGTTCGCCTTCCTGCCATATTTTTTGAGGACGGGGATCTACACTATTCCCGGTTTTCTTGAGCACCGCTACAACAAGCACGCGCGCTCGATCATGGCCATTTTCATGATGGTGATTTTGGTCGGCGTGTCGCTGTGCGGCGTGATCTACGCTGGTGCGTTGCCGATGCGCGATTTGCTGGCGCATGCCGGAGTCAAGGTGTCGCTGGTGGCCTGTTGCTGGATCATGGGATTGCTGGCCGCCGGCTATGTGGCGGCGGGCGGTCTCAAGGCCTGCGCGTGGGCCGACTTGATCCAAGGTACGGCACTGATCATCGGCGGTGCGTTGATCGCCTATTTCGCATTCCAAGCACTGGGTCTCGCCAACGTTGCTGAGCTGGCGTACGGGGTCGGCGCGACCACCGCGGCCGATGCGGTGCCGCCGGTGGTGACGGCGGAGATGGGGGCGTTCCAGCGCTTCTTCACGCTCAATGCCGACAAGCTGCACATGTTCCTGCCTAAAACCGACACCATCATCCCTTGGACGGCGCTCTGTCTGGGGCTCTGGATTCCCAACATCTACTACTGGGGCTTGAACCAGTACATCACGCAGCGCACGCTCGGTTCGGCTTCGCTGGCTGAGGGCCAGAAGGGTATCGTTTTTGCGGCGGCGTTGAAACTGCTGATCCCCTTTATCATTGTTTTCCCCGGCATTATCGCGTTCAACCTGTTCAATAAGGACATGGCGGACAGCGCGGTCGCCGACTACGTGGCCGCACACGAAGCGGGTGTCAGCAAGGATCTCGGTTTCACCGTGCTCGCGCCCTCCGAAACGTGGCAGGCGCAGAACGCGGACAAAATGCCGATTGTGAAGGCCTATAACGCAGAGGTGACCGCCAAGGCCGCTGCCGCGCAGAAGAACACGACTGTCGCTTATAAGAGCGATACCGCGCTGGGGCTGTTGATCGCCAAGCTGTGCATGGGCAAGAAGGGGCTCTTCGGGTTCATCATCGCGGCGCTGCTGGGCGCGATTGTTTCGTCGCTTGCCGCTGTGCTCAATGCGGCCTCCACGATCTTCGCGATCGACATCTATAGCGAGTATATCAACAGGCAGGCCACGCAGCGGCAACTCGTCGCGATCGGGCGCATCAGCGTGGGTGTCTTTGTGGTCATTGGCTGCGTGGTGGCGCCGTTGCTGGACGATCCGAAGTTCGGCGGCATCTTCACCTACATCCAAGAGTTCCAGGGCTATGTCTCGCCCGGCGTTCTGGCGGTCTTTATCTTCGGCCTGCTCAACCGTACGGCAAGCGGTGCGACCGGTGTGACGGGATTGCTGCTGAACCCGGTGCTCTACTATCTCTTCAAACGCTATCTGCCGCAACTCGATTTCCTCAACCGCATGGCGCTTTGTATGATAATCGTGCTGGCGGTCATGACGGTGATGGGATTTGTGGCCCGGCTTCCCAAACCGGTGGTGTTCCAGTCCAACACGCAGATCAATCTTGAAAGTTCTAAGGGCGCCAGGTGGGGCGGTATCGCAGTGGTGATCGCAACGGCGATCTTGTATATCATCTTCCGTTAGGAGTGTATTTATGGCTGAAGGAAGCAAAGTGGCGGAGCGCGTGCGGAACTACCGCGAGCGCTTGTCTATGACGATAGAAACCCTGGCGGAAAAGTCCGGGGTCAGCGCAGGGGTGATCACGGCGGTCGAAGCCGGCGAGGTCTACCCCGCGCTGGGGGTGCTGGTTAAGCTCTCGCGGGCGCTGGGCCAGCGCCTCGGGACTTTCATGGATGACCAGTACAAGGCCGATCCGCTGATCGTCCGTGCCGACGAGCGTTCCGGCGAACAGGTCTCGCATAAGGCGCAGGTGTCCGGCGGGTTCGTCTACATGCCGCTGGGGCGCGGCAAGACGGATCGCCACATGGAACCGTTCTATATCCAGATTGCCGGGGACGCCGAAGCGCATTTTTCATCGCACGAAGGCGAAGAGTTTATCATCGTCATGGAAGGCGAGATCGAATTGGTTTACGGCGATGAGACACATCTGCTCAAGCCCGGCGACTCAGCTTATTACAATTCAGTGGTGCAGCACCGGGTTTCTGCCGCGCACGGCCAGCCAGCCACGATCTACGCGGTTGTCTTCATGCCGTTCTAATGCGCGGAGTCTGTACGATGGAGCAAAAATTGTTCAAATTGACCGATCCCTATGGTAGCGCACCGAGCCGACCGCCCTTCAAGCAGTCGGTTTCAACCGGAGAGCCGTGGAACAACCTGCCGGTGACGCGGGATTACACGCTGGGGCAGTTGCTCGATCAGACGATCGCGCGGTGCGGCCCGCAGGACGCCTTGGTCTACGCCGACCGCGACTTCCGCTTGACTTGGTATGAGTTCGGCGAAGAGGTCGACCGGCTGGCTCGCGGCCTGATGACGTTGGGCGTCAAGCGCGGTGAGAAGGTCGCGCTGTGGGCAACCAATGTCCCGCATTGGATCCCGCTGATGTTCGCGACTGCCAAGATCGGCGCCATTCTGCTGCCGCTCAACACAAACTATAAGTCGGCAGAGATCGATTTCGCGCTCAAGCAGTCGGACACTGAAAACCTCTTTCTGATCAACGGGTTCCGCGACACGGACTATGTGCAGACGCTCTACGACCTGATCCCGGAACTCCGGGAGCAGCCGCGCGGCCAGCTTGTGTCCGAGCGTTATCCGCACCTGAAGCGCGTCTTTTTCCTAGGGCCTGAGAAGCACCGGGGCATGTATTCGGTCAATGAGGTTTTCGCGCTGGCAGTGCAAACGCCGCAGGCCGAATATGAGGAGCGCCAGCGCGAAGTGGACTGCCATGATGTCGTGAACATGCAGTACACCTCCGGCACCACCGGTTTCCCCAAGGGGGTGCAGCTCACCCACTCCAATATCGCAAACGACGGCTTCTGGATCGGCGCGTGTCAGAATCTCTCGGCGGTGGATCGTGTGTGCATCCCGGTGCCGCTCTTTCACTGTTTCGGCTGCGTGTTGGGCGTGATGGCTTGCGTCAACCACGGCTCGACCATGGTGCTGGTGGAAAAATACGACCCCGTCAATGTCATGATGTCGGTCGAGAAGGAACGCTGCACAGCCGTGTACGGAGTGCCGACCATGTATATCGCTATGCTCGACCACCCGCTCTTCGATAAGTTTGATTTTTCCACGTTGCGCACCGGCTTGATGTCCGGCTCGCCCTGTCCGGTCAAGCGTATGCAGCAGTGTATGGATCAGATGTATATGCGCGAGGTTTCGATTCCGTACGGACTGACCGAAACCGGCCCGGTGATGACGCAGACCCGCTATTTCGAGCCGAGTATCGAGCGCAAGTGTGCCACCATCGGTCAGGCGTTGCCCGGTATCGAGGTCGCGATCATCAACCCCGAGACCGGCCAGATCTGCGCCATCAACGAGCCGGGCGAAATCTGCTGCCGCGGCTACAATGTTATGGCTGGCTACTATAAAGAGCCGGAGATGACCGCCAAATGTATCGACGCCAACGGTTGGGCGCACTCCGGTGATATCGGACAAATGGATGAACAGGGCTATTTCTATATCACCGGACGCCTGAAAGACCTGATTATTCGCGGCGGCGAGAACATCTCGCCCAAAGAGGTCGAAGATTTCATCGGCCACATGCCGGGTGTGCAGGACGTGCAGCTTGTGGGCGTGCCCAGCAAAAAATACGGCGAACAGCCCGCTGCTTTTGTCATCCCCATGCCGGACGCCGAAATCACTGAGCAGGATGTCGAGGATTTTTGCCGCAACAAGATCGCTTGGTTCAAAATCCCCAAGTACATCCACTTCGTGGAGAGCTACCCGCAGACCGCCAGCGGCAAGATCCAGAAATACAAGCTGCGCGAACTGGCCGCACAACTCTGGCCGGACGCCTGAGAGAAGTAAAAAGTAATAGGTGATAGGTAATAAGTGCTGTCAAAATCGGGATCGCTAATGTGCTCATCATAAGTGTTTAGAAAGAGAGGTTACGATGGGATGGATCATTGGAATTGTTGTTGTTCTGGTTGTTCTTGTCGCTTTCGCTGGACCGGGCAAATGTGATGTTTGTGGCCTGCCAATAAAAAAAACATCGCATACTTGGAAAATAGAAGGCAAAAAACAGAAACTCTGTCCAAAATGCAACGTCCAAATGGAACGACGTGTAAGCAAAGAAGCCTTCAAGAAACGATTTGGATAAAGGTTCCCAACAAGGTGGTGGAGTAGTACGCGAATTCTCAGCGGATTCGCGCCCCTCACCATCGACATTCGGGAAAGCTTATGAATGACCCCATTTTTCAAATCATGCCTCTGGTGATCTGCCCCATCTTTATGATCGTCGGCATTGCCATTTTTCGGGCGGATCCCCAAAAGTTGCTGTCTTGGGATAGACGCACCGGCTACCATATTTACAAGAACACGCTCAAGTCCACGAACGATGAAGCGAGGGCATTGTGCGCGGCAGGTGATTTCTATAAGTTCTTCGGAGGATGTTTCTTTCTCTTTTCATTGGTCATGTTACTTGTTGCCATTGGTGTTTGGTTCCTGAGGTGAAGCATGACACAGATAGTGCTCGGGCTCTTATCGCACAGAGGCACTAAGGTTTTTTGAGGGGCATTGCTAAACGCGGCAGCGTAGCCTCAGACAAATAATGCACTAACGCACTAATTAACTAATTTCACTAGCGTCCCATTGGGATTCGCTGAAGGCTAAAAAAAGCGTTGGCCTCGCGGCCGGTTTGCCTGTAGCCTACAGGCATGACAAAAACAAAAAGAACCAAGGCGCGTA
>Ga0255347_1005389_pt1 | contig 14557 bp, 8 predicted proteins | sample wastewater_treat_2_FD_192479 | JGI IMG/M metagenome (GOLD analysis project Ga0255347, IMG submission 192479) | Wastewater microbial communities from Lulu Island WWTP, Vancouver, Canada - plant24 | ecosystem: Engineered > WWTP > Wastewater > Unclassified | place: Canada: Vancouver, British...
TCAGCTTGGAGCCGCTTTGATCCACTACTCAACCGATTACGTGTTTGACGGGAGAAAAGGCGCTCCTTATACCGAAGATGACCAACCTTTGCCACTAAGCGTGTACGGAGAAACCAAGCTCGCCGGGGAAAACGCTGTTAAAGAGCGCAGTGAGGCTTATCTGATCTTCCGCACCAGTTGGGTATATTCACTAAGGCGGCCCAGTTTTGTGATGAAGGTGTTACAATGGGCTCGGCAACATGAAACCCTGCGGATTGTTGATGACCAGATCAGCAGCCCAACATGGGCTCGCACCCTTGCCGAAGCTACCACACAAATAATTGCCCAAGGGAGAAGCGACCCAGTAGGCTACATCCAGGAAAAACAAGGGGTATATCACCTGACTGATGGCGGAGTTTGCAGCCGTTATGAGTGGGCCAGGGCAATTATCGAATTGGATCCAAAAAAAGAAGAGCAGACGGTTAAAGAAATCCTGCCTGCAAAAAGCGAAGATTTCCCGACACCGGCAGAACGACCACTCAATTCGACATTGGATCTCAACAAAACTAAGTCTGTTTTTTATCTTCAATTGCCTGCCTGGAACAAAACTCTCTTCTTGGCACTTCATGAATAGAAGATTTCCCAATACTGGCTATTATTACGAACAAATTTTGAAAAAATTTATTTGATAAATATTAATGAAATCGCATTTTCGAATCATATTTTCTAATGAAGACTAATCGGTTATTTTTAAATTACTATCCTCCTAGTTTAGAAATTACAACCAAAATTGGTTGCAAGGTCGCTTGTAAATATTGCCCACAAGAATTGCTGGTTCGAAATTACAGAAATATTAGCAATATTCTATCAATGACACTTGAAACTTTTACAACTTGCATTGATAAAGTACCATCTGAAATCAACATTCACTTTTCCGGCATGTCTGAACCTTGGCTGAATAAACACTGTACAGAAATGCTATTATATGCCGCAAAAAAACACAGAATAGTTGTATTTACAACATTGGTTGGGATGTCAAGAGATGATTTTATCCAAATTAAAAATGTTGATTTTTTATCATTTAATCTTCACTTGCCTGATGCCAACAACAATTCTAATATTCCAATAAATAATGATTATTTGAATTTATTAGAAGATGTTGTAGATTTTTTTCAATACAAACCAATTGAGATGGGTTTCTCTTGTCACGGCAAGTTACATCCAGTAATTGAAAACATCATTCCAAATACGGTACTTACAAAAAACAATGCGGACAATCTCGATAAGAAATTAATTGACAGGGCCGGGAACTTGGGTGATCCAATATTTGAACAAAGATACCACAAAAACCCAATTCAATGCATCCTTAGTGGGACCAACCTTAACAGGAATGTTTTGCTTCCAAACGGTTTGGTTTTGCTTTGCTGTATGGATTACGCAATTGAAGCGCCGATTGGCAACTTATTGGTGGATAACTATGGTGATCTTTTTAGAAATCGAGAATTCATTAAACTTCAAGAAGCATTAAAGAACGATCAAGATGTAATTTGCCGTAAATGTCACAATGCTGTACCCTGGGTCAGACCCTACCAAACGATTGAAATTCCAAAAATCCAGAACCAAATCCATGATGACAAATTAATGCAGTTTTGTTTGTTTCTGGCTGATAGAAGTGGTATTCAAACTCTCAGCTTGTTTTCACCAAAAATGCCGATTTCTTTTATTAGCCAAGAAGTACACAATTCAATAGCATTATTTCCTAATATCACACATTTGATGTATAACGAGAATTTACCATCTTGGAGTGCGATAGAAGAGTTGCTAAATAATGTAAATTATGCTGTTTTATTTTTGCCAATACCAGGTTTTATAAATTTGAGCGATAAGAAAAAAAACTTGCGCTTGAATAGTCTTGTAAACAAGCTATCAGACGTTGATTTAAGGCCAGACCACGTTGGTTGGTTGAATAGAAGTCATGACGAAGCGGGTGTGGCTGTGTTATTTTCACAAGACTATCAAAGGAATAAATTCATACCAGTTCCTCAAGATTTCAAAATTACCGCATTGTTGGCAGTCTATAATGAAGTAGATATTATCCAATCCTGCGTAGACAACCTCATCCAACAAGGTATCGATGTGTACATCATTGACAATTGGTCAACTGACGGAACTTATGAAATAATTCAAAACATGAGGATGGATGAAGTTATTGGTTATGAAAGATGGCCCGTGAGCGGCCCATTAAATTATTATGATTTAGAATCACTATTAATAAGGAAAGAAGAACTATCTTACGAATTAAATTCTAATTGGTATATTCATCATGACGCTGACGAAATTCGAGAAGCTCCATGGATTAATGAAAAATTGCGTGATGCTATTTGGATCGTTGATCAGGCAGGGTACAATGCAATTGACTTCACGGTTATTGACTTCTTTCCTGTTGACAACAGCTATACGGTGGGTAAATCCGTAATTGATTCTTGCAAATATTTTAATTTTGGTACACGACCGGGGCACTTTCTACAAATTAGGGCATGGAAGAATTCAGAGCAAAAAATTGACTTACATTCCACAGGTGGGCATAAAGTCGCTTTTTCTGGACAAAAGATATTTCCAATAAAATTTTTATTGCGACATTATCCCCTTCGATCTCAACAACAGGCTGAGAAAAAAATATTTATTGATAGACTTCCAAGATTCTATGTTGGAAAGAAAAAAGGATGGCATAATCAATATGATCATTATCGACCTGGAGACTCAATAATAAAGAAAAAAGAAGATTTACTGTTCTTTAATGATCATTTTTATAATGAGTTTTTAATTCAAAGGCTATCTGGTATTGGTATAGAAAAAATGGAAATAAATGATAATAAAAAAAATGAAGTGCCTAAGGGTCTTTTTGCTCAACCAAATAAATACGCTCGCACCCTACATGTCGACATTCTCACTCATAAAATTGTTTATCATGGTTATCAGGAGTTTGAACTTACACAGCAGACGGTCAAACCATTGGATATTGATTTGGCTTTGCGAAAAAAATATTCTCTTCTTAAAGACTTCTTTACCCCAAATTATCTTTTTAAGCGCAAATTTTTAGATATTGGCGCTAATTCGGGTTTCTTTTCTTTTTGGGCTTTGCAAAATGGTGCTGACAAAGCATTTGCGATTGATATTGATCAAGATTATTTAAATGCAATTCGCTTAGGAAAAGAAAAATTTGATTTCGACAAACTTGAAATTATCAACGAAAATATTATGGGGTGGAGCCAACCAGGTGATGTTGTTCTTGCCCTAGCATTAGTTCATTGGGTTTATTCTTGCACTGCTCTTTATGGTAGTTTGGATGCAACAATCAAAAAATTGGCTGATATAACTAACTACATGTTAATTATTGAGTGGATTGAGCCCGACGATCAGGCGATCAATTTTTTCAATCACATTCAATGGAATAACGACCTTATTTATGAGCCCTATACATTTGACAATTTCATTGCGGCATTATCGAAATATTTTGTCAGGTATGAGTATATCGGGGATATTTCATCCACAAGAAAATTATTTATTGCATTTAAAACCGAATATATGGTTGATTTATCAGTACCCTTTGAACTAATCATGCCAGTTGAAAAACTTATATCCAGTAGATTTTTGGCGTCGCTTGATGGAATAGATTATTGGAGCTCTGTTTACAAAGATGCTGATACAATTATTAAACAGGCTACACTTAATTTGGGGGAAAGGGAAGCCATCTTTCTTCGCCAGCTTGATTCCGAACACTTTCCAAAAGTATATGAAACATGGACGGGTGATGGGTTTTCTGTTGCCGTTATTGAGAAGATTAAAGGTTCTCCATTAGAAGAAGTTAAGCATGAATTTCAACAGAACCTTTTAAAAATGAACAATTTGATTGATGATATAATAATAATTCTTGAATTGTTACATCTAAAAAGCATTCGACATCGCGATATCCGCATGGATAACCTGCTCTTTAGAAATGAGAAACTGGTCTTAATCGACTTCGGTTGGGCTGAATCATTCGACAGCAAAATCAGCACCCCACCATTTCTTGGGGGTGATGAAAAGGCTCCCGATGGAAATCATTGTGACGTTTATTCAATGGGAAAAGTTATTGAAAATGTAAATGCAAACATTTATGAACACGTAACACAATTGGCACAATTAATGGCAAATCGAGATCCTGTGTTAAGGATAACAAATCTTAATCATTTAAGAACAATCTGGAAAACACTGAAAGCGGTTAACAAAAACCCACATCATAAAGAATAAAGGTTATGTAGAATGGATAATAAAAACAAAGAATACGAGGATACAATAATTTTTCTGGTTGAACAAATTACCCAAAGATTGGATAAAACTTTAATTTATTCACAAAATATCAATGATTTTATAGAAAGCCAAAGACAAGCTGGCACGGTTTACGAGCAGAACATCCAGCAGCTCAATGACACCCTGGCGGAACGCGATCAGTCCATCCAGCAGCTCAATCACACCCTAGCGGAACGCGATCAGTCCATCCAGCAGCTCAATCACACCCTAGCGGAACGCGATCAGTCCATCCAGCAGCTCAATGACACCCTGGCGGAACGCGATCAGTCCATCCAGCAGCTCAATCACACCCTAGCGGAACACGATCAGTCCATCCAGCAGCTCAATGACACCCTGGCGGAACGCGATCAGTCCATCCAGCAGCTTGAGCAAGAAGTTCTATTTTACGCCACAAGCAAAAGCTGGAAGATTACTCGGCCACTTAGAAAAGTTGTAAATTTTTTCAAGAGAAGTATTTCTAAAGCTTCTTCATAAGTTATTTATTAGTTCATGACGTTTTTTCTATGATATATTTTTTATCGATGAGGATTTAAAATATGAATGACACTTTTCGAGTTATGGTAATTTTCGGCACCCGCCCTGAAGCTGTTAAAATGGCACCGGTGATTAAAGCCTTACAGGCACACCCGGATCAAATCGATGTAACAATATGCGTCACTGCCCAGCACCGCGAAATGCTCGACCAGGTCCTGCAGGCGTTTGACATCATCCCGCATATCGACCTGGATTTAATGGCTCACGACCAGACACTTCCCGAGTTGACTGCACGCATCTTCACACATCTGGACCCTGTGCTGCTTCAAATCCGTCCCGATTGGCTGCTGGTCCAGGGGGATACCACGACGGTCATGGCTGCTGCAATCCTCGGGTATTACCGCCAGATCCGGGTGGGTCACATTGAAGCCGGGCTGCGAACCCACGATAAATGGCAGCCCTTCCCCGAAGAAATGAACCGCCGCATCGCCGGTGTGGTGGCAGACCTGCACTTTGCCCCAACAGAAAACAATCGCCAGAACCTGTTGCAAGAGGGCATCCCGGTCGAGATCATCAAAATCACCGGCAACCCGGTCATTGATGCCCTGAAGATCATCAGCCAGCAACCAGCCCCTCCGCAGGTTGATCAACTGCTTGACCAAACGGGCGTGTCCGCTGGAAAGCGCCGCCTGGTGCTGGTGACTGCACACCGTCGGGAAAACTTCGGTCAACCCATTCTGGATATTTGCCTGGCTCTCAAACGCCTGGCTCAGGCTTACCAGGATGAAATTGCCATCGTTTACCCGGTTCACCTCAACCCCAACATTCATCTACCGGTCCACCAGGCATTATCCGGCATCGATAACATCCACCTGCTGCCGCCCCTAGATTACCTGCCCCTGGTCCACCTGATGAAAAACGCCACCCTGATCCTGACCGATTCGGGCGGCATCCAGGAAGAAGCACCTTCATTTGGTGTTCCCACCCTGGTCTTGCGCCAGCGCACCGAACGCCAGGAGGGCGTACAGGCGGGCACTTTGAAACTGGTCGGTACTGATCCAGACACCATTCTACTAGAAGCTCGGAAACTTCTTGACGATGGTGCTGCTCACGCTGCCATGGCTGGTGCAATTAATCCCTATGGTGATGGACACGCGGCACAGCGTATTGTCGAAACACTTTTAGCTGCGGAAAATACGAATAAAAGCAAGTAAATTGTTATGCTTTTTTGCGGAAATTTTCCATTATTTTAGTAGGAGACATTAAGTAATCAATCATTCAACACTTGTAAAGTGTTTGTAAAACATGTCTCGATTACATTTAACAATCAACAATTTCCTTATATGGTTGATTAGCTATCTACTTATTTAGAACTATTGAGACAACGATAAAAACTGGTCTTGTAACATTCTTAGAGTATAATCAAAAAACTGGATCCTTAATTTATTGAAGGGTGTATTCATGTTTATCAAATACATTTATCATTATTACTTAATTAAACGCAGTGGCTTGTTTGATAAAGGTTTCTACTTACTTACCAATCAGGATGTGCGTGATGCTGACATTGACCCGTTGTGGCATTTTGTAAAAAATGGTTGGGTTGAGAAAAGAGATCCTTCGGCATTGTTTGAAATTAATTCTTACTTAAACCTAAATCCGGATGTTGAAGTTCAAAATATCAATCCATTGATTCACTATATCAAGCATGGACAATATGAGAACCGGCCTCTAAAATCATCAAATCTTGATGATCTGGAATTAGGTTTTGATGGTTTTTCTTCCTTTGAGTTATTTAAAGAAAACGCATTGAACCCTCCCAAAACATTAGATATTATTATCTTTCCAATTATTGATTGGACCTTTCGTTTTCAAAGACCGCAACATCTGGCTCTTCAACTTGCAAGCCAAGGTCACCGCGTTTTTTACATTAAAACAGGCTTTTGTAAAGGTGAGCAACCCATCATAAAAAAAATACGTCACAATATTTTTTCAATACAATTAGCAAATGGAAACTTGAAAACTCAATTTAATACTGCCTTATCTGAAAACGATATAACCAATTTGCTTATATCTATGAAAATATTGCGAGACCTTTTTTTATAAATTCCGCTGTGATGGTTGTCGATCTTCCATTTTGGGCTGATCTTGTAATACAACTCAAAAGCAAACATGGTTGGAAAATACTTTATGATTGTATGGATCTTCATATGGGGTTTTCAATTCACAGCCACAAAGTTCAAGCTGATGAAAGAAAACTATTATCAAAGAGTGACCTCGTTGTCACCACTTCTCATTACCTTTTAAACCATGTAAAAAACGAGAATACCGTCCTTATTCCAAATGGGGCTGACTTTTGTTTCTTCCATCAGGCAAAGTCTCTAATTCAAGTCGATGAAATAAAAGATATTCCCAAACCAATCATCGGCTATTTTGGCGCAATAGCAGATTGGTTTGATACAAAACTAATTGGTCAACTTGCCAAAGATAATCAAAACTGGTCATTTGTGTTAATAGGCAGTACATTTCTTGCAGACCTTCTACCATTTGCAGGTTTAAAAAATATCCATTTGTTAGGAGAAAAGCCTTATTCAGAACTTCCTAAGTATCTAAGCAATTTTGATGTCTGCCTAATCCCGTTTAAGCGCACCCCTCTTACCGACGCCACCAACCCCGTAAAAATGTACGAGTACCTCGCTGCAGGAAAACCCATTGTATCAACCAGGTTAGATGAGTTGATGTATTATTCAGATTATTTGCACCTTGCGGAATCAAAACAAGATTGGGAAAATTTAATTAATCAATGCTTGTCCGAAATAAAAACGATTGCTGTAATGAATCAACGTTTTGATTTTGCAAAAGATAATACTTGGGAACAAAGGGGACTGAAATTACGAGCAGAAATAATGAAACTATATAAGAAAGTTTCCATTATTGTGGTTAGCTTCAATAATCAACCCTATCTTGAGCTATGCTTGGACAGTATTGTTAAAAATACCGAGTATCCCAATTATGAAATAATCATTGTTGATAATAACTCCGACCTGGATACGGTGAGTTACCTTAGCGTTTTTCATAAAACGAACGGCAATTCTAAACTTATTTTCAATGATGAAAATCTCGGCTTCGCAAAAGCAAATAACCAGGGAGCACAAATCGCAGATGGCGAATTTTTGGTTTTATTGAACAATGATACGATTGTCACACCTGGCTGGCTTAATCGCTTACTTTGGCATCTTGAATCTAATAAAGATGTTGCTATGGTTGGGCCTGTGTCCAATGGCGTGAGCAACGAGGCTAGGATTTTTATTGATTATACTGATGTCAGTTTAGAGAACATAAACATATTCGCAAGCAAACGCTCAGCTGAATTCTTTGGGCAATTTTTTGAAATCCAAATGTTAGCATTATTTTGTGCAATAATTTCTAAAGATCTTTATATGGAAATTGGTGGTCTTGATGAACAATATAAAATTGGGATGTTTGAAGATGATGATCTTGCCATGAAATTAAACATAAGAGGTTATAAATTAATCTGCGCAGAAGACACCTTCGTCCATCATTTTCAAAGAACTTCTTTTAAATTGTTGCCTGAAAACAAATATCTGGAGATTTTCAACGAGAATCAAAAACGATTTGAAAACAAATGGCAAACAAAGTGGGCACAACATAAAACAAGGAAAGACACAAACTTGAGATACAAGGAATTTAAGTATCCAAATCAATTGACAAATCAACAATTTAATGAGAGAATTTTGAACAATGCTTTTCAGTATAAAGGCGTTTTCATTCAAGAGCCAAATATTTTATGGAACACACCTTTATATCAGCGGCCCCAGCATCTTTGTACAACCTTAGGAAAAATGGGGTATCTTGTAATTTACAGGAACGTTTATAAGGATAAACAAACTTTAGATTTTTTTGAAGTGTCACAGAATGTTTGGGTAACGCATAAAGATGTAAAATTTCCAACAAATGTAATTTCATCCGTATACAGTACTGCTTTTAATAGTGCGGGTCATGTTATGAAAAGGGGTCAAAGCAAGAATGTAACTTTGATTTATGAATACATAGATCACATAACACCAGAAATAAGTGTTGATCATGAAACAGCCAATTTATTGCGGAAACTGAAAGATTTTGCTTTCAAACATGCTGATTTTGTAGTTGCATCGGCGCGAATGCTTGAGCAGGAAGCAATCAAAGCTGTTGGATCGGATAGGGTTCTGTTAATCCCAAATGGGGTTGATGTTCAACATTTTCGCGACCCTTTACATCAAAATACCGAACTACCTTTCCAAATCCAAAAATTTCGAGAGAAATATAAAATTATTGTTGGCTATTACGGTGCAATTGCGCCTTGGTTGTGGTATGGTTTGATTAACAAATTGATTAGAAAAAGGGATGATGTTGGCTTTGTTTTTATCGGGCCTGATTATCAAAAAAGTCTTTCAAATTTTCGTCATTCCGCTAACTTATTATTGCTTGAACCAGTTGATTATCAACTTTTACCTGGTTATTCGAGGATTTTCGATGTTTGCATTATTCCTTTTGCTCCAGGTAAGATAGCTAAAACAACATCGCCACTAAAATTGTTTGAATTTTTTGCTATGGAAAAACCTGTTGTCCTCACTTCAGACATGATTGAATGCACAATATATGATGAGGTCTTTTTTGCTAATTCGGTTTCCTCCTTTTCTAAAGCAATTGACTCTGCCTATGAAATTAAAGACGACATTCATTATAAAACCAAACTGGCTCGTCTTGCTGATCAAAACAGTTGGTTAGAGCGTGCAAAAGTGTACACAAAGGTTTTTGATGCAAATCAGGGTAATGGCATTAGGAATTAATCAAAAGAATTTTTGGAATTGTGAAACCATTGATAATTTAAGATGGAGTTAATGAAAATGAAAAATAAAAAGATGTTATTCATTAATAGACCTGTTGTGATTTTATTCATAGCTTTTATCTTAGCCTGTAATTCGTTACAAGCCCTGACAGATGTTGTTTCAGGAAATATGCAAGGGTATTCCCATGATTTAGATTTGATTTTTGATCAAAATGAAGGCGATCCTGATAATGGAGCCGCTCTCCATCTCGCAAACAAAAGCGGTCAAATCATAACACCAGAAAATATTCAGCATATTGAAGCAGCTCAGCAATTTGGTAACGGGACTGTGGATTATATTGCCTGGTCGCCCGATGGGAAGCTTTTTGCTCCTCGCAATTTTGATGGAAATATTAAGCTCTGGGATGCAAAAAACTTCACCAATGAATCAATAATTGATGACAATAAGCGTCATGGAGAGCGAATATTTTTCCCACTATTCTTCGGTGCTGCCGATATTACAGAAGACCATATTGTAATAATCCCAGAACCAATACAATACATAAAAATTAATATTGATACCCTTGGACAAGACCTGCCAAATTCAAAAGCAGATGGTTGGCTAAATGTAATGTTAACTTTGACTGTAGATGATGATATTTATCTGGAAACTTATGGTCAGATAAAGGTTCAGGGTTCATCAACAGCATATTGGCCCAAAAAAAACTGGTCGCTTTCTTTTTATTCTGATGCAGAGCGCAGTGAAAAAATAAAAATTCAAATAGGCAATTCTATACCTTCTGATATGTGGATAGCCAAGGCGGATTGGATTGACCCTACACAAATGAGAAATATAATATCTTATAAATTGTGGAGGGAAATGGTTGAAAGCAGAACGGGGGAAATAAAATATGAAGTCGATAATGCATGGATAAATCCTGAAGATATTGGAAAAGGAGGACAGGGTTTTCCATTCACCTACATGACTATAGTGAATGTAAATGAAGAGCATTATGGTATATCAACTTTGATTCTTGGACATGATCCAAATAACTTTAATATTGACAAAAACAATGATAAACATGTCTATATGGAATTTGATGGTAGACTTGGTGACCCTGAAAAAAGATGGTCTAAATTTTCCTCAGAAGGAATTGGCACATGTATAAATGGCTATTTACCCAAAAATGACGACTTCACTGATAATCAAATAATAGCTATTGACAGGCTTGGACAATTTCTTAACTCTTCACAAGAAAATTTCGCGCATTATTTTCATGATTATTTAGATAAGACTAATATGATTGATATGCTTTTATTTATTGAAATGCTTTATGATTGGGATGCTGTTGCTAGTGATATAGAAATCGTCACTTACGATTTAGAAAAATGGTATTTCCTTCCCTGGGATAAGGACACAACTTTTGGTTTATTTTTCGATGGTACTGGTGTGATGGAAGGAAGTGAAATTAAGCTAGTTATTGATTACAAAGTTGAGCGAGATAGTTCAATTCCTTGGTATAAAACTTACCATTCTTACAAGGATGATGTTGAAGAAAGATATAAAGAGTTGAGAGATTTTGGCGTATTTTCCAAAGAAAATTTTGAAAAAATGCTTGAAGAATCTAGCAATAGAATACCAGATCATATATGGGATTTGGAGAGAGAAAAATGGGAGCCCAAAGGACGACCATACGATGATGATTTGACCTTTGATCAAATACTGGAATGGACAGAAAAAAGGCTCATTATGTTAGATGAACATTTCAATTATCAGCATCATCATCAGCATCATCTTTTCATGCCCATATTTTATTTCCAATTGAATGACATATCAGCACAATAACGTTTGCCGATTTGCCATTCCTCGCTAATCTCCATCAATCTGGCTGAGATTAGTCTCAAACAAGAAGGTTTGTTTGGAAATACACCTACAACCCCGGTTCTTCTACGAATTTCTCTATTTATCCTTTCCAGGCTATTCGTGGTTCTGATCGATCTTCGATGTTCAAGTGGGAAATCGAAGACAGTAAAACCTTCAGCCAGATTATGTTCCATCCAAACAGATAATCGTGGCGCAGAGCGAGCATACTTTTCAATGATCACCTTGAGATACTGCTCTGCTGTCGTTTTATCTGGCGCATTGAAAATTGCCCGGATATCAGCTGCCACCTCTTTCCGCATCGATTGTCGTGGCACATAGCTTTGTGCATTTTGTTGAAGATGAAAATCGCAAAGGTGATCTCGCCAAGCTTGTTTCTGACCGTTTTGGGTTTGTAGCCATTGGCTTGCCCTCAGCACTCTTCGGCTCGGTCGTATGCCTTCACTTGCAGGTATTGCGATCGCTCTGCTTGCATCACATTATTGAGGATAACCCGGACCAGCTCAGGGATCACTTCAAGTCCATTTTGTGCCAGTTCTTCAATCATGCTTGTTGATAGGTTATAATTTTCTTGGTGAGTCATTTAGCTCTCCTTTTTTGATTTAGTGATCTATTTAGGATACTTCTGACTCACCACTTTTTTAAGGTTCTGGATTTTACAGAAAGAATGTTACACTAACACCATATCAAGGAATTGCTAATCACAATATTTCCTCCATTTAAATAAGGTATACTTCATAAATATTGAAGTGTCTTTTACACAAATGCTGATATGCTAAAACAAGGAGAATTTGATTGAGTAATATTTTATGCATTGGCGCAGGATATGTAGGCGGCCCCACTATGGCGGTCATTGCCAAGCACTGCCCCCAACATGAGGTCCGCGTCATTGACATGAATTCAGAGCGCATCGCAGCCTGGAATTCAGACCATCTTCCAATTTATGAACCTAACCTCAAAGCTGTGATCGAAATTGCCAGGGGACGCAACTTGTTCTTTCTCACCGATGAAACGATTGCAGAACAAATCGATTGGGCAGACATAATTTTTGTCAGCGTCAACACCCCTACAAAATCCTTTGGGCTGGGTTCTGGACGAGCAGCCGATTTACAATTTTGGGAAAAAACCGCCCGTCAAATCCTTGAATACGCCACAACTCCTAAGATCATCATCGAAAAAAGCACCCTGCCCGTCCGCACTGCTGAGGCGATGTCTCATATCCTCAATACTAATTCCCGCGGCGTTCAGTTTGATGTTATCTCCAATCCCGAGTTCCTGGCTGAAGGCAGCGCCATAAAGGACCTAGAAGATCCTGATCGTGTTTTAATCGGCGGACACAACACGCCCAGTGGTAAGAAGGCGGTCGAAACCATCGTGGAGCTGTACGCCAACTGGGTCCCACGTGAAAAAATCATCACCATGAACCTGTGGTCCAGCGAGCTTTCCAAACTGGTAGCCAATGCGTTTTTAGCCCAGCGCATCTCTTCGATCAATGCAATTTCTGCTTTGTGCGAAAAAACGGACGCAGATATCGAAGAGGTCGCCTATGCGATTGGCACCGATTCCCGAATTGGACCGCATTTCCTGCGCGCAAGTGTTGGCTTTGGTGGTTCGTGTTTTAAAAAAGATATCCTCAACCTGGTGTATATTTGCGAGCAACAGGGTTTACCCGAAGTCGCTGAATACTGGCAGCAGGTGTTGACGATAAATGAATACCAGGAGGCGCGCTTTGTAGCTAACATGGTGAATACCATGTTCAATTCGCTCAGTGGTAAGCGAATCGCATTGTTTGGGACAGCTTTCAAAGCAAATACCAGTGATACGCGCGAATCCCCTGCCTTGGTCGTTTGCCGGGAATTACTGAAAGAACGTGCAGATTTAGTTCTTTACGACCCTTATGCCCTAGAAAATGCACGCCAGGATCTCGGTGATCAAGCCCAGAAAGTTGAATTTACTATCGACCCTTACCATGCAACAAAAGGCGCCCATGCAATTGCCATCCTGACCGAATGGACTCAATTTGCCGAGCTTGATTACTCTCTAATATTCGAATCCATGGCTCACCCTGCGTTTATTTTTGATGGTCGTAACATTCTAGATCATCAAGAACTTTTTGAAATTGGCTTTAATGTCTACCCAATTGGTAAAACCCCACTCCAGCATTTTGCCCAAAGAACAGGTGGGTAAATGCCTTATTAAAAATCAATTAGATTAAGGTTATTTTCTTTGTCTATTTCAATTGTTATCCGAGCCTTCAACGAAGAGCAACATATTGGTCGCTTGCTCTATGGAATTTCACAACAAAATTTCTCAAATCCTGAAGTGATCCTGGTGGATTCTGGGTCAACAGATCGCACTTTAGAGATCGCTAATCAATATCCAGTTAAAATTGTAAACATCAAACCTGAGCATTTTACTTTCGGTCGGTCTCTCAACTTGGGAGTCTCAGTAGCAAGCGGAGAATTTGTAGTTCTCATCAGCGCGCATTGTTTCCCAGTTTATCCAGATTGGTTAGATCTCCTTACGAAACCATTCGACAACAACAAAGTTGCACTCTGTTACGGGAAACAGCGGGGTGGCAAAACAAACCATTATTCTGAACACCAATTTTTTCGAAAATTCTTCCCAGACAACTCTGTTTTTGAACAGGCACATCCTTATTCCCACAATGCAAATGCAGCAATCCGCCGCGAATTGTGGCAGAAGCACCCATACGATGAAAGCTTAACAGGGCTTGAAGATCTGGCTTGGAGTAGCTGGGCTATGGATTCGGGTCATGAAATAGCGTATGTCGCTGAGGCTGAAGTAATTCACCTCCATCACGAAACAATGCCGCAGGTTTATAATCGTTACAAACGGGAAGCAATTGCATTAAAACAAATTTTGCCAAAAAGCAGGTTTTCATTTGGATCTTTCCTGCACAATTGGTTAAAAAATTCACTGTACGATCTCAACCAAGCTCGCCATGAGCGAGTATTGAGAGAACAATTTATCCCAATCATTAAATTTCGGTTTATGCAATATTTCGGAACATACCGTGGATACCA
>Ga0255347_1005391_pt1 | contig 14545 bp, 13 predicted proteins | sample wastewater_treat_2_FD_192479 | JGI IMG/M metagenome (GOLD analysis project Ga0255347, IMG submission 192479) | Wastewater microbial communities from Lulu Island WWTP, Vancouver, Canada - plant24 | ecosystem: Engineered > WWTP > Wastewater > Unclassified | place: Canada: Vancouver, British...
CTCCCTCCCCTTCCTTGCAGCAGACATGCTCCTTCCTCCTCCTGTCCTGCTCGTGGCAGGCCCCCTCCTCCTGAAGAGCTGCCTTGCATGGCGCTCCCTGGAGGAGCATGCCGGGGCCGCCGTGCAGGCGCTGGATGAGGGGGTGGATCGTGGCAGGGAGATGGTCTCCCTGCTGGTAAGCCGTGATACCTCCCGGCTCACGGGGGAGCAGGTCCTATCGGGCGCGTACGAATCGGTGACCGAGAACCTGGTGGACAGCATCGCCTCCCCCCTCTGTTTCTATGCTGCCTTCGGACTCGCAGGTGCGGCAGCGTTCCGTGCTGCCAACACCATGGATGCGATGCTCGGGTACCGGGACGAGCGGGCCCGCCTTGGCTGGTTCTCCGCCCGGGCCGACGATGTCCTGAACTTCATCCCGGCCCGGATCACCGCCGGGCTGCTCCTCTGCTATTTTGCTGCCAGAGGGAGGTTTGGGCCGGCCTGGCGGTGCCTGCAGGAGGATGGCCACCGGAGGCCGGGGTTCAATGGCGGCCTTGTCATCGCGGTGATGGCCGGCGGAACGGGGGCCCGGTTCGAGAAACCGGGTGTCTACACTATCGGGCCAGGAGAGCGCACGCTCCGGGAGGCAGGCCCCGATATCATCGCGGCCGTCCGGATGGTGACCGCCCTCCTTGCAACAGTGCTGATGGTAATAATGTTTTTGGCCCTGTTCATCCCAGTAATATAAGCATATGAAACTCGAGGAACTGAGATTCGGTACCGAGCTCCTGAAGCGCGGCTTTGCCTCCATGCAGAAAGGGGGCGTGATTATGGACGTGGTCAATGCAGACCAGGCCGCAATCGCTGAGAGTGCCGGCGCCGTCGCGGTGATGGCCCTCGAGCGGGTCCCGGCCGATATCCGGAAGGCGGGCGGTGTCGCCAGGATGGCAGACCCGGCAATCGTCCTGGAGATCATGGAGGCAGTCTCCATCCCGGTCATGGCCAAGGTGCGGATCGGGCATTTCGTGGAGGCCCAGGTGCTTGAGTCGCTCGGCGTGGACATGATTGACGAGAGCGAGGTGCTCACCCCCGCCGACGAGCAATACCACATCGACAAGACCAGGTTCACGGTCCCCTTCGTGTGCGGTGCCCGCGACCTGGGAGAAGCCCTGCGCCGCATCCACGAGGGAGCGGCAATGATCCGGACCAAGGGTGAGGCCGGGACCGGGAACGTGGTGGAGGCGGTCCGGCACATGCACGCCATCATGGGAGAGATCCGGGCCCTGCAGGGGAGGAGCCCCCAGGAAATAGTCGCACGGGCCAGGGAGCTGGAAGCCCCCCCTGAGCTCCTGGCAGAGACCGTGAAGATGGGAAGGCTCCCGGTGGTGAACTTCTCTGCCGGGGGTATCGCCACGCCGTCAGACGCGGCCATGATGATGCAGATGGGGGCCGACGGGGTCTTCGTGGGGTCCGGGATCTTCCTCTCGAGCGACCCCGAGAAGATGGCGCGGGCAATCGTGGAAGCGGTCAACCACTTCGACGAGCCGAAGGTGATCGCCGGGGTGAGCAAGCGCCTGGGCGAGCCCATGAGGGGGATCGACATCCACACCCTCCGCGAGGACGAGGTGCTCCAGACCCGTGGCCGTTAAGCTGGGCGTGCTGGCCCTGCAGGGGGACGTGAGCGAGCACCTGCAGGCATTCGAGCGGGCGCTCTCGGCAATGGGCATCACGGAGGGGAAGGTCATGGCAGTACGGAGCCCCCCGGACCTCTCCGGCCTGGACGGCCTGGCCATTCCTGGCGGGGAATCTACCGCTATATCCCGCCTTATTCAGAAAAACGGGTTCTACGAAACGTTGGCCACTTTTAAGGGGGGCATCTTTGCCACCTGTGCGGGCATGGTGCTGATGGCGGACCGGGTCGACGACCCGCGGGTACATACCCTCGGGCTCATGGGGATGACCGTCGTGCGGAACGCCTTCGGGCGCCAGAAGGAGTCTTTCGAGGCAGATATCCCGGTCAGGGGCCTTGAGGCGCCATTCCACGCGGTCTTCATCCGGGCCCCGGTTGCCACCGCCTGCAGGAACGGTTCTTCCGAGCTGGCCCGTATCGATGCCGGGATCGTCGCTGTCAGAAAGGGGAAGCACCTGGCCCTCGCGTTCCATCCCGAGCTCGGGCCGGATACCCGGCTCCACCAGCTCTTCCTGCAGGGTCTTGGGGTGTAGGAGGGAATCTGCCTCGCCCGAGGGATTGAACAGCAGGATGAAGGACCAGGGCATCGGAATTCGGGAAACTTCCTGACCACGAGGAGGGGAATCGCCAGGTGCTCCCCAAAGGATTCCCTGGCCAGGTGCAGGATCTGGCGTTTGCCTCTTTTTGCGTGTTCTTTGAGACAGGCCAGCCTGGACAAGGGGTCCAGGCCGAATGGTGGGAGATACTGAGGATTTTATCATCTTTATACGATTTTTCCGGGTAACATAATATATCGGGACCTATAAGGGTGTTCATAGTGCAGCGTGGAGAGATGCTAAAACCCAATCGAAAAGCGGAGTGATTGCAGGGGGGTCTGGCCTGGCCGGGACGTTTCGTGCCCAGGCGGGAGCTAAAGTTTTCATTATCCCCAGCACCATCAGTATTCTTGTGTCCCTGTGCAGCTCCCCGGTGCACGTGCCGGACGACCGTCAGCATAAAATCCCCCGAAGGGGTATAAATTCCCGGAAGATGCGCCCATGAACGTGCAGGATATTCGCAGGAAAGTCCGGGAACTGATGCCCGGGGCCGTGGAGGACCTCAAAAGGCTTGTCAGGATACCCTCGGTGGCGTTCCCCGGGTTCCCGCCGGCCCCGGTGATGGAGATGGCAGAGGCGACTGTTGGCCTGCTGAAGCGTTCCGGGGTGGAAAACGCCCGGTTGCTGGACGTCCCCGGAGGATACCCTGCTGTCTATGCGGAGATACCGGCACCTCCCGGCGCCCCGTCGGTGCTCCTCTATGCCCACTACGATGTGCAGCCGGCCGGTAAGGACCAGGGCTGGCAGGGCGATCCCTGGGATCCTGCTGTCCGGGACGGGCGGTTGTACGGGCGGGGAACAGCAGATGACAAATCCGGCATCCTCGTCCATGCGGCCTCCCTGCAGGTCTTCGGAGGCAGACCCCCCATCGGGGTGCGGGTGGTCATCGAGGGGGAGGAGGAGACCACCAGCCATCTCCATGAATTCATACGGGATCACCCGGACCTGTTCCAGTGCGACCTCATTATCGTCTGCGACCTGGGAAGCCTCGCGGCCGGTGAACCGGCTTTAAACACCGCCCTCCGCGGGGAGGTGTCCTGCCTCGTCACCGTCCGGACCCTGGCGCACGCGGTCCACTCGGGGACCTTCGGGGGGCCGGCACCCGACGCGCTCGTCGCTCTCATCCGCATGATGGCGGCCCTTCACCAGGATGATGGCAACGTGGCCATCCCTGGCCTGGCCGCATATCCCTGGGAGGGGCAGGACTTTCCGGTGGAGCGTTTCCGGGAGGTTGCAGGGGTGCAGGAGGGCGTGGATCTCATCGGGACCGGCAGTATCAGCACCCGCCTGTGGTCAAAGCCCTCGGTCACCGTAATCGGGATAGATGCCCCACCAACCCGCGAAGCTGTCAATATACTCATCCCGGAAGCGACCGCCCGGGTAAGCATGCGCATCGCCCCGGGCGCCGACCCGGAGCAGGAGCTGCAGAAGCTGAGGGAGTTCCTGCAGGCCCAGGTGCCCTGGCACGCCGGGGTGGAGGTGACCCGGGTACGGGCATCGGCCGGCTTCGTCTGCCCGAAGGGAGGCCGGGGGTATGCCCTGGCCCGCAGGGCCATGGAGGCCGCCTACGGAACCCCGGTACAGGAGATTGGCTCCGGCGGGTCCATCCCGCTCCTTCAGGTTCTGGCAGCGGCGGTACCCGGTGCGGAGTTCGTGCTCTGGGGATGTGAGGACATGGAGCATTCCCGCACCCACGGCCCGGAGGAGAGCGTTGACCTCGGCGAGCTCGAGCGGATGGTACTGACCCAGACGCTGCTTGTGCAGGCGCTGGGAGATGAGTGGATGATGGGCGAAAGCAGTTGACCTTGTCGATGCCTTCCGGATTCGCCTGGTAATGTTTTGTCATGGCGGCGCGAGAGATCCCTGCCACTCCCCCCGGGAAACCGTGGACGAGGTGATCGAGGGCGCCGGGTGCGTTAGCAGTCAAGGTAAGATGCCTTTTCGATGTGGCATCAAAAATCCAAAAAAAAAAGTTTTCACACACGTATCTCTTCATCGGGTAAATTTCCCCGGTATCGGGTTTTGCGACCCCGGACCGAAAAAATGTTAATAGAGGAGGAGGAGCGGGGCAAAGACCGCGGCCACGATGGCCATCAACTTGAGCAGGATGTTCAGCGACGGCCCGGCAGTGTCCTTGAACGGATCGCCGACCGTGTCGCCGGTGACGGCAGCCTTGTGGGCGGGGGAGCCCTTGCCGCCAAGGTGCCCCTGCTCGATGTACTTCTTGGTATTGTCCCAGGCGCCCCCGGCATTGGCCATCATGATGGCCACGATGAACCCGGTGGCAATGGACCCGACCAGGAGCCCGGCCAGGGCTTCAGGGCCGAGGACAAACCCGACGAAGAGTGGGGCGACGATTGCCAGGAGGCCTGGTACTATCATCTGCCTCAAGGCTGCGTTCGTAGAAATGGTGATGCAGGAGCTGTAGTCGGGATCGGCCTTCCCTTCCATCAGGCCGGGGATCTCCTTGAACTGGCGCCGTACCTCCTCAACGATGAACCCTGCAGCTTTCCCGACCGCCGCCAGGGCAAAGGAGCAGAAGAGGAACGGCAGCACGGCCCCGATGAGGATGCCCACGAAGACCATGCCCGAAGGATCGAGCATGTCCACCATCTTGAGGCCGACCGCCTGGGTATAGGCCGCGAACAAACCGAGGGCGGTCAGGGCAGCTCCACCGATTGCGAAGCCCTTCCCAATTGCTGCGGTGGTATTACCTACCGCATCAAGGGTATCGGTGATCTCCCTGACCTCCTTGCCCTGCCTGGACATCTCGGCGATGCCCCCCGCGTTGTCGGCGACCGGCCCGTAGGCGTCAACCGAGAGGGTGATGCCCAGGGTGGCCAGCATGCCCAGGCCGGCGAGCGAGATACCGTAGAGACCGGCCTGCTGGGCGGCGATCAGGATCGCCCCCACGACGATGACGACAGGCCAGATAGTGCTCTCAAAACCAACAGCCAGGCCGGCGATGATGTCAGTTGCAGCCCCGGTCTCTGTTGCCTTGACGATCCGCCGGGTTGGTGGACGATCGTATGAAGTATAGTACTCGGTGACCAGCCCTATCAGGAAACCGGCAATGAGGCCGGCGATGGTGGCTATGAATACTCCAAGGTACTGCGGCCCTAGCATGGTCGTGACCAGCCAATAAGTGGCGATCACGGTCAGCACCAGGCTCGTGAATGTCCCCACGTTGAAGGCCTTGTGGATGGCGCTGCTCTCGTTCCGGGAGCTGCGCACGAAGAACGTCCCTACGATTGACGCGAGGATGCCGAGGGCTGCGACCATCATGGGCAGGAGCACGACATTGAGGATAGGGACTCCGGCGAACTGCGTTGCGGATATGGCGGCCGCGCCTACGGCCATCGGGGCGATGATGGAGCCGACGTAGGACTCGTAGAGGTCGGCACCCATACCCGCGATGTCTCCCACGTTGTCTCCCACGTTGTCGGCGATGACAGCCGGGTTCCGGGGGTCGTCCTCGGGTATCCCGGCCTCTACCTTGCCCACCAGGTCAGCACCCACGTCGGCAGCCTTGGTGAAGATTCCGCCCCCGACCCTGGCAAAGAGGGCGATGGAACTCGCACCCATCGAGAACCCCAGCAGGACGCTGACCACGTTTTCCAGGGTGAGCGAAGTGAAGGTGCTTAACCCGATGAAGAGGAGTGAAAGCCCCATGACCCCGAAGCTCACCACAACGAGCCCCATGACTGTGCCGCTGGCGTATGACACCCGGAATGCCTTTGCCATCCCCTCCTTCGCAGCGTTGGTGGTCCGGACGTTGGCATACGTGGCCGCGGACATCCCGATGAACCCGGCACCTGCCGAAAGGGTCGCTCCCACTACGAAGCAGAGGGCCGTGAGCGGGTTGATGACCAGGGCCAGGACGATGGCAACGACCACCACGAAGACCGCGATCGCGGTATACTGGCGCTTCAGGTAGACCATGGCCCCCAGCCGGATAGCCGCGGCTATCTTCTGCATCAGTTCATTCCCGGTGCCCTCCCGCTTCATGGCAATGAATGCGTAGGCCGCGAAGAGCAGCCCGATGAGCGCACAGACTGGTACGAGATATATCATATCCATGGGTACAATCCTCCAGAGAACTGGCGAATCTCCTGATCACAGGTCGTATGATCCTCAGTAGCTTGGTTCCTCCAGTTAAAAAGCAGGCTGGTTCTGTTCGAAGTCGAGGACCCGGGGGACGAGAGTCTGGAGGTCGAGAAGGACGGCTTTTGCAGGCGTGGGGGTAATATTCATCTGCTTCTGGAAGGAGGTCTGGGACTGCCAGGTCCCCGAGTTCACGCAGAGTACACCCCGGTACTCGGTGACCCCCATGATGTGCACATGCCCGGTATGGAGGACCTCGGGGACCGGCTCGATGACCATGGAGTCCTCCGAACCCGCAGCAATGGGGGTCTTCCGCCCATACGTGGGGGCCAGGTGCCGGCGCTGGAGCATTCCTGCCATCATGGGAGCGACGTTCTCATAGGTTGCACCGGGGACGAGGCTGATGAGGTCATCGAGGGATCGTCCATGATACATCTGCACCATGACCCCCTGCAGGCTGACCAGGGCGGGATTCTCCACCAGGGTGCAGTTCGCAGGGAACGTGCCGGTGAATTCGGGGGGAATGGCCGGCTGGGGCTCGGCTGCCCGGACAACGTCATGGTTGCCCGGCGAAACGATGATGCGGATGCGGGAGGGGATGTCCCGGAGCATCCTGCCAAGGACATCGTACTGTTCATAGATGTTCGTGATGGTGAGTTCCTGCTCCTGGTTTGGGTAGACACCTATCCCGTCCACCAGGTCTCCCGCAATGAGGAGGTAGGAGGCGTCCGAGTCCTGGAGCCAGTCGCCAAACCGGTTCCAGGCGTCTTCGAGGAACGTATCGCTGCCCACGTGCACGTCGGAGATCAGAACGGCCTTTCCCGGCCCCTCGCTCCGGTAGGGGGCATGGCTGATGGGGACGTCCGGCCGGAACAGCTGCTCGGCAAAGAAGAGCCTGCCATCTCCCGAGAGGGTCCCCCGCACCCCTACCACCTCGTCTGGCAGGATGGCCTCCGCGTCGGAGAAATTGGGGCGGTCCTTGTGGAAGAGCGCGGAAATGGAGGCGGTAGGGTCCTCGAGGTCGGCTATGCGGTGTCCGTTTGCCGTGGCCTTCACCTCCTGCACCATGCCCATGATGGTGCAGGCCTCCTGGCGGTAGCGGGAGTTCTTTTTCAGGGCCTCTATAGGCATCGGACTGGTCCTTGCCCGGATGAGTGCACCCAGCCGCTGGTAACGGTCCCGGAAGTAGTGGATATAATCATTCGTCGCGCCTGCGTTCCGGGCGCTCCCCGCCGCACCCCGGACAACTTCGAACCGGGGATCGGCGAGGAACCGGCTTCCGTCCCGGTCCTGCGAGAGCCCGGGGATGTGCCGTACCGAGACCACCACCGTGTCCCCGGGGATATTTTCCAGGATGCGGTCAATCAGCCCGGGATCGTCCTTTTCGGCCAGGTAACGGACAACCTCGGGGTGGACCTGCATCTTGGTCTCCAGGAACCGCTGCACGATGGTCTGGGCATCAAGCATTGATCATATAATTGCCGATGCCCGATATCAGGCTTTCAGTCCGGCCCTGCTGGCAGGTGAATCCCCTTAAAAAGCCCGCAATCCAGGTTCATTTATCCCCGGGCCCAACTGATCAGAATCCCTTATAGTCCGGTGAAAGAAATAGTGAAGAGTTATATTCATGTCACGCGTGCCGGACGACAAGGAGAAGCCGGGCTGGTGGACCCGGTTCAGGACGAGCAAAGATCCCTGGGTCTCCCTGGGGCGTGAACTCCTCTGGGTGGTCGCGGTGGTCGGGGGGATCGCCTTGGCCCTCTTCCTCGTCTCCGGGACCTGGCCTGCGGTGGTGACCATCGAGTCCGAGAGCATGGTGCCCCACATGCACGTCGGCGACCTGGTCTTCGTGGCTGCCGCCGACCGGTTCGGGCCGCTGCAGACCTGGGAGGATGCCAGGTCCACTCAGTACGAGAAGTACGGCGGGTTCGGGGATATCATAATATACCAGCCGAACGGGGCATCCGGGTCGGCTATCCCGGTCCTCGGCATGGGGGTGCACCCCATCATCCACCGTGCCATAACCGAATTCGATGGCAACGGCAGTATCCCCAGGTATTATTACTTCTACCCCGGTGCAGACAGCCCGAAAGAATACCTCCCTGTAACGATCGGGGATTCGGTTTGGACCCTGTCGAACGGGACGGTGGTGGCCCGTGTGGTCTCTGGCAGGCTCGTTCCTGATACGGCCAATACATCGCCCGATTATGGTTATATTTCAGATTCCGGGACGCCGGCGGCGAATCCCGGGTTCATCACCCGCGGCGACAACAACTACGTGAGCGACCAGGGAGGATTCCTCTCCCGGAGAGACCTCGGGGTCATCCAGCCGGTCAAAAAGGAATGGGTTGTGGGGAAGGCCCTCTTTTCCATCCCCCTTCTCGGGTATCTCCCCCTAAACATCGTGCCGGTTGCCATCATCATCATCGCCCTGATGCTCCTCTGGGAATACTACCAGAGACAGAAGGGGGCCGCGAAAGGGAAAACGAAAACTGCAGCCAAATCCGGCAGGAAACCTTCCCGGGGCAGGAAGTGACGGGTGTCGGGTTCCAGGGGCCTGCATACCCTCCTCGCTGACGTGGAGGGGGGCCACCGGCTGACTGAGGCGGAAGCCCTGGACCTCCTCTCCTGCCGGGGCCACGATGTCTACTCTATCCTTACTGCTGCAGACCGGGTAAGGGAGGCAAAGGCCGGCCCGATCGTCACCTGCGTCCGCAACCAGAATATCCACATCACCAACATCTGCAAGAACCTCTGCGGTTTCTGTGCCTTCGGAAGGAGAGCCTCGGATCCTGGCGCCTACCTGGATGACCGGGAGAGCATCGAGCGGAAGGCCCGGCTGGCGGTTTCCCGGGGCGTTACGGAAATCTGCCTCCTCTCCGGGGTTCACCCGGGGTTTGATGCAGGACGGTACAGCGAGGTCCTGGCCTGGGTGCACGGGGCAGCACCCGGGATCCACCTCCATGCCTTCAGCCCCGACGAGGTGAACCATGCGGCAGTCCTTTCCGGCATCCCGGCCCGCGAGGTCCTGGCCCGCCTGAAGGAGGCGGGTCTCGGCTCCCTCCAGGGCACCGCTGCAGAGATACTAGTGGACGAGGTGCGGGCGGTCATCTGCCCGAAGAAGCTTTCCTCTGCTGAATGGGTGCGGATCATCCGGGAGGCTCACCGCCTCAGCATCCCGACGACGGCGACCATCATGTATGGTTCCTGCGAGGGCCCGCGTGACCGGGTCCGCCACCTGGCCATCCTCCGGGAGATCCAGGACGATACCGGGGGATTCACCGAGCTGGTCCCACTCTCGTACCTCCACTGGAACACCGCTCTTTTCCGGGAAGGGAAGGCGCCGGCCGGAGCCACGGGCCGGGATGACCTGCTCCTTATCGCCATGTCCCGCCTCTTCCTGGACAACTTCCGCAATATCCAGGTCTCCTGGGGGAAGCTTGGGCCCAGCCTCTCGCAGGCGGCCCTCCTCTGTGGCGGAAACGACCTGGGAGGCACCATGTTCTCTGACGACGTCACCATGGAGGCAGGGGCAGCCGGGGCGGAGTTCCTGGACCAGACGGAGATGGAACGGATGGCAGCGGACATTGGACGTGTCCTGCGCCGGAGGTTTACGGATTATTCGCTGGCACCGGGTTGATCCACGGGCCGGAGTGAACTACAGATGAAATGATGATGTGGTCCTTTTTAAAACGGAATAGAATAGTTTCCCCGTAATCATCTCCCTCTGGCCGAGCTCTCCCTCCTCATTGTGCCTTTTGTATGCCGGAATGGATAACTCCTCCTCTTTAAGCCTTATGCACAGGTCTTCACTATGCCCGGAGACCGTTTTCACGAGAGAAGGTCGAGGGCTTCCCTGCCGCTCATCCCTACCCTGACCCCGAGAGCGGAAGCCCCTGTATTGGCCTCTTTCACCTCTCCGGCCATGAGGTCGTCGATGGTGGCCACCGAGGGCCCCCGGGTCGGCCGGACCCGGGCCGCCGGGTAGCCGAACCGCTCCAGTGCGGCCACATCAATAGCCCCGCAGCCCACCAGGCCTCGTGCGGCCACTACCCCCACCAGGTTCACCGGCCCGGCCGGGATGACAAACCCTGCCCCCACCCCGTTCCGGAGCGGTACATGCTGCTCATGCATCATCACCCTAGCTGTGGCAGCAGCAGGAGATGATACCTGCGGGAGTTCCTTTATCATAGATGGTGCAATACAGCTCACGAAGGAATGTCAAAGGGTAGCATGGCAATGGCACCTCCGCTCTCCGGGGCGGCGCTGCGGGGACTGATGGAAGATGTCCTGGAGGGGCACCGGCTCTCACCCGGGGAGGCGGAGGCGCTCTTCCGGGTCCGTGGCCGCGAGGTCTGGGAGGTGGCCGCTGCAGCGGACCGCCAGAGGGCCCGCAGGGTGGGGGAAATGGTCACCTACGTCCGCAACCAGAACATCAATGTCACCAACCTCTGCGTGAATGCCTGCGGATTCTGCGGTTTCTCCCGCAAACCGGGGGATGCAGATGCGTTCTGCCATCCAAAGGAGGTAATCCGGGAGAAGGCGTCCCTTGCCCGGTCCCGGAACGTGACGGAAATATGCACGGTGAGCGGGCTGCATCCAGATTTTAATGCGGACTCCTATACGGACATCCTCTCCTGGATACGGGAAGCAGCGCCAGGGGTTCACCTCCATGCCAGCAATCCCATGGAAGTCGCGTACGGCGCCCGGAAGAGCGGGATCTCCACGCGCGAGATGCTCGAGCGGATGAAAGAGGCCGGCCTCGGGACCCTGTGCGGAACAGCGGCCGAGATCCTGGTCGACGAGGTCCGCCAGGTAATCTGTCCGGGCAAGGTTCGCACGGCCGAATGGGTGCGAATCATCCGGGAAGCCCATGCACTTGGCATCCGGTCGACGGCCACCATCATGTACGGGCACTGCGAATCCGAGGGTGACTGGGCGCGGCACCTCGCGATCATCCGCGAAATCCAGGACGATACCAGGGGATTCACCGAGTTCGTACCGCTCTCCTTCGTGCACCGGAATACCCCACTCTACCGCCGGGGCGTGGCAAGGGCGGGTGCCACGGGCAGGGAGGACCTGCTCATGATCGCGGTGCCGCGCCTCTTCCTGGACAACATCCCGCACATCCAGGTGTCATGGGTCAAGCTTGGGGTGAAGATGGCGCAGATCGGGCTCCTGGCCGGCGGGGACGACCTGGGTGGGACCATGTTCGAGGAGAGCATCTCCAAGGGTGCAGGTGCAGTGGATACCGACTACCTGGACCCCGCGGAGATGCGCCGCATGGCAAGCGACCTCGGCCGGCCACTCCAGGAGCGGACAACCCTCTACGAGACCGCCGGCCCCAGGCCGGGCAGCCGATAATTACCTCCCGATAGCAATTTGTGGGACCGGGTCCGATACTACTGAATTTACCAGGGAACCGCCCATGCCGCCCCAGACCATTCCCCCGGTTGCCTACCCGCTCCTGGCCGCCACGCTCTTCGGGGTGAGCACCCCGCTTGCCAAGCTCCTGGGGACCGGGATCCACCCGGTCCTGCTCTCGAGCCTCCTCTACCTGGGGATGGGGGCTTCCATGGCCCTCGTCTTCATCGTCACCCGCCGGCGCGGGAGGGAGGTGGCCGAAGCCCGCCTGCGGCGGAAAGATATCCCCTGGCTCCTCGGAACCATGCTTGCAGGGGGGTTCCTGGCCCCCAACCTCCTGATGGCAGGGCTCTCGGTCACACCGGCGACGACCGCTTCCCTGCTGCTCAACTTTGAAGCAGTGGCCACCACGTTGATAGCCTGGGGCATCTTCCACGAGCACGTGGGGCGCCGCGTCGCGGTCGCGGTGCTGCTCATCACCATGGCCGCCATTGCCCTCACCCTTGACCTATCAGGGGTCTACGGCCTCTCATGGGGGGCACTGGCCATCGTGGCCTCCTGCGCCATTTGGGGCCTGGACAACAATTTTACCCGCGTCATCTCCCTGCGGGACCCGGCTGCCATTGCCACATTCAAGGGCCTGGCAGCAGGGAGCATTTCCCTCCTCGCTGCCCTTGCCCTGCATGTCCCGGTTCCCGCCCCGGCCCAGGCAGCCGGCGCCCTGGTCCTTGGCTTCTGCTGTTTCGGGCTTTCCAGCTTTTTCTTCATCCTCTCGCTCCGGAGCATGGGGGCATCCCGGACCGGGGCCTACTTCGGGGCCGCCCCCTTCGTCGGGGTGGGTGCATCGGTCCTCATCTTCTGGGAAGCCCCAGACCTGCAGTTCCTGGCCGCCCTGCCCCTGATGATAGCCGGGGCCTGGCTCCTGGTATCTGAGCAGCACGGGCATGCCCATGTCCATGAGCGCCTGGTGCACGAGCACCGTCACCGCCATGACGACGGCCACCACTTCCATGACCACGGGGATGACCGGGTCGGCGGGCATACCCATGTGCACGTGCACGAGCCCATGGAACATGACCACCCCCACTCGCCGGATATCCACCACCGGCATTAAAAGACGGGAAAAAAGAGATTTCAATCGTGAGGTTTGAGGAACTGGACGATCTTGTCCCCGATTTCGCGGGCCCTGCGCATGGCCTGGTGGTCCCTGAGCACCTCCCCCTCCAGGTAACCCTTCCCCCGCACCCACCCGAGATATGAGAACTCGTGGGCCCCCAGGAACCCTTCCAGGGTCTCGATGGTCCTTGCGCCGCCCTTGTTGGCGCAGACCGCCACTGCGACCGCTTTCCGGCCGGCAAGCTGCCGCTTGTGGTAGAGAGAGTAACTGCGGTCGATGAAGTTCTTGAGGTGGCCGTTTACATCAAAGTAGTAGGTCGGGGAACCGATCACGAGGACCTCGCAGGCCAGGACCTTCTCCATAACCTCGCTCCAGTCGTCGTTCCTGACCACGCACCACTGGTGCTCCTTGCACTTCTCGCACCCCAGGCAGGGCTTGATCTCTTTTCCCGCAAGGGAAACGAACTCGGTCGGAACCTCCGCCTCCTCGCACCGCTCGAGGATGGCCCGGACGAGGAGAGCGGTGTTCCCTTCCTTGCGCTGGCTCCCGCACAGCCCTAAAACCGTCATGGTTCTAACTATCACCTCCTATATTTTGATGGTTTTGATGGGCACACCGGGAGCGAGCCGGTGCATGGCCCCGGTGACCGCAGCCCGGGGGTAATCCGCAAAGGAAAAGAGGTGGGAGGGGCACTTACAGTCGCTGCACCCGAATCCCGGCACCGGGCTGCCGGGGAGGAGCCCGGCCAGGCGGCATTCCAGCCGCTCCGGGGTGACCACGCACATGGCGGAGTCGAGCCGGAAGGCGGGAGACCGCAGGAGATAGTCGATATGCCAGCGAAGCCTGGGCCCGGGCTCTCCCCGGGAAAGCCTGGCGTGGCGGGATACCCGGGAGAGCCCTCCCGGTCCCAGGGCCGACCCGACGTACACGTGGTAACCTGCCGGAAACCTGGTGGGCCCCAGGGCACCGACCTTTACGCAGGCAGGCCCGTTTTCCAGGAGGAGACAGTAGGTGCCGGCGGCCATGAGGGGTCAGTCGGCAGTCGTCCGGAGGAACTCCATGGCAGCGCTGATATGGCGGTTGCCACCCTGGTCCACCGGTGATCCGTGGCCCGGGTAGAGCCCCCGGACCGTGAGCTCAGACAGGCGCTCCAGGGATCGCGCCAGGTCCGCCCGGCTCCCCCCGGGGAAATCAAAGCGCCCGAAGCCGCCGTCGGTAAAGACCGTGTCCCCCGAGATGAGGGCCTGCTCTCCGGCATGGTAGAGGCAGATGCTCCCCGGGGTATGGCCGGGGGTGTGCAGCACCCGGAACTCACCGACGGAATCCCCGTCTTCCAGGACCCGGCCGGGGGCAAGGCCGGGCGAACGGGCCCCAAAGTGCAGGGAGAGCGAGGTTGTGTCACTCGAGAGGCCCGCGGCATCCAGGCGGTGGATGCTGATTGGAGCCTTGCACATGTGGGCTATCTCCCGGACATAGGCAATGTGGTCATAGTGGCAGTGGGTGATGACGATCTCCCTGATCTCGTTTTTCCAGCGCTCCAGGGCAGTGGGCGGGACACCGGCATCCACCAGCACCCCGCCGGCGAGGTAAGAATTCCCGAGAAAGTTCCCGCCGGGGATCCACCGTACAGGCATAGAACATAATATGCTCACACTTCCCATTATGTGTGCTATGCCCACCCTTATCCAGGAATCT
>Ga0255347_1005393_pt1 | contig 14543 bp, 11 predicted proteins | sample wastewater_treat_2_FD_192479 | JGI IMG/M metagenome (GOLD analysis project Ga0255347, IMG submission 192479) | Wastewater microbial communities from Lulu Island WWTP, Vancouver, Canada - plant24 | ecosystem: Engineered > WWTP > Wastewater > Unclassified | place: Canada: Vancouver, British...
TCATACTCCCAGGGTTTGAGGGAAAGGGGCCGAGAGGGACAGGTGTTCCCATAGCCCCAGTCACCGCAACCAAAAGCACACTTCAGAATAGTCCGAGGATCGAAGACGATGTCGTCGATCTGAAAGGGAACGGCATGATCAGCACCCCATTCTAGGGCCATATTCACGAAGTATTCGGCTTCCATCAATCACTGTACCCCTTTCGGCTAAGATGGCGAGGATCACATGATCGCTCCCTACTTGATTTTGGTTAACACAGTCTATTGCACACGCGATCGGAAAATCCCTTCCGGTACACATCGAAACGTGATCGGCACATCAGTACTGCGCCATCGTCTGGCAACACCAGGCGAGCAAGAAGAGGAACACGTCGCAGGCGGGGCGAATTGGCTCATGTGGCGTTCCATTTCCCGGCCGCTATTGCCCCAAACGCGTTCTCATGGAGGAGACCATGACCCGAAGCAAGACCTTTCCGCTGGTCCTTGTCACTGTGTTCCTCACCCTCGTCGTCTGCGCACAGCCGGGGGCTCCGGGGATGTGTTCCCGTCTCTCGTTCGTTGCTGTAGGCGATGCTCTTATCCACCAAGGTGTGTACAACGCCGCCAGAGCGGACGACGGCGCCTTCGACTTCAGCCCCATGCTCCGCCTCGTAAAAGACCGCATCGCCCGTCACGACCTGGCCTTTTATAATCAGGAGACTATCCTTGGCGGTGTTGAGCTGGGGCTCTCCACGTACCCATGCTTCAACTCCCCCCGAGAGGTCGGGGACGCCTTCCTCGACACCGGGTTCAACCTCGTGTCCCTCGCCAATAATCACACGCTGGACCGGCGAGAGAATGGGGTTCTGCGTTCACTGGATTACTGGAGCGAAAAGGAGAACGTCCTCACCGCCGGGAGCTACTCCACCCACGAGGACCGGGACGAGATACGGACGGTGGAGGTCAACGGCATCACGTGTGCCTTCCTAGCCTACACCACCCTCACCAACGGCCTCAAACCTCCTGCGGGCAAGGAGTGCTATGTGAACGTGTATGACCCGGAGACGGCCCGGGCTGATGTGGAGAAGGCCAGGGCCATAGCAGATGTGATCATCGTATCCATGCACTGGGGCAGTGAATACGTCTTCACCCCTACCCTGGCGCAGACGGAGATAGCCGAGCACCTCGCCCGGCTCGGCGTGCACATCGTGGTGGGGCACCATCCTCACGTAGTGCAGCCTGTAACCATGGTCGGCGATACCCTGGTCATCTACTCCCTCGGTAACTTCCTATCCGCCCAGAAGGAGCTGTTCAAGCTGGTAGGATTACTTGTCTCCCTGGACGTGGTCAAGACCGAGACGCCTCACGGCGTGAAGATCAGTCTCGAAAACGTCACCGGGACCCTCCTGTACAATCCTCGTCGCTCGCCACTGGGGCGCTACGTTGTGGTTCCTTTCGATATGATGACAGAGGAGATCCTCAAGGATTACGTCACAGTGCACGGCAGATTCGCAGCCTATGTCAAGAAAGACGATGCCATCGACATCACGCCCCCTGCCCAGGTGCAGGAATAGCAGTCGAAGCATGTGGTCGCTGTCTGCGAGGCGATCGCGAACACCTGGTTGTCTGCTGGAGTGCTTTCGAGGCTAGTCGGACTATTCGAGATCGCCCGGACAGGACAGGCCACCCATTCCCCTTCTTCTCGTAGGTAAGCCGGGCCTGTCTGGAGTCCATTATCTAGAGGGTTCCGGCTACCGTACTGAGATCAATGGGAACCGGAAATCTGAGACAAGGAAGAGCGCCCGAGCCCCAGCGCTGCTTGAATGCAAGGATAGTCACTCCGGTGAAAGCTCCGTCGTCGAAGGCATAGCGAAACAGCACGCCAGTTTCAGGTTCCTCACAATATGAAGGGCGAGGCGCGCCAACGGAAATGTACAGCACGTCGCCTCTCGGATCGTAGTCAACGCCTAGACCTGCGGTCGCGTTGCCTATCATAGAGCATCCCTCCCGAAGTATCCGATGTTGAAAGGCGCCTCACGATCCATGCAGATACGACCTCCCCTGAAGGTGGTCGTCATGCAAGTGTCGATGCAGCCGAATGAAGGCACGTTGCAGCTTATCCCCTCCTAACCATGGCATTCGCCATCATCACAGGAGTCTGCTCATCCGCCGCGCAGGCGGCTTAGCTTTCCCTAGGCTCGGCCTCCGACAGGCTAAGGCATACTCTGAACTCAGCCACGGACCGTAGTATGCTGCTGCATCATAACGTCTCGAAACCAGCCCGTATGACCTCGGCCAAGAGCCTTCTCCGCTCCCCAAGAAATCGGCGATACTCCATGCGATGCCAACCGTCCGGCAAGGCGTGGTGCTTCAGGGTCACGCGCCACGCCGCAGCATCTCCCGCCCACCGCTGCTCGTACTTCGGGTAATAGTCCGAAGGCGCAGAGCTTGATATGTGAATGTTATCGTCCCACTGAACCAGGGCATAGTTGGCTACCTGGTTGGTATCCCGAATGTCAGTCATTCCAATGGTCTTAAGATAACCCTTGGGGAAGAGGTGATGACGCTCGACAGGCGATTTTCTGGGGTTAATAGCCGGATCCAGCAGCTCGGCAACCCTCATCTCTGAGAAGAGAACCCGTGCATCCAGCAGGTTAAGTGCCGCGTAATATGCAAATAGATAGGGGCTTCTCGCTGAAGAGGTCTCAAGAGCATTGGGCAGAGAAATCGCCCAATAGTCTTCGGTCAGCGAATCCCTTATGATCCCATCCAAAACAGACACGAAATCGCCGGGAGTCCCAGCGCCCCTGAATCTGGCTAGGTCCGACTCCATTTGGCTTTCGGGCGAATCAGTGTATCGCCCGGTCAACGATGACATGAAGAACCATCGCGCAATAATGCTGCGCAGAGCATGGCTATCGACTCCGAAGTCATAACGACCCAACAAGTAGAGCACGTAGGCATACAGAACCGTGCTCTCCGAGGTAATCATAGACCGACTTCTGAAACCTGCCCTCACTAGAGTCTTCGTGAATTCGTGCCAATTGGTCAGATCAAGCACCTTCGCCTGCGCCTTCTTGAGCACCTCGAACTGCTCATCCCTAAGCGCCGCCGAGAACTGCTCGGTTTCGAGATCTTTGCCTCGCAAGATGGAGTAGACTTGACGGAGCCTGGCCCTCCTGAACCCTAGCCCCACGCTTACCCGGAGAAGCTGGTCAGGTGACGGCTCGATGAAATGGTTGAAGGGCGATGGGCCCTCGCCCGGAGGCGCAGGCGCCTTGCAGGCCCGGCAGAAGTCCTCCAGCTGGCTGCGTCCTTCATCCCAGAACACTGAGAGAAGAGTGAGGATGAAGTCGGCCTGCTTCAGCGTCACTCCCTTGCTGTTGATACGAACGAAAATGTCAGCTACCTGCTCTTCATCTACGGTGGATGAGATTTCTAGAGCCGTAAATGGATAGCTCTGAAGCGCATAGAGACGAGCTATGTTGTCCGATATGAGTCTCTTCTCCGCCTCGTCTATAGCCGTATCCCGCGACTTAGCCAGCTTGCCAAGGAACTCCGTGGTGAACTGGAACATACTAGTCTCGTCGGCCCACAGAACAGTGATGTCCGGTATGTACTCCGGATCACGCTCTATTGCCGCGTCGGTAACACTGAACACTCCGTCTAGCGGACGAAACGCGATCCTGATACGCGTCCTCCTGAAATCCTTAGTCACAATAGGGTTGCCTTTCAGCACTGCATATAGCGAGGTGAGACGCTGCTGACCGTCGACTATGAGCAGCTTCGGTATCTTCCTTTGCTTGCCCTCGGCGCCGATCTGCCTTGCGTCATCCGTATTCTCGTTCGCCCAAAACAGAAAGTAACCCACGGGAAAACCCCTGTACATCGAGTCGAACAGGTCTCTCACCTTCACCGGTTTCCAAACAAAAGGGCGCTGTATGTCTGGCAACCCGATATCGCCGTGCTCGACGTCCAGAATTAGCTTCGATAATGAGTAGTCTACTTTCTTGAATAGAATAGCGTTCACCATGAATCCTCCTGTACTTGTGTTCACGGTTTTGTGGGACTTAGCAGTCGCAATCTCCTCTCGCCCATCCTAATTGCCCCGTGTATCAGGTCGCGCGTACAGCCCCCATTCCTTCCCCCCCGCTGCCTCGCGTCTTGGGCGACGCGGCGGTGCAACTCGCTGGGACGCGTATCGTCCCGGTACCTGCAGTATTGCGCCATGAACACGCCCACGCGACAACAGGTTAGCTCCCAGTAAGGACCTCCGTACTGGATGATCACATCTCATCCATCCACCTTCGCTGGACTATGCAACTTTGCCTCAATCACGTATGCCCCCACTCCCGAGTCAGTGCAGCCAGGGTTCAGATCATCCAGAAACTCCGATGCCGGCTTGACCCCGGTTACCAGCAGGTTGTCGCGCGCGCGTGTACAGGCGACGTAGAGCAGGTGGCGCTCGGTGTTGTACACTTCTTCCAGGTCTGCTTCGTCAGCGATGGCCTCGATGCGTTCCTGCAGCGGGATCACTTCGTCGTCGCAGGCCATCACAGCAACGACACGGAACTCCAGGCCTTTGGCAAGATGCATGGTGCTGACTGAAGCATATCCGCTAGTTACTCCTAGTCTCTCATCGAGGACCATGAACGGGATTCCTGCTTTGGCCGCGGAAGCACGGGCCCGATCGGTTTCGGCAGCCGAGCGTACGAAGATTCCGATCTCGTGCGGCGCTGCTCCCTCGCCTAGTCGTTCGGTAAGCCATTGGCTGACGGTGTTGATCTCGCCATCTCGGCTGTCGAGAATTCGGATGACGGGTTCAGGCCCATTAAGCACGGAGATCGTTCCGCGGCGTTGCTCCGAGTTACCATCTACATCGGCTAGCTCCGGATCGAGCAACCGATCCGCCTGCATTCTGATTTGGTGCGATGTGCGGTAGTTGATCCGAAGGGTTCTCGAACGTCCACGAACGTCCACTCCAAGCGCTTTCCATGAGAACGGTTGCTGGAAAATGCGCTGGCCCAGATCGCCCGCGAAGAAAAGGCTGTTAGGGCGCCCGGCGCCAAGCGCGGCTAGAAATCGCAGCTGCGCCACACTGACGTCCTGCGATTCGTCTACAACCACAAACTCAAGAGGCGAAGGCTTGTTCTCAAACCAGGACGCCAATCGGCCGAAGAGCTGGGAGTAGGTAATCAAGTTCCTACGACTCAGGACGGACTGAACATGACTGAACACGTCCCAAAGCGCAGCTCGCTGCTTCGCTGGCAGCCGCGTCTTCCGTCCCAGACGTCGGACGTCTCTGTACTCCTCCCATGTCCCGAGTTGCCACGCATCAACTACCTCCAGCCACTCGTTCATCAGGAAACGGCGACTGAACCTCTCCGCTTCGGTCTTGCGGGCTGCATCCAGAAGGAGTCGCTCAATGATCTCCTCGGAAACGATGCTCGGACGACCGAAGTTCAGCTCATACAGCCTCATACCGATTGCTTGCACTGAATGCACCTCAAGGCGTTCGCCAAGATGCGGTTCGTTGCTGATCAGCGACACAAGCTTTCCCTTGAGTGCGTGAGCAAGCGTATCGGAGAAAGTCGTCAGTAACACTCTGGCATTGGGTGTGCTGCGCGCAAGGTGGACAGCCCTATGCAGGGCAACGACTGTCTTGCCGGTTCCGGCTGATCCCGAAACACGAGCAGGCCCGTTGAAGGATCTCTCAACCAGCTCACGTTGAGCAGGATGAAGGAACACAGCCCACTTGTCCCAAGGGTAGCTCAGCGCCCGCTCCAGCTCCTCGACGTTGCTCATCACCCTGAAACGCCGCTGCGCGTCGGGATGATTGAAGGGGTCCGCACCGCCAACGACAGTGGGCGCAACCTCAGGCTTTTCGCCAACGGCCAAGCTCAGTAGCGCCTCGGCAGCCTCGCCCGGCAAGTGGAGCGCCAACTCTAGCAAAGTATCCTCATTGGCTTCTCGCACTTCGCCGAACCATTCGCTGGGGACACCATAGCTCAGCAGATCATCGTCGGAGAAGTCGGCGAACAGCGGCGGCTTGGCCGCAGTCTCCACCTGGGTCTCAACATACTTCGGAATGGTTATCTCCCTGACCATTTCCCGGATCTCTACCAGCTGAGCAGCACCAGTTTTTGGGTGAACCGACAGCCTACGCCGCTCGGCCCAGCTATACGCCGCATCGTGATGGTCAACGTAGCACAGCAATAGAGACCTATCTGTCCTATGGACTATCAAGCGTATATCCTCGTTCACCCTCACAGACCAGAAGCACCTGTCCTTCGCTCGCTCCACCCTGTGAAACTGCATGCCTGGGCTTGCCGGGTCAAGCTGGAGGTCAAAGGCAGTCGTCTTGGCCGCCTTCTGTTCTTCGCCAGTCAACCGGGCAAGGCTATCAGTGAACGTATCGGCAATGCGGAACTCCATGGTTCACTCCACCCTGAATACCTTCATCACTTCGTCGCCGAGGTGGTTGATGACCTTGACGGCAATGCGTCCGCTCTTTGGCTTGTCGAACGGCCTGGAGATATCACTGTGCAACGTCTCCCAGGCCTCCTCGTTAATCTCGGCCTTCAACGTAGTCCTGAGCGCTTTATATGGGTCATTCTGCCCGAGAAAGTAGGCGTGGCGAACGAAGAAGCTCTCTTCGTTGTAGTCGGTATCGACGAACCAGCAGGCGATTCTATCAGCCTCATCGCTGCGTATCTCGCCAGAGCTCGGGTCGAATACGTCCACGCCATTGATCCTGACCTGGATCTGTCCATCCCCAGCATCCCGGATATCAATGTCCGGCTCGCCGAAGATGACAAACAGATTGCCTTTTCCGGTGTTCCGAAGGTCGTCGGCCATGTGCAAGTCAGCATTCATCCGAGCCCTGAGCACGGGAATTCGACCGAGCTTGCTGAATTCGGTCGAGTGAGCATCGTAGTTAAAGGCGCAGGCGATCAACACATCGAATCCAGCGTCGCCTGCCTCGCGAGCAGCCCCAACGAGGTCTGGGCGTGACACAGTCCCAAACTCCGGACCGATGAAGATTCCGGCGCGCTTCTCAGCGCCCGACTCTTCATTCGCTTCAAGATATCGGCCCTCGGCACAGATATAATGACCCGGCCAAGGAGTGATCGAGGTGAAGTTGATCTTGTCTTCCTTGTGAGCCTGCTGCACACCTGCGGTCTTGAGGTTCTCAAGGATCATCTGGACAAAGCTCTGCCCGTCCCCGAAGTCGCCGCCCGAATCCTTCGCAATGTCGATCAGCTCATCATTCTCATCTACCGCCAGCACCCGGTGTGGAGACAGGCTCTCAACCGTGAATGGACCAGCCACGCGCACTTTGCGATTATCCTCATACGGCTTGTCATATAGGTACTCGAACTCAGCCTTGGCAGCAATGGACGCATCGATCTCTTTCTGCCTGGCGACACGCTGCTCCCACCACTTGGCGTGTAGGTCCTTGGCCTTCTCCGGCCACTTCGGCTCAGCATCGCGGGGGATCTCCCACTCCTCCCATGTCACGCCGAGCACTTTGTTCAGCTCATGCCGCAACGGCTCCAGCTTTTCCTGGAATCTGTCCCAGATGACATCTATCTCAGCGTTATTCGCAATCGACTTCAGAGTGATATGCGGTACCCGCTCATACACAAACCCGTGGCGGATATCGCCCCTCGTCGGCGCCTCCGACGGCGCAGTGCGCGTGATCTCTGCTTCCTTGAGCTGACCATCGCGACTATCGGCCAGCAGGTAGTATGGATACCGGGCGCCCATGATCCTAGCGCGAGCGAGGGCAAGAGCAACGCGAGAGGTATCGATCGTGATCCAACGGCGGCCCCATTGCTCCGCGACGTAGGCAGTCGTGCCAGAACCACAGGTTGGATCGAGAACGAGGTCGCCGGGGTCAGTGGTCATGAGAATGCAACGTTGGACAACCTTGGCACCTGTCTGAACTACGTAGATCTTACCTTCAGACCCCGATAGAGTGGTGTCTGACCAGTTGCTTGACATAGGATAGGCAGCGAAATCATCGATGTACCTGACGTAGCCTAAGCTATTCGCTGAAGGCATGACCCGGCCTGCCCTAATCAACCTCGGCATGTAGCTCTCCTGCGTTTTCCAATAGCCCTTCGGCACGAAGGTTCTTCCTTCTATGCTGACCGGGTACCTCGTTCCAGGGCTCTGGCTCGTAAGAGTATCTGCTCGGCACAAGCGTGCATCTCCGGGAATCGCCATGTACCCAGACAACTCATTCTCGGTTGCCTTCCTTGTGGTGCCGTCACCCCATCGGATTGTTCGGTACGCGCCAGACCCTACGCCTCCAGCTTCCTTAATATAGAACAGCTGCCTATACTTCGCATTGGGTCTATGCCTGGCATACCACAGTATGTAATCCGATACCTGCGGCAGCATATTGTCAGTCTGGCCTGTTGTCTTGACGAACGTGATGATAGACACGTAGTTGTCTTCTCCAAACACCTCATCCATCACCGCCCTCACGCGGTGAACGTTCTCGTCTCCAATCTGCACGAATATCGACCCTGAGTCCGCCAGCAGGTCACGTGCTACGGTCAATCGATCACGCAGATATGTCAGATACGAGTGAATGCCGTCACGCCAGGTGTCCCGAAACGCCTTGACCTGCTCCGGTTCGCGGGTGATGTGAGCTACGTTACCGTCCTTGACATCCCTGCTCGCCGTGGACCACTGGAAGTTGGAGTTGAACTTGATCCCGTACGGCGGATCGAAGTAGATACACTGCACCTTGCCGCGAAGGCCTTCACGCTCAGCGAGTGATGCCATCACCTGCAGGCTATCGCCGAGTATCATCCGGTTGGACCAGTTGGCGTCGTGCTGGTAGAACTCTGTCTTCGCCCTCTCGTGTGGCAGTCCGTTGAAGTCGTCGAACAGGCTTGGCTGGCCATTGTCTGCCGGTTCGTCTAGTTCGGAACGGCGAATCAGATCGTCGATCAGCACCTTCGGATGGACCTTCTCCTGTATGTAGAGCGGCGGCGCGTGAACGATCAGGTCCGTCCAGTCCTTCGCGTCTTTGCCTCGCCACACGAGCTGGGGATCGAGATCGCGGTTGCGGCGTTCGTACGCAACTCGGATGGGGCCCAAGTCTTGGTCGTCCATGATCGATTGATACTCGGCTGTAGGTATGTTCAGGCGCTTTGCCTCATCATGCTTGAAAGATTCAACCGTCTTTCCTGATGGATTCTTGGCCATGCTATCTCACCTCCGAAGTCGCCTGGGCGGTGATTGAGTCGATCATCTTGACAAACTCAGCTTCAACTTTGGCTTCGAAGTCCGCTTCCATACGGTATACCTCTCTCAGCTCAGCGAAGGCCCAACGCCCGTAGCGACCAAGGTTGTTCACACCTGGGACCCAGTAGGTCTCCATCGTGTTTCTCTTGTCCTTTGCGTCCTCTCTTCGGTAGCCCTTGATCTCAACAACAAGGTGAAGCAGATCATCGGCGCCGTGCCCGTCGTCGACGAGAACTATGAAGTCGGGTATGTATCGCCGCATTTCGGAGCCATATCGATATGGCACTTCAAAGCCTAGGTTCTGGTTCTTCACGTAGGCCCGAACTCGAGGATGACTCTCGGCCACGCGGCAGAACTCTGCCTCCCAGTCACTATCGAGTATCACCCAGTTAACGTGGCAGCGGCGCGGATCCGTCTGCCATCGATTGAGCTTGGAGGTCGTGAAGTTCACGTACATCGTAGAGCCGACGGGGTTATAGGGATCGAGAACAGCCCTGATTGAGCTCTCGGTCGCCGCACCAGACACAATGCCGGCGGTTATGCGTTCGCATGCCATGTCCAGCAGCTTGGGATATAGGACCAAGGCCGGGTAGGTACCTCCCTTACACACAAGGCATGTACAGAGCCATTCGCGCGCGATCTTCTTCAGCTGGCCGAACAAGTACATCTTCGGGACGTCGTCAGGATCTCGCCATTTGCTTTCAACCAGGTGCTTTGTGAGATTCATTATCAGCGTGGATTGCCTCACACGTTTTCTGTGTTCGAGGCTAAGATCAACGCCTTCACCGACAATGCCGAGATTCTCGGTTATCGTAGGACCAACGAGTTCTGGGGTCAGTTCGAGAACGGAATCCTCATCGAACCTGGCTGTCAGCCGATCGCCTGGGAGCTCGACCCGATACCCCTGCACCCTGGGAAACCTGATCTCGAGATCGTCGCGTTCTGGGCGCACAGCCCTGACCTGTATGACTTCGCGAGGGGGTTGAGGCGGCGCGACAACCGGCTTCGCTGTGAAATCGAATGGGATGCCCAGCACGTCGGCGTATTCAACAGCAAAGAGCCCTTCCTCGTTGAGGTCGTATGATTGACGGCGGAGCGCTCGGCCTACCACCTGCTCACACAGTAGCTGGGTGCCGAACGCACGCACGCCCAACACGTGCGTAACGGTATTGGCATCCCAGCCTTCCGTGAGCATGGAAACCGACACAACACACCGTATGGACTCGCCCAGACGCTCTTCCTTACCGACAGTATTCATCACCTCGCGAAGCAGATCTTGGTCCGTAAGGTTCTCGGCCTGCCGCGGGTCGCCGGTACGCTCGATGATCTCTCTGCGGAAGCGCTCAATAGCGTCGGCCGCCATGTCGCGGAAGTCCTTATCCAGCGCCTCCCCAGATTCCAACTGCTCACTGTCGATCAGCAGTGTGCGCGGCCGCGGATATGGGTTTCCGTGCTCGTCGAAGTTCCGGAAGAGCGGAAGGCGGCCTTGCTGCGGAGTGATTGATCCGTCTGCGTTCTTTCTGCAGAAACCTGACACATAATCGTAGACCAGCTTCGATGTTGATGTGTTGCTACACACTACGATGAAGCACGGCGGGACCTTAATCCCATTCTTCTCCCAAAGCTCGAATGTCTTTGCATAGTGACCATAGAGGGCCTCGAGGGCGGTATACAGATCGTTGGGCAGACTCAGCGGATCCAAGTTCTTCGCTTTGCCCCGGCCCTTCTTGGGCATGCGCTTGCCAATGTGCTCCCATAGGTTCCGAAATCGCGGCATTTCGTCACCGGGTACGTTGTCGGCAACGGGCACCCGGGGCAATTTGACAATCCCGCATTCAATGGCGTCCATCAACGAGAAATCGCTCATGGTCCATGGGAACAGCGTGCCTTCAGCATATCCGGAGCCCCTAAGGAAGAAGGGTGTCGCGGACAAGTCAATCACCTGCGCGATCCCAAGCTTTCGGTTGACAGTCTCCAGGCCGGTGATCCACAGACGAGCAGCCTCGTTGTTTTTCTCGGCCTCCTGCCTATCATCGCCCTTCAGCGCCTCCTCGTCCTCGGCACGCGGCTTCTCCCGGTAGCAATGGTGAGCCTCATCATTGATGACCATGATACTCTTCATGCCCATCAGCTCAGGCATCACCCGTTGAAGCATCTGACCCTCGGTCTCAACAGTGACAAGGGCCTCTCCCCTGCCCTGCAATAGCGATCTGGTACCCTTGGATAGCTCAACACGTTCGCGCAGCCTGAACGCATGGTAGTTTGTGATTACGATCCTTGCTTTCGTCAGGTCGTCGAGCATGTCAGTGGGGACAAGCTCGCGGCTTGCATAGTAGCTGTCGGGATCATTAGGCTGAAGCACGCGCAGACGATCGCGGATGGTCAGGCCCGGAGTGACGACTAGAAACCCGCGGGTGAACCGCTTGCTGGTGGGGTGACGCACGGCATTGATCGTCTGCCATGCGATAATCATCGCCATGACAGTGGTCTTGCCTGCGCCAGTGGCCATCTTGAGAGCGACGCGGTACAGGTCCGGATTGGCGTTGGCGTTGGCGAGCTTGAGGTGCTCGGAGAACCGCTCACCTGTCCTGCCCGCCTTGGGAGCGACCTCTGTCAGCCAGATGAGAGTCTCAACCGCCTCGATCTGACAAAAAAAGGGACGCTTATCACTGAACCTGTGATGGCGCCAGTGCTGAAGCAGTCGGGCCGTCTCCGGAGTGACTTGCCAATCGCCTGGGTTAGGCCTCATCCGCCACTTATCTACCTCGTGGCGAAGTGCGTTGATGATCGGCGTCGGATCGTACTCTTGCTCCTCGGTGGACAGGCCCTTGCCTTCGTCGAATATGATGTGCAGCTGATCCTGCGAACCCTTGCGCTTCTTGGGCCTGGGAATTGGCGTGATGTATGAAGCAGGACGGCGACTTTCCATTATTCTTTGAGTGGGCTGACCGTTATCATCGAGTTCCCAATGACGCCCAGGGTACTCATAGGGGGAGTTAAGAATAGGTCTTTCAAAGAACCGGTTCTCCACGTTGCTCCTCTCCTTAGGGCGTATCGCTCCCATGGTTCAGGTGATCAAGATTGGCGCGGGTGATGTTGAGTGCAGCGACGTTTGGCCCATCGGAAGGTATTGTGATGTGTAGTGTGACTGGATCGATGGTGAAGAGTCCTAGTTCATACGCTCGCTTGTGCAGCGCACACAACACGAGCCCATTTGCGGGATCGTCAGGCGCTTCACTGGGCGCGGGCCTTAGTCTGATTATATCGAGCAGTTCCGGCACGGCCATGTCACACACGGCGCATTGGCGACCGAAACGGCGGAAGACCCCGAACCTGAATCTTGCTTCGGATGGTGTGCGCCTTGGGGCTGTGGCGAGGCGGTCGCCTGCCGGCTTGACAGGCGAGAACAGACGCCCCGGGTCCTGGGCGACGCAGGGCATAGGCCTTCGTATCGTGCCGAAAGCGATCAGGAACGCCATGCCGGCATCGTCCCAGTCTTCCACCCAGCCTACCCGCACGTCTCGAAGCGACCTACGCGGACCTGTCGCCGTCACCACGAATACCGGCAGGCCCAAGAGGCCTGCGTTCTTCACCGCGCTGATCTCGTCAAGATCCCGCTTGACCGCGCGGGCCGTTCTTCGATAGCGATATATGGCGCCGTCAGGCGACAGGTCGTTGCAGTACTCCCCGGTATGCAGTAGACCTACAGCAACACCGGAGCCGTCCGGCGAGGCGGAACCCGTGGTCGCCTTGTCCACCCAGATGCCCTGGCCGCCGCCGTAGATCCCGAGGTCTCTGAGCAGACCGGCGCTTACGCGTAAGGGCCCGCCTGCCTTCCTGAGCCTGCCCCACGTCTTGATGCGGCGTCGGTATTCAGCCGCAACTGGGCCTTCGTAGCCGTCGAACATAGCCCCTGCCAACCGAAACACCACTCAAACTAGTTAAACTGTGTTGCTATTCGGCGAGACTCCTCGGAATCCTGCATTTTTGTATGCCGGTTGCCACCAAATGCAGGATATGGGCGGGAACTGCATGGCGTTTGGCGAGACATAAGCGGGAGTCGCCCGGTTCCGCTTAGCGGCGGCTCCGGGCGACATCGGGAAGAATCTCGAAACCCATCTGCCGAAAGTGCGAGTCAAATGTGAAGGCCTTGTTGCATCCGATTCTCAGCATAGTGGCGAAACTCAGGCAATCAACGAAGCTGAAATCCTTGTCACTGTACTTCTGTGCGAGCTGCCAGGCAGCTTCCTCGTCGGCCAAATCCGGGCGGATGTACCGTAGCGCCTTGCTCTCTCGAATGGCGGCGCCTACTGCTATCGCATCCTCATGTGCCGTGCAGAAGTAGGCGTACACTTCGGAGAACACGAAGTTCGTAGTGAGCATCTGAACTCCGAGGCTCCGTATATACTCCAAAGTGAAGAAGCTCTTCGCGGCCTCGTGATACTGGTCGCCCGCGTCATATAGCGCAATGAAGGCGGAGGTGTCGACAAACAACCACTCAGCCGAGCGTATCATCGTGGGGTGCCTCCGTCCTCCGCGCGCGTCCCCAGGCGGCTAGATCGAGTACACCTCGACCCATAAATGTAGCGATCATGATCGGTAGACCCGTCTACACGTCCTGTCGTCACAGCAGTCTCAGCCATGCGAAACAGCGGGTCGTCCTCCGTGATCAACTCGGCGCCTCCCATTTCCTTATCGATGAGAGCCCGGACTACTTCGGCCATACTCGTATTGTACTTCGCCGCGCTTTCCTTGAGGAACAGGTACCGAGCCTCATCCAGGTAGAGCTGCGTCCTGTACTTGTCCTTTTCTCCCATGCTATCCACCCCCATTGCAGCATACTGTATTACAGCACATTCGTCAATCATCCATTCTCGATGGGTCTAGCTACGAGATCGCGCCGCTGGGCTCTGGCTTGATGAGCCCAATTGCCTCGTTGTCTCCGGCGGAACTCACGCCGCGCCGTCGTTTTGCGCCGCAGCAAAGCGGCATATCCGCCTCGGACTCGCTGTCCGGCCATCCCGGCGCAATGACCGTGGCGTGCAGGAACTTCAGAGCGGCGCACCGAAACATGAAGAGTAGTCATCATGGGTGAGAGCAAGAGGCGTGGACAATGTGGCAAGACGCTGAACAGGCAATCGGAGCACAGCTCGCCCCAGGCGAGACAGTGATATGGGCCGGCAGGCCCAGGACTGGGTTGGTCTTTCGCCCGTATGACCTGCTGATCACCGCCTTCAGCGCTATATGGCTGATAATAGCGGTCTACATAAACGGCACAGCCAGATCTATGGGCAGAGGCAT
>Ga0255347_1005397_pt1 | contig 14534 bp, 10 predicted proteins | sample wastewater_treat_2_FD_192479 | JGI IMG/M metagenome (GOLD analysis project Ga0255347, IMG submission 192479) | Wastewater microbial communities from Lulu Island WWTP, Vancouver, Canada - plant24 | ecosystem: Engineered > WWTP > Wastewater > Unclassified | place: Canada: Vancouver, British...
GGTTTCCTGCAGCAAAAAGCCGCGCTCCGGATCGCGGATCGTATTGCGGCCGTCGCTGATCGCCGAGATCGTTGAGGAGATGGAAGAAGGGTACGCGGTGCGGTTTACCGGCGCGGGGATGGTGAAGGATGAGCTCGCAAAGGCGGGACGGATGCCGCTTCCCCCCTACATCAAGCGGGACTGTTCGGTACGGGATGATTATCGGGACCGCGAACGCTATCAGACGGTGTATGCCCGGACCGAGGGCGCGGTGGCGGCGCCGACGGCGGGCCTGCACTTTACCGACGCGCTCCTCAACCGGATCAGGGGAAAGGGTGTGCAGGTGCTTTTTCTTACCCTTGATGTGGGATGGGGCACTTTCCAGCCGGTGCGGGTGGAAAGCATTGAAGAGCACCATATACACCGTGAGCGTTACGCGGTTCCTCAGGCGGTGGCCGACGCCCTCAATCAGGCGCGGCGGCAAAAAAAAAGGATGGTGTGCGTCGGCACCACCGCGGTGCGCTCGCTTGAATCAGCGGCGGCCGAGGACGGTTCCATCGCCTGGGGCGAGGGAGAAACCGACCTTTTCATTTATCCCGGTTACCGATTTACGGCAGTGGACGGCATGATCACTAATTTTCATCTGCCGCGATCAACCCTGCTGATGCTGGTCGCAGCGTTCGCGGGGAGGGATTTTATCTTTCAGGCGTACCGGGAAGCGATGGAGCGGGGCTACCGTTTTTACAGCTATGGCGACGCGATGCTGATAATCTAGGCCGGACCCTGATTTCAAATGTCAAAATCCAAAGTTCCAATGAATGTCAAAATCCAAATGCAGAATCATTGCCTTACTTTCGGACCGGGGTAGTGTTTGCGCTAATTGCTCAAGACGCGCAGTCCAGCGCCCGTTTGGGAACAATAAAGACGCAGCACGGAGAGGTGCACACCCCTGCATTCATCCCGGTCGGCACCCAGGCGACGGTCAAGGCCCTTACCCCGGAGGACCTGGAGGCGCTGGGCGCGGAAATTGTTCTCTGCAATACTTATCACCTGTATCTGCGGCCTGGCCACGGGCTGATACAGAGCCTGGGGGGGCTCCACCGTTTCATGCACTGGGAGCACCCCCTGCTGACCGACAGCGGGGGCTTTCAGGTCTACAGCCTGGCGGCAAACCGGAAGATAAGCGAGCCGGGGATCAGCTTTCAGTCCCATCTGGACGGGTCCCGGCACCTGCTCACCCCGGAGCTCTGCATGGACGTGCAGAAGGCGCTGGGGGTTGATATTATGATGTGCCTTGACGAATGCGTTCCCTATCCCGCGTCCCATGAGTATTGCTCAAGCTCGCTTGATCGCACCACCCGCTGGGCGGAGCGCTGCCGGGAGCGGAACCGCGGGGGGAATCAGGCGCTGTTCGGCATCGTTCAGGGCGGGATGTTCAGGGACCTGCGGGAAAAGGCGGCGAACGAACTTATCGCCCTGGACTTTGACGGGTACGCGCTGGGTGGTCTGAGCGTGGGTGAAGGCACCGCCCTCATGCGCGAAATGATCGGGCACACCGCCCCGCTGCTGCCGGTCCATAAGCCCCGCTATCTCATGGGGGTGGGCACGCCGGAGGACATGGTGGAGGCGGTGGGTTGCGGCATGGACATGTTTGACTGTGTCCTGCCCACGCGCAACGCGCGCAACGGCATGCTCTTTACCGGTTCCGGGAGGATCGTGATCAAGAACGCGCGGCACCGGACCGAAGAGATACCGGTTGATCCGGACTGTGGCTGCTATACCTGCAGGCACTATTCACGGGCATATTTGCACCACCTTTTTTCAGCCAGGGAGATTTTATCATACCGGCTCAACACCATCCATAATCTCTTCTTCTACCTTAACCTGATGGCGGCCATGCGGAAGGCGCTGGCGGCGGGAACCTTTGCCGAATTCCGCCGAGGCTTCCATGCGGAAAGAAAAAGCGCGAATGACACCCTCACGGAAGAGGGGGTCTAACAGGCTGTTGAAAAACCTGCGAATGCCCTGTTCCATGAATAACCTTATGAGACAAAGACAATAAACCGGTCTTTGCAAGGAGTCGCGCCGGGGCGGGACGACGAAGCAATCTCCATTTTTAAAATAAAAACAAAGCATTATACAGCATGAGATTGCTTTACGGAGTTTATCCTGAGCGAACAAGGAGATTCTTCGCTCTGCTCAGAATGACCGGCGAAGGGTTCAGAACGACAAACGAAGGGTTCAGAATGACCATGAGTAGTTTAAGCAATTATAAATGATATAATGAACTTCTGGGACACAACACTAAGCTGCCACAAGGAGGAATGATGTTTACAGAACTTGCTCATGCAATGGCTCCACAAGGGGGGGGCGGGGGGGTTCAGGGATTTGGCGCCTTTGTGCCGCTCATTCTCATTTTTGTCATTTTTTACTTTTTGCTGCTGCGGCCGCAGCAAAAGAAGGCCAAGGAGCAGCGAAATTTTCTTGAAAGCCTCAAGGCGGGTGACACGGTCATAACCTCGGGCGGGATTCATGGCAAAATTACCGGTGTTGAAGGTTCTATAGTTACCCTGGAAATAGCCGAAAAGGTACGGGTCAGGGTTTCAAAGAGCCATATAGCGGGCGCGCCTGAGCGCAAAAAGAAACAGTAAATCAAGGGAGCACGCTCATGGATAAAAGTCTTAAGTGGAGATTTTTGCTTCTGGTGGTTGTCGTCGCCGTTTCTATCCTTTATTTAATCCCGAGCTTTGTCAGGGTGCCGAGCTGGTGGGAAGGCACCTTCCCCAGCGAAAAAATCGCCCTGGGACTGGATCTGCAGGGGGGGATGCATCTGATCCTGGAGGTGGAGACGGAAAAGGCGCTTGCCAACTCAATTGACCGGATGATCAGCGACATAAGCGACCTGCTTTTTAACGAGCGGATTCCGTTCGACAAGATCGAACGAGTGGAGAACGATAAGCTCACCCTGGAGCTGCTCAACACCGGCTTCCAGGACAAGCTGAACAAGCTGCTGCAGGACCGCTTTCCCAACCTGGAAAAACTCCGCTACGACGAAAAGGAGGGCATTGCGGTTTATACCCTGGGATTGCGGGCATCGGATAAGGAGTACCTCAAGCAGTTTGCCGTGGACCAAGGGCTGGAAACCATCCGCAACCGCATCGACGAATTCGGGGTGAGCGAGCCCACCATCCAGAAGCAGGGGGCCGACCGCATTTTAATCCAGCTGCCCGGCATCAAGGATGACAAGCGGGCGCTTTCTCTCATCGGTAAAACCGCGCTGCTGGAGTTCAAGATCGTCAATGACGAGTATGATGTCAAAAGGGCCCTTGCCGGAGAGATGCCTCCTGATTCGGAAGTTCTCTACTCGAAGCGTGAAAACCGCACCACCGGCGAGAGCACCAGTGAGCCCTATCTGGTAAAAAAAACCACCGCCCTGACCGGGGAACATCTTCAGACGGCGCGGGTGAACTTTGACCAGTTCAATGCGGCATATGTCACCATCAGCTTCGACACCCTGGGCTCAAAGATTTTTGAGCGCATCACCCGCGAGAACGTGAAGAAACGGCTCGCCATTATCCTTGACAACAATGTCTATTCAGCCCCGGTGATCAGGGAACCGATAGCCGGGGGAAGGGCCAGCATTGAAGGGAGATTTACCACCGAGGAGGCCCGCGACCTGGCGATCGTATTGCGCGCCGGCTCACTTCCCGCGCCGGTTAAGATTCTGGAGAAGCGGGTGGTAGGTCCCTCCATGGGCCAGGATTCCATCCGACAGGGGATCATCTCCTGCCTTATCGCCGGCGGGACGGTGTTTGTCTTCATGGGGGGGTATTACCTGCTTTCAGGCCTCATCGCCAACGCGGCCCTCTGCCTTAACATCGTGATTATCCTGGCCGCACTGGCGGCCTTCCGGGCCACCCTCACCCTGCCGGGCATCGCGGGCATCGTGCTTACCATCGGCATGGCGGTTGACGCCAATGTGCTCATCTTCGAGCGTATCCGCGAGGAGCTGCGCGCGGGTAAAACACCCCGCGCCGCGGTGGACGCGGGTTACGATCGGGCGATGTCTGCCATCATCGATTCCAATGTCACCACCGTTATCGCCGCCCTCTTTCTCTTCCAGTTCGGAACCGGACCGATCAAGGGGTTTGCGGTTACCCTGACCATAGGACTGACGGCGAGCGTTTTTACCGCGGTTGTCTGCACCAGGATCGTGTATGATTACTTTCTCTCAAAACGAAGGATTAAAAAGCTGAGTATTTAATCCGGGCGCCCCCTGAGCAGGCTGTCTTTCACCTCACACAGTTAAAAGGAACGGGTTATGGAACTGTTTAAACCGACGATGAACATCGATTTCATAGGCAAGATAAAATGGGCACTCCTCTTTTCGATCACCCTGATGGTGCTGAGCGGTGTTTCACTCCTGGTAAAGGGCGGACCCCGGTATGGGTTGGATTTTGAAGGGGGGACCCTGGTGCAGGTGAAATTTTCCAGGGAGGTTGATATCGGGGCGGTGCGGGATGCGGTCAGCGGCCTCGATATCGAAGATGTCAGCGTCCAGGGGTTCGGTGAAAAGGGAGCCAATGAGTTCATCATCGGCATGAAGAAAACATCCGAGGAGCTGGAGGGCATATCAGATAAGGTAAAAGAGACGCTGCAAAGCCAATTCGGCGTCGATTCCCTTGAGATAAGGCGGGTGGAAATGGTCGGGCCGAAGGTCGGGCAGGACCTGAGAAAGAAAGGCACCCTTGCCATACTCTTTTCACTTATCGGCATGCTTATTTATATCTGGTGGCGGTTCGAGCTCCGCTTCGGTGTGGGCGGGGTGCTCTGCCTTTTCCACGACGTGACCATAACCGTGGGCTTCCTCTCGTTTTTCAACAAGCCCGTCGACCTGCTCATAATTGCCGCCCTGCTCACCATCGTCGGATACTCGATCAATGACACCATCGTGGTCATGGACCGGGTGCGTGAAAATTTAAAGAAAATGTCCCATAAAAGCCTCCCGGAGATCATCAATGTCAGCATCAATCAGACCTTCAGCCGGACCATCCTCACCAATATGACGGTATTGGTTGTGCTCATCTGCCTTTATTTCCTGGGGGGCGAGGTGATCCACGACTTTGCCTTCAGCCTGCTGATTGGCGGCTTCTTCGGCACCTATTCCACCATCTATATAGCCGGCCCGCTGGTGATTTACTGGGACAAGCTCTTCCCGGCCAAGCGAAGAAGATAGGGAATGCAGACGGAACGAATGCTATGCAAGAATTCTTCTCTCAAAAATAGTTGTAACCGGTAGGAGCGGCTTTTAGCCGCGAATGAATCGCGTCTGAAGGAGCTCCTGCGGAAATTTCAAATATGTTTGGCTGGAATCAAAAGGGCATTATCCCGGTTTCAACACTCGTACATCATGATATCAGTTGACGAAGCCCTCAAGATAATCCTGGACGCCATTCAGGTGATGGGTCCGGAGCGGGTGGATATCCTCGATTCCCTGGACCGGGTGCTCGGTGAGGATGTCCTTGCCCCCTACAGCATACCGCCGTGGGACAATTCCGCCATGGACGGCTACGCGGCGCACCACGCGGATATCGAAGGGGCATCCCCCCGGAATCCCGCGGTGCTTACGGTTGTGGCGGACCTCCCCGCCGGCTACACCGCCTCTAAGGCGGTTTCCCGGGGAGAGGCCATCCGCATCATGACCGGCGCCCCGGTTCCGCCGGGGTGCGATACGGTGGTCAAGGTGGAGGATACCGAGGCCGAGGGGGACCGGGTGAGGATTTTCAACGCGCCGGCGCGGGGAGAGCATATCCGCAGGGCGGGCGAGGATGTGGTGCGGGGAAGCCGCGTCCTCTCCCGGGGCGATATTATCCACGCGGCGGCGGTGGGCATGCTGTCCTCGCTGAAGCGCTCGGTCGTCTCCGTCTTTCAGCGTCCCCGGGTGGCGGTCATTTCAACCGGCGACGAGCTGATAGATGTAGACGGGGAACTGGCCCCGGGCAGGATCGTCGGCAGCAACACCTACTCCCTGGCATCGCTGGTGAGGGACGCGGGCGCGCAGCCGATGGTGCTGGGCATCGCCCGAGACAACCCAGACGCCTTAAGGGCCATCTTCCGGGCGGCGCTGGCGGCCGATGTGATTATTTCCTCCGGCGGCGTGTCGGTGGGCGACTACGACCTGGTGAAGGACGTGCTGCGCGAGCTCGGCGCGGAGATGAAATTCTGGAAGGTGAACATGCGCCCGGGACAGCCGCTCGCGTTCGGGGTGATCCAGGGAAAGCCCACCTTCGGGCTCCCCGGCAACCCGGTGTCCTGCATGATCTCATTCGAGCAGTTTGTCCGTCCGTCGATCCGCAAGGCGAGCGGGCATACCCGGCTTTTCCGGCCGCTGATCGCGGCGCGCCTGAAGGAACCGCTGGTCAAGAAGGAAGGCAAGAGGTATTTTCTGCGCTGTTCCATAAGCCTGGAGGAAGGGGGTTACGCGGTAACCACCACCGGCGGACAGGGATCGGGCATCCTGCTTTCCATGGTGAAGGCCGACGGCCTGATAATTCTGCCGGAGTCACAGATGGAATTCGCCGCGGGGACCATGGTCAAGGTTCAGGTATTGAACCGGGATTTTGAATGGAGTGAGAAAGCCGCCTATGAGTGAGCCGTTGGGTAAGGACAGAAGAAGCCATTATTGCGGGAAATTGCGCGCGGCGGATATCGGCAGGGAAGCGGTGCTCATGGGGTGGGTGCACAGCCGCAGAAACCACGGGGGTCTCATTTTTATCGACCTGAGGGACCGCGAGGGGATCGTGCAGATATCCTTCAATCCCGCGGTTGCCGCCGAGGCCCATGCCAGGGCAAACAGCCTGCGCAACGAGTACGTCATTGCGGTGAAAGGGAAGGTGGCGGCGCGCCCCGAAGGCACCGTCAATCCCAACATGAAGACGGGTGAAGTCGAGGTGCTGGCCAATGAACTCACCATTTTGAATGAATCAAAAACTCCGCCCTTCGAAATTGCCTCCCACCACGCGGTTTCAGAGGATATCCGGCTCAAGTACCGATACCTTGACCTGAGAAGACCGGAGCTGCAGAACAATCTGATGACGCGCCATAAAATCGTGAACCTCACCCGGAACTATTTCAACCAGCAGGGCTTTATCGAGGTGGAGACGCCCTTTCTCACCAAGAGCACACCCGAGGGGGCGCGGGACTACCTGGTGCCCAGCCGGGTCAATCCGGGGCGGTTCTATGCGCTGCCCCAGTCCCCGCAGCTGTTTAAACAGTTGCTCATGGTCTCCGGTTATGACCGCTACTATCAGGTGGTGAAGTGCTTTCGCGATGAGGACCTGCGCGCCGACCGGCAGCCGGAATTCACCCAGATTGACCTGGAGCTTTCTTTCATCCGTGAGGAGGACATATTCTCGCTTATCGAGGGGTTGCTGGTACTCCTGTTTAAAGAGGTGAAGGGACTGTTGCTGCCCGCGCCCTTCCCCCGGCTTACCTATCGCGAGGCTGTATCCCGCTACGGGCTGGACAAGCCGGACGCCCGCTTCGGTCTGGAGCTGAAGGATCTGACCGAAACGCTTGCTTCCTCATCATTCAAGGTGTTTGCGGATGCAGCCGCCGGGGGAGCCGTCTTCGGGATCAATGTAACCGGCGGCGGCGAATTTTCCCGCAAGGAGCTGGATGATCTGGCCGCTTTGGCCGGGGTGTACGGCGCGAAGGGACTGGTCTGGTGCAAAGTAACTGCGGACGGGATGCAGTCTCCCATTGCCAAGTTTCTCGGTGAGGGTGAGCGCGATGAACTGATAGCCGCTCTCGGGGGACAGGTTGGGGACCTGCTGCTGGTGGTTGCCGACGCCAAGCCCAAGGTTGCCTGCACCGCCCTGGGGCAGTTGCGGCTGCACCTGGGGCAGAAGCTGCGCCTGATCGACAGCGAGAGGTGGTGCCCGCTCTGGGTCACTGATTTCCCGCTGCTGGAGTACAACGAGGAGGAAAAGCGGTTCGAGGCCCTGCACCATCCCTTTACCTCGCCGGTGGAAGAAGACCTGGAATATTTGCAAAAGGACCCGGGACGGGTAAAGGCCCGGGCCTATGACCTGGTTTTAAACGGCAATGAGGTGGGCGGCGGCAGCATTCGGATTCACCGCAGGGAGGTGCAGCAGGCGATGTTTGCGGCGCTGGGGATCGGTGAGGATGAGGCGCGCGCCAAGTTCGGCTTTCTGCTTGACGCCCTGGAATTCGGCGCGCCCCCGCACGGCGGCATCGCGCTCGGCCTGGACCGGCTGGTGATGCTGCTCTGCGGCATCGATTCCATCAGGGACGCCATCGCCTTTCCCAAGACCCAGAAGGCGACCTGCCTCTTGACCGACGCGCCTTCGCCGGTGAGCGACCGGCAGCTCCAGGAGCTTTACCTGAGAACCGTAACGCCCAAGAATACATAGCAGGCTCTTGAAGAAAACCTTATCTGATTAGCGGCTCAAGGCGAGGTCAGGGAGAGTACAAGGAGATCATGGGACGAAAAAAGATCACGATCGTGGGGGCAGGACATGTGGGGGCCACCGCCGCCCAATGGGTGGCGGAAAAAGAACTGGGTGATATCGTTCTGGTGGACATCATCGATGGTATGCCTCAGGGAAAGGCGCTTGACCTGAGGCAGGCCGGGCCGGTGGAAGGATTCGAGGTGGCCATTACCGGTACCATCGGCTATGAAGAGACCGCAGGATCCGATCTGGTCATCATTACCGCGGGGTTGGCCCGCAATCATGGCATGAGCCGGGAAGATCTTATGCAACACAACACGGAGATTGTTTCCTCCGTTACCAGGGCGGTGGTCGGCCATTCCCCCCACTGCATCATAATCGTGGTGAGCAATCCGCTCGATATTATGACCTATGTGGCCAAGGCGGTGAGCGGTTTTCCGGGAAACCGGATAATAGGCATGGCGGGTGTGCTTGATTCCGCGCGATTCAAGACATTTATCGCCATGGAGCTGAATGTTTCGGTGGAGGATGTACAGGTGCTGGTTTTGGGAGGGCACGGGAACCGCATGGTGCCGCTTCCCCGCTATGCGACGGTCGGGGGCATTCCCCTCGCCCAACTGCTCCCGGAGAAAAAAATTGAGCAGATTATCGACCGCACCCGGCACGCGGGGGGGGAGATTGTCTCGCTGCTAAAACGGGGCAGCGCGTATTATGCGCCGTCTGCCTCAGTCGTTCAGATGGCGGAAACCATTCTCAAGGATAAAAAAAGGGTGCTTCCCTGCTGCGTCTATCTTGAAGGAGAGTACGGCCTGCATGACATCTGTTTCGGCGTGCCGGTGAAGCTGGGGGCGGGCGGCGTTGAGGAAGTGTTTGAGGTTTCCCTCACCGGTGAAGAGCGGGAGCTGATCCGTCATTCGGCGCGGGAGATCAAAGAGAACATCGCTTCCCTGAAGTTGTGACCCTCCTTTGTCGGCGCCTTTTTTATCGCGATCCCGCATTTTTGCCTATCCGGTATAATACCTTGTTCGCCCGGTAAAGCGCTTCAGCTGTCGGTGACGGGGACGTTCGTGCGGGAATTGCTTGATTGTAGGGGTGTATTGCCATACGCCCCTCCTGTCCTGCACGTTCGTGCGATAAATCAATTGCCGGCGGGCGCACCCTCTTTCGCGCCGGGGAAAAAGGGCCCGGTGTGGTTGGTGAGGTTGTAAAACTCCTTGTTCATTTCCCAGCGGATGAGCGAGCCCACCAGGAACACCCTCGGCTCATGCGCCCACTTGGCATACAGGGTAATGGAAGTAGGGTTATCCGCGCCGATCAAAAGGGTCTTCGGCTGCGCTTCGCCTTCCAGCACCACGGAAATGGAAAGGGGAGGGGCATCAAGGCCGAACTGGGCGAGGTCGGTGGGGTTATCCCCCACCGGATCGGTTTCAACCACGTTAATGATGCTCAGGATGATATCGTTTGTTGCCCCCTCGCCGCCCCTGATGGCCAGGGGCTCCTTCATCCACCACACGCCGTCCTCTTTTTGATAGACAATGGTGGTGCCGTCTTTGAAAAGGGTGACCTTTTTGAATTCATCCGGCTGGTAGGGAAACAGCTGGATGTTTCGCCATTCAGCCTGCTTCTTCCGCTCGTCCGCGAGCTTCTTCTCCGCGACCCCCCGTATTTCGAAAATGTAAAGGTAGCCGCCTAAAACGATCAGCCCCAGAAGAAGCACTAAGGTTTTTCCCCAGTTCATCGGCTATACCGGAATGTTGCCGTGTTTTTTATACGGGCGGATTTCCTTCTTGTCCACAATCGATTCGAGCGCCCTGATCAGGGAGGGCCTGGTGTCCCGCGGCCGGATCACTGCGTCGACGTATCCGCGCGAAGCGGCTATGTAAGGATTGGCAAAAAGCTGGCGGTACTCGTTTATCTTCTCCTCCCGCTTGGTCCGGGGGTCGGGGGCCTCCTTGATTTCTCTGCGGTGAATAATGTTGGCAGCGCCCTCAGCGCCCATGACCGCGATCTCGGCGCCCGGCCAGGCAAAGACAAAATCGGCGCCGAGATGGCGGCTGCACATGGCGATGTAAGCCCCGCCGTACGCCTTGCGGGTGATCAGGGTGAGCTTGGGCACAGTGGCCTCGGAGTAGCACCAGAGCAGTTTTGCCCCGTGGCGGATGATGCCCGACCACTCCTGGTCGCGGCCGGGCAAATAGCCGGGCACGTCGGTTAGGGTCAGCAGGGGGATGTTGAAGGCGTCGCAAAAACGGATGAAGCGGGTGGCCTTGTCCGAGGCGTTGACATCAAGGCATCCGGCCAGGTTTTTGGGCTGGTTGGCGATGATGCCGATGGTCCGCCCGTTGAGGCGGGCAAAGCAGACCACGATGTTGGGTGCGAAGCGCTGATGGGGCTCAAAAAAGGCGCCGTTGTCCACCAGGGAGCTGATTACGTCCTTTATGTCGTAGCTTTTGCGGGGATCATCGGGAATGATCTCATCCAGATAGGGATCGGTGCGCAACGGGTCGTCACCGGTCTGGATCAGCGGCGCGGCGCTCTTGTTGTTGGAAGGGAGGTAGCTCAGCAGGGTCCTGATCGACTGAATGGCATCCTGGTCGCTGTCACAGGCAAAGTGGGCGACGCCGCTCCTGGTGTTGTGGGCCATGGCGCCCCCCAGGTCCTCCTGGCTGATCTCCTCGCCGGTCACCGCCTTGATCACATCGGGCCCGGTAATGAACATGTAGCTGGTTTTCTTGACCATGAAAATCCAGTCGGTCATGGCCGGCGAATACACCGCGCCGCCGGCGGTCGGCCCCATGATGGCGGTGATCTGCGGGATCACGCCGGATGCGGCGGAGTTTCTGAAAAAAATCTCCCCGTAGCCGGCCAGGGCGTCAACCCCCTCCTGGATCCGGGCGCCGCCTGAATCATCCATGCCCACAATGGGGACGCCTGCTTTCATGGCCAGGTCCATGACCTTGCAGATCTTCTTCGACTGCATTTCACCCAAGGTTCCCGCGCGGGAGGTGAAGTCCTGGGAGAAGGCGAACACCGTCCTGCCGTCAACCAGCCCGTAGCCGGTAATGACGCCGTCGGCCGGGATGGTGGTGGCGGGCATGTCGAAATTGACGCAGCGGTGGGTGACAAAAAGGTCCAGTTCCCTGAAGCTGCCGGTATCGAACAGGATTTCCAGCCGCTCCCGGGCGCTCAACTTGCCCTGTTCATGTTGCTTGGCAATGGCCTTTTCACCGCCCATCTGTTTGAGTTTTGATTCTCGTTCCTGCAATTCATTGATGCTGTCAACAATGGTTCCCATGCACTCTCTCCTTTATGGTTGGCCCGTTCGCCGGTTACCCGGTTTGCCGGTTGGCCCTCTGCGCCGGCTGAGCGGCTGAAGGTTAATCACTATAGAAAATTTGATTTTTGGTTGTCAAGGACAAAAATGGCGGGCGGACGCGCCGGTGCGCACTGTGCAACGGTAAAAGAGATGTAGGAAACCCCCTCACCCTAACCCTCTCCCCCCGGCGAGAGGGTTGGGGTGAGGGGAAAACAGCTCGTTAAAAATTTATTTCGTGTTTCTTGGTATCCGAAAGGTTGATTGAGTATTTACCAGAAATTATCTTCTCGCCAGCTGCGGCAGGGTGGCTTCAATCCTTTGCATCACCTCGTCGACGGTGATCGCCTGGAGACACTTGTTGTCGCGGCAGGCGGATTTGCGGTGATTATAGGCGGAGACGCAGGGGCTGCACAGAAAATCCGCATAGAGCGCCCCCACATTATCACCCAGCGGTTTGTAACAGACCGGCGTTTCCGGGCCGAAAAAGACCAGCGTCTTTATGGCGGTAAGCGAGGCAAGGTTGGGCGGGCCGGAATCGTTGCTTACCAGCAGATGGGCGATATTGTACAGGTCGATCAGTTCCCGGAAGGAGGTCTCTCCCGCGAGGTTGATGCATCGACTGCTCCCGAGGGCATCGCAGATCATGCTCGCGTCCTTTCTCTCCGATTTGCTGCCGGTAATCACCAGGTATACTGACGGATGCTTCAGCAACCTGCAGGCAAGTTCCACATAGTTTTCCGCCGGCCAGCGGCGCAGGGGAAGCAGTTTGCTCCCGTTGGGATTGATCACCACGATGGTTTGCCGTTGATCGAAGCCCGGGCAGATGTGCCTGAGCTTGGAAATCATCCGCTCCTGTTCCTCTCCGGTGGAGAGGATGCGGGGAATCTTAATATCCTCCGCTCCTGCTTTAATCTTGTTCAGGGGAACATCGCCGGGATCCTCCTGCAAGGCGCAGGCGAGGGAGAGAAAGTTGTGGCTGATGTGCTTGAGGTGGTTGTAGGCAACCCGGTGGGTATGCAGGCTTCCCCGGTAGAGACCCTCCATGTGGAATTTGTTGAATCCCACGCGGATGGGAGCGCCGGAGAGGCGGCAGATGATCGCGCTCACCCGGGAGAAGAGCTCAAAATCAAGCACCGCGTCAATTTTTTTTCTGCGCACGGCAACGAGCATTCGCAGCGTGCTCAGGAAAAGGGCGGCCAATGATGCTGAGCTGATGGTGAAAATGTTTGATTCGGGAACGCTGCCGAGCAGAGAAATGCTTTCCTTCATCTCATCGAAGATGACATAATGAAGCTCGGCTCGGGGAAAGATCTCTTTTAACTTGAGCTGAGCGCTGTAGCCCAGCAGTACCGCTCCGCGTTCCGATATCTGGACAATGAGAATTCTCTGCACCTGATCGGAGCGGATTTTCCGGGTAAACGGCCGGAGCAGCCACTGTCCGACCGAGAGCGTCAGGCAGAGGGGAACCCCCAGCCACTTGTCCACGAAGCGCATGAAATCAGGGGTCATCGGTAGAGGCGTCTCACCTTTGTAAAGAGGGGTCAGGTCTCAACATTAGACATTTTGTTTCAAATCGGCATCCTACATTTGTTGAATATTGAGACCTGACCCCGAATTTCGTTAGAACTGGTTTGGTTTGGTACGCAGGTTCCAGGCCCGTGCCAGGAAGAACCGCTGCTGTTCGAGCCCGCCCCGGCTTATCACCAGATCCGGCACGCGTTCCACCCGTTCGAAATACATCCGCAGGAAATCAAGGTTCATATATTTCTCTTTCACCGCAATCACCACCGCATTCATGCCCTGGGGGGCGGCCCTTTTCTCCCAGATGAAAAATTGATGTCCGTCGACGGGTGGACGATCAAAGATGAATGTATCAGCCTCTCCGCCGGAATAGAAACACAAACTCGAGGCGGTGCACCATCCGGTGCGGGCAAAAATAAAGGCGTGGCGCGGCCCTCCCAGCAGGGCAAGATCGTCCTTCACATATTTTCCGATATCCTCCCAGCCGTATAATTCCCCGATCTTCGAGCTGTTTAATCTTCTCTGCCGATGTTTGGCCAGGATCAAATCCCGGGGGATGAGGTCGGGGAACACCAGGAGCAGCAATGGAACCGCATAGGTAATGACCAGCACCACGAGATTGACTTTGAGCGCCAGGGGCAGCATCCGCCGCCATCGCGGCAGCGCCGGGTTCCGCATCAGCGCTGCGCCGAGCATCGCCGCCAGGATAACGCCGGAAATAAACGCCGGCGCCGACCACTGCGTATCAATTTTTATCACTATGCTGAGCAGAAGGAAAAAAGCGTACGGCAGGATACAGGCGATTGACAGGAAGAGCACACCATCCTCCTGTTCCCGCAGACCTTTGCGCAGACCCCATATCGCACCGACAACCGACAAGGGAAAGATTATCAGTCCCATGATGGCGAAAGGAGCGGTGAGCATTTCAAGCAGGTACACCGGATTTCCTAAAATATAGTGCTGCCGGTGCGAAAACTGGAAGGCAAAGGTCGGCCAGCCCTCCCGGATATTCCAGATCAGGATGGGCAGGGTGAAGAGGGCGGCAACCAGCATTCCCAGGAAGAACCGGCCGTTCCGGAACTGTCGTCGCTGCCGTCCGGAAACGGCCAGGTATGTGAAGAGGGAGAGCGCAAGCAGGATACCATGAAATTTGGCAAGCATGCACAGACCCAGCGCCGCTCCCGCGGCAATCCACAGGAGCGGCTTTTCTCCCCGGGTGGCTTCTATGGTCAACCAGAGGGTGA
>Ga0255347_1005407_pt1 | contig 14494 bp, 6 predicted proteins | sample wastewater_treat_2_FD_192479 | JGI IMG/M metagenome (GOLD analysis project Ga0255347, IMG submission 192479) | Wastewater microbial communities from Lulu Island WWTP, Vancouver, Canada - plant24 | ecosystem: Engineered > WWTP > Wastewater > Unclassified | place: Canada: Vancouver, British...
GCCCAGGTCGCCGTTGAAATGCCCGGCCAGCTTGATCTCGTTGGCCACATCCCACGTGCGCCCGTGGTCGTCGCTGATGCAGGCGTACTCGCCGAAAGCGCCGAAGCGCCGCCCGTACACCGACACTAGCCTGCCGTCGCGCAGGCGGATCAGGTGCGGCGGCAGGCCGGCCAAATCGGTCTCCCGCGCCATGACCCACGTCGCGCCGCCGTCGGCGCTTTCGGATTGCCACAGCCGCACCGCTGCGTCTTGTCCCTTACCGTGGTAACGGATCTGCGCCACAATCCGCCCGTCAGCTGTCTCGACCGCGTGCGGCTCGTGGAAATCTCCGGGCTTCACATCCGCTGGCAATGGAATCACACTGATCTGCCGCCACGACCGGGCACCGTCACGCGACTCCGCCACAGTGACCGCGTGCTGCGCGTCGCTATATATAGTCTGGGAGCCGCTGTAAGTGATCCCCACATAAAGCAGCCGCCCGTCCTTGAGCAGGACCGGCCCGTGCGGCGCGGTGCCGGGGGTGCGCACCGGCGCTTCCCAGCTCTTGCCGCCGTCGGAAGAACGGATTGTGAAATATCCCAGCCACTCCTGCTTGGCCTCCGGCATCAGCTTCTCGTGATGCAGCCACCAGTAAAAACGGGGCGACCCGGGCTTGAGTTTAGCGCGGTCGCTGATACTTCCCTGATACGCCAAAGAGGTGAACCACGCCGCCACAAGATCGCCGTCAGGCAGCTCGATGATGCCCGCGTCGCGGTCGTCCAACGGCGTATTGGCAATGCTGACCGCAGGCGACCACGTCGCGCCGCCGTCCGCGCTGCGTACCATCTGAACCTTGCCGAAAGGGCAGACATGCCCGTCGCGGTCGCCGGAAAAAACCGCCACAAGTTCGCCGTTGGCGCGGGCGCAGACCGTCGGCCAGCCGATATAGCGTCCCGGCTGTTTGCACAGCACCTTAGTCCACAGTATTTCCGCGCGCTTCTGTTGCACGGGCGCACCCCATATCTCCGCCGCCGGTTCTTGCGCCCCACCCGAAAGCGTCGTCCCGACCAAACCGCACACCGCCAAAAAATTACCGATCATTCTCTTTCCCATTGTACTCTTTCCTTTCTTGATTTTGATTCCGATGTTTCAGGCCGGGAGGGACGAGCGTCTGCTCGTCCGCAGGCAAGCAGACGCTTGCCCCTCCCAAAAACTCCTAACTCCTAATTCCGCGCGTAGCGCGGCACGCCCGCGCACCTCACTCTTCACTTCTTTCTCTCTTCACTCTTCGCTCTCTTTCGATCCCGATAGCGATCCCGATAGCGATCCCGATAACTCCTAATTCCTAATTCCTAATTCCTAATTCGGGGCGGATTCAACTTTATTGAATCCGCCCCGTTGAATCCGCCCCCTATACTTCACCGCACCTTGATCAGCGTTCCCTGCGGCCCTTTCGGCCCGACCACCTTCAGCACACCGGCCCCCGTAAAGACACCGTCCATCACCTTGTCGACCTCGCCCTGCGACTGCGAAGAACCGTAGCGCGTACCGCGTCCCGGCCACTCGTAACCGTTTATCAGCAGGTGACCGACCTCGACCTCGCCCGCGAAGTCCAGATCGACCGTGCCGCCCGCCGCCACCCGCAGGAACATGTTGGTGTTGAGTGCCGCGCCGCTCCGCCGCAGATCCAACAGGGCGCCCGCGCGCACCAGCAGGTTCGTGCACGCCGTCAAGCATCCGGCATCGGCGATGACGCAGGAACCCTCCTGAAGCGCGGCTGTGCCCGTGAAGGCGTTGACATTCGACAGATGGAGCGTGCCGCCGCCCTCCTTGACGAACCCGCCGCTTCCGCTCGAAGGCGCGGCCGCCGAGAACTGCACGGTGCGGTCCGCCGCAGGGGCGAAGGTCATGTCGCCGTTCTCGCCGGTGAACACCGTCGGCGAGCGGAAGATGACCCAATCCGATCCCTTCGGCTCCAGCCTGCCGCCGCCCAGATACATCGTGATGTTTGCGCCGACGCTATCATATATGCTGTTTATCATGAACGTGCCGCCCGTCAGATGCATCTCGCCGTCAGCCCCGCGGAGATATCCGATGTCCGCGACACCGCCGGACTGGTTGAATATCCCGTAGTGGCCATGACCCGTCGGCCCGTTGCGCCCGAAGTACATCGAGTTAGACACGAGCAGCGTCCCGCTGACCAGGTTATACGTGCCGGTGCCGTAATCCTCTGCCGCAAGCTCGGCAGCCGTATATGCCATGGACAGCCGGTTGACCCAGCTTATGCCCGGCGCGACCAAGCCGCCGTTCTGGGTGAAGACGCCGGGGCCGGGCTTTGTCGCGAGCCGGTTCAAGGCGGTGACGAAACTCGTGCCGCTGATCACGGCGTGCGGCGTGTCCGCCATGATGAACTCCGGCGTCGCGATGTCGTCATAGCGCGACAGCTTGCCGACCGAGATCATAACATTGGCCATCGGCCCCTCATTGATGACCTTGCCGCCATCAACCGTGATATAGCCGGCCGAAGAGGACGAGACCAGCGAGGGCAGGGTATAGGTGTTTCGACGCAGGATCAACATACCCTCGCCGCGTTTGTAGATTGAGCCCATGATACAGAGATCGTGATCCAGCACCAGCGTCTCGCCCGCGCCGACCTCGATCACGCCCTCCGCAGCCAGATAAAGCGTGTTGGTCACGCCCGCGGGGCAGGTGTTGGTGACAACCGCGCCCGCGATGCCGGAGTTGAGCGCAAGCTGGCTGTTGGTGACCGCGCTGATGTCCAGCAGCAGCGCGCGCACCGGCGCCGCGTTCGAGACCGCGGCGGACAGGTCGGCTCGCAGATGGCCGCTCTGCGGCACGATCCCGGCCACCCAGTTCGCGGCGGTGCTCCAGTTGTCGTCCCCGCCGCCGCCGGTCCACGCGCCGGGCTCCGCCCCCACGATCAGTGTGCCGTCACCGGCGATCACGTCACAGTTCGCAGACGTGTAAACCCCGTTCGTCGCCTCTTCGCCCGCGATGAAAAAGCGCTGCGCCGTGGCGATCACGCCGGAAGCCAGTGCCAGCGTCCCGTTGGTGATCGCCAGATCAGCGACCTTGAACCCGCCGCCGCCGCTCACATTCAGTGTGCCACCGGTCAAAAGCACGTCGTTGGTGCCCAGCCATGCGCTGCCGACGTTCACCGCGCCCGCGCGGATCTCCGCCAGCCCGGTGAAGGCGCCTGGGCCTGTGAACGTGACAGCCCCGTCACCCTCTTTCACGAAACCGCCGCTGCCGGATGCCGCGCCGGACAGCGTCAGCGTGATGTTTGTGGCGACATCGAACGCCGTGTTGCCGTTGATCCCGGTGAACACCAGCGGGCTGGCCAATGTCGGTGATTTAGTGATCACCCCGTTAGGCGCCACCCGTCCGCCGCCCAGATAGAAGGTGCAGGCTGCGGCTCTGCCGTTATTGAACTCGTCAGGCTTGAAAGCGCCGCCCGTCAGATGCACCTCGCCTGAACTCGGTGCGAAATTGTCGATGTCAGCCGTGCCGCCGGACTGCCTGAACACCCCGCGGCCGTTACTCACGGCAAGCACGAGATTGTTTGTCACACGCAGCGTCCCGCCGACCAAGTGGTAGGTGCCGGTCCCTCCCGCCGACGCGCCTGCCACAGCATATCCGATTATGGTTCGATTGCCCCAACTGACGCTAGGATTGACATAGCCGCCGCGCTGGATGAAGACCCCGTTGCCCGGATTTGCGTCTGCCATGCTCATCATAGCTAAAAAGATGTAACCCGTGATCCGGGCGTCGGGCAAATCCTCGTTAATGAACTCCGGATCCATGCCGGGCGATGCGCGGTCAGGCTTGCCGACGCGCGGAGAGAGGTTTAGCATCGGCCCGCGCGAAACCACCCGGCCGCCTTCGACATAAAAGTATGTCAGCTTTGCGGTCGGATAATAAGTCTCGCGCCCCAAGACCAGCGTGCCCTCGCCGCGTTTATAGATGTCGCCGAGGGGAATCAGGTTGTTGTCCAGCACCAGGGTCTCGCCCGCGCCCACATAAATCACCCCGCCCGCAGCCAGATAAAGCGTGTTGGTCACGCTCGCGGGGCAGGTGTTGGTGACAACCGCGCCCGCGATGCCGGAATCCAAAATTATAGCGCTGTTGGTGACGCCGCCCAGATCCAGCACCACCGTCGCCGCAGGCGCTTCCCCCGAGACCGCGCCCGACAGATCCGCCACCTCGTTGAGCCCGGTCGGCACCGCGCCCGCCAACCAGTTCGCGCCGGTGCTCCACAGGCTGTCCACACCGCCGCCTGTCCACAGGCCGCTGTTGACCGCCAGCGTGCCGCCGCCCTCGATCGCGGCGCAGTTGGCCGCAGTGTAGAGGCCGGGCGCCTGTTCCGCGCCGTCCAGGACCAGGCGGTAGACGCTGGCCGTGCCGCCGCCGCTAAGGTCGATAACGCCCTCTTCCGAAACTTCCAGCGCTGTCGTGCCCGGCAAGCCCGAACCAGGGAGCATCTTGAACGCGCCGGCGCCCATGACCCGCACGGCCGGCGCCGATCCCGCTATGTTAAGCTTGGCGTCAGCCGCGACCTGGAACACGCCGCCCGTCACCGTCAGCGAGCTGTATGTGACCGCCACGTCCCCGAGGTTCATCGAGCCGCCCGCGACCGTCACCGCGTTGCCGCCGGTCATGGCCCGGTTCACGTTCAGCGTGCCGTTGCTCACGATCACCGGGCCGGTGAAGCTGTGCGCGCTACCGCCGATATTCAGGGTGTCCGGCCCCGTTTTGATGAAGCCGCCCGGCCCTTTGAGCCCGCTGACAGAGTTCGTGTACGCGCTGCTGTCCGAACAAAATTGCGTGAGGCCGCCGATCCCGGTCAACTGCGGCGCCGTGTTGTCGTAAATGTTGAACCCCTTGTTGAGCGGATAGATACGCGCACCGCCGATGTTGAACGCCGCCTTGCCGCCACCCTTTTGCGCGACACCGCCGAGCCAGAGTTCGCCGCCGGTCAGGTTATAGGTGCCGTCACCCGTCGCCGTTGACCCAAAAGAGAAATTCATGGCCGCGGCGCGCAGAATGCCGCCGCACTGATTGACGACGCCGGTGCCGCTGAAGCCGATAAAAACCGTTTTGTTGCGCAGGTTGATCTCGCCGCCCGAAAGGTTGTAAACACAATTGCCGCCAGCCGCGTAACCGTTCAAAAACACGCCGCCGGTCGCATTGGTGGACAGATCCAGCAGACCGCCCTCGTGGGTGACGACAGCGCGTGATCCGGGGCCGTTCGTCGTTAAATGGTTACCGCCCCAGAAGAGGTCTGAACCCCGGGCCGCATCGTACGTCGCATAGGACGAACCGGGGCGCATCACGAACTCCGCGGCCGCGCCGGGGTCGGGCTCGACGGTCCCCAGACACATGCGGCTGCTATAGAGCGACATGTCACCCTCGTTGATGACGCGGCCCTGCTCGAACCAGAAGTTGACCCCCGTAGTGGTGGGCATCCTGCGCTTGAAGACCAGCGTGCCGGCACCGTCCTTGCGCAGCGTGCCGGTCGGCTTGACATCCGCGTCCAGCCGCAATTCCGCGCCCGCACCGACCTGGATGCGGCGCGTCGCCGTGGTGGTCAGGGTGATCAGGCGCGAATTGGGCGCGGCTGTGTCCGAGAGGATCGTCAGCACCTTGGTCGCGCCGCCGGGTGCCGGATTATAGAGGATCTCCCCGACCGTGACATCGGTCGTCAGATCGATCGTGCCGGTCGCGGCCGACAGGTCCGCGACATCGCCGGAGCCCGGCAGATCGCCGCCCTCCCAATTGGCCGTGCTGGTCCACAGCCCGCCCAAGCTGCTCAGCCAGACCCGCGTCGCAGCCTGCATCGATCCCGCCAGACCGATCGCCATCAACACAACTCCAAGTATTCGTTTGTTCATGTTTGCTCTCCTTAATATTTTGCCTGACCCAAGTGGCAAAGCCGGCCGGCGACCACGATTCCGGCGCGGATTGCCTACCACCATTTGTGTCAATAACATACCACATCCGCGGCGAGAAAAAAGCAGTGAAAAAAGAATTGTAAAATTGTTGTATTGCCTAATACCCGTGATGTCATAAGAAACCCGGCTGATCGTGCAGGCGATGGACGAGGCCACACTCCTAACTCCTGCCGCCGCGACCCGCGCGGCACGCTTGCTCCGCGAGTCTGGCGAGCGGATCTGGAGTGCGGCGGCAAGCGGTATCCCGCGCGACGCCGCTTTGGCGCGGGCGGACCGGAAAGAGCGGTGCCGCGACCCGCGCGCAGCACGGCTCTTGTCACCGCACTCCAAGTTGCGTTTTGCACCAAACAGGCGCGGCGGGGACACCCGCCTCCAGACTCTTCACTCTTCCCTCTTCACTCTTCGCTCTCTTTCGATCCCGATAGCGATCCCGATAACTCCTAATTCCTAATTCCTGCCGCCGTGCGACACGCGCGGCGGCAGGTCGGGCACCTTGAAACGGGTGCAGGCGATGTGGCGCACCTTGTCGTCCGTGGTGGCGTAATAGTATACAGTCACGATGGTCTCGTCAGGCAGCTTGACCGCCCGCGGATACCCGAGGTCAAAACCATCGCCGTCATCGCGTAACACCAGCACATAGTCGGTGCGCCAAGTCAGCCCCTCGTCCTCCGAAACCAGGGCGCGGATGCCGGAAGGCGAGTTACGGTAGCCGTACACCATCACCAGCCGCCCGTCCTTGAGTTTGACCAGGCCGCTGGGCGGTGTGTTTCGCGCGTCGATCTCGGTCGGACGCGCCGTCCAAGTGCGCCCGCCGTCGCGGGACACCGCCTGCCAGACCGGCGCGCCGGCCCCGTGAACCCGCGTCAGCATCCAGACCACGCCCTTCGAAGTGGTATAAACCAGCGTTTCCTCTGTGAACTGCAACTTGTTCTCAGGATCGCCCATCACGTCGACCAATTCAGCTTTGCGTCCGTCGCGAGTGATGGCCACCATCACGCGGCCAGCGCACTTAGCATCTTTTCGCACCATGAAAGCCCGCAAAACCGTTCCGTCCGGCAACTGCGTCATGGACCAGGGTGACGAGCCGGCAGCGTAGGTGTCCAACCCGGCGATGTCCTGCCGCTTCCGAGTCTTGCCCCCGTCCTCCGAACGTTCGACGTACGCTCCGCTGAGCGTCGAGAACGTGTTGGCTTGCCGGCCCCGCGCGGGGCTGCTGTAGGTGATGTCGTAGCGCCCCTTGAACTCGTCCAGCCGCTCCATCGGATACCAGCGCCGCCAGTAATGACCGATCCGCACGAGCGCGCCGTCTGCCGCCGTGTAGGTCGGCCCGGGCATATCGAGGTGCGCAGATTTAGGAATTTTTTCGATCTCGCGCCACGTTATCCCGCCGTCTGTGCTCATCATCCTGCCGGTACGCGTGTCCGCAGTATCGAAATGTGTGGCCCTGCCTTTGATTCCGAAGCTGGTATAGAGATTCTCGGTGTCTGGATCAATCCGCAGGCTGGGGAAGCAGGCATATTTCCCCGGCTCTTTGTAAACCACATGATGCGTCGCGCCTTTGACCGGGTGTTCCCAAGCCTTGAGCACCACCGGCATCTCGGTCCAGCGCACCCAGTCCCAGAAGGCCTCGCCCGTGGCAGCGCTGCTGCCCGCTCCGTAGCTGACACGGTTGCGCCCCGCGTGCGCCGGGTTCGTGAAAGTTCCGGCCCCGTCGATGACCTTGACGCCGTCCACCGCCACGCTCACGTCGTTGCCCTTGATCTCCACGCGGTACACATGGAAATCAGCCGTCGTATCCATGGCGTGCGACAGTTTGGCGTGATTCAGTTCGACCTTGTCGGTGTAAAGTGTCAGGATATCCTCGTGCTTGCCGTCCGAGAAACCCAGCATCACCCCGGCCATGCCTTTGCATGACACCACTTTGACGCGCGCCTCCACAATCGCGCCAGCCTCGGGACACGCGCGCCATTGCTGGTTTTCGACCACCATGTCCCCCGGCTGCGTGCCATGATCCTTCACATGGAGCATCCCGTTGGTGACCGTTGCCACGGCGGCGCCGCCGCCCAAATTATGTATCACGGTCTGGAACTCCTCCGAGCGCCAAACCGTGCCAACTGTTTTTCCACCGTTTCTGCACCCGTACAGCCCTGCGGCCAAGGCCGCCGCCCCCACTGCCATAAACAAGCTAAAACGCATAATCCCTCCTCCAGTGATGTACTAATGATAACGCACTGGGGGAAAAAATACTACAACTTTAAAATAATTGTAATATCGTTGCACTGGTAAGAAAAACATGTAACCTTGTGCTGTTTTTGGAAGCGCACCATGAAAACAGGCAAAACTTCTTTCGCTTATGCCAAGCGCAGCGGATCGACAAGGGAGAGCCCTTTGAAGTGTGTGCGGTAGAATCCGCGATCACGCGTCAACAGGCGGTCTGCGCACTCGGTCGCGTGAGCCGCGACCAAAAAATCGGCGATCACACGATCACTGCGCGGTGTCTTGTTACAGCACATTCGTATCGACAGCGGTGATCACGGTGTGCCTCGCAGTTCAGCCACCCATTCATCCGTACGCCTGTCCGCCCCCAGACATCCCGTGACATCGGCCACAGGATCGTTCGGCACGACTTTCACAGCCGTCAGAACGCCATTCTTCACACTGAAAGCCAACACGGTCGCTGGCTTGATACCCAAACGGTCACGCAAGACCTTGGGAATTGTCACTTGCCCTCGTTCAGCAACGGTCGCAGTCAACATAATTCACCTCCAGAAGTATGGAAGCACGATAGAAAAGTATGGAATGGGAGTCAACAAACATTCGTAATCGGTTAGTGACAGGGGCATGCGAGTTTAGTGCGTGGTTTGTGTATGCGCAGTCGGAGCGCGGGCATCCCCGACCGCACTGATGCACTGATGCACTAACGCACTAATTAACTAATGCACTAATGCACTAATGCACTAATGCACTAATTAACTCCGGACCAGCCCCTCGATCCCGGTTTTCTTGTTGGGAAATACGAGGCTCACCGCCAACGCGACCACCAGGCAGGTGAGGATGCCGATCGCGCCGTAAAGGAGCAGGTGCGGCTTCCAGGGCAGGGGAGCCAAGTCCAGCCCGATGCAGACCACGTAATTCGCTATCAGCCCGCACAGCGCGGCGGCCGCGCCGACGCGCGGCGCGAAGATGCCCAGCATGAAGAGGCAGGCCAGACCGCTGGTCAGGATGCCGATGAATTTCAGGAACAGGTCAAGGACCGCGCGGATGTCGGCGTTGGCCAGAGCCAACGCGCCCGCCATGCCGGCCAGACCGACCAGTACGGTACAGACCTGTGCGATGCGCACCTGCGTGCGGTCGCTGGTGGGGCTGCGCCGCAACCGCACGACCCAGTCGCCGGTGATCGTCGTCGCCGACGAGTTCAGGTTGGCCGCCAGCGTGGTGATCGTCGCGGCGAAGAGCCCGGCCAGCACGATGCCGGCCACGCCGACCGGCAGCTCGTGGGTCATGAACATCGGCAGGATGGAGTCCGCCTTGGGCATGGTTACCGCGAGGCGGTGCGGATGCGAGCGGTAGTAGGTGAACAACGCGGTGCCCATGCCGAAGAAGATCACGCCGCTGGCGATGCTCATGGGCACGTTGAGCCAGAGGCTGCGGCCGGCCGCCCGTGTGTCGTGGGTGGTCATGTAGCGCTGGATCACGCATTGATCGCTGGTGTAGGAGATCAGGCACTCCGCAAATCCCCCGATCAGCACGACCCAGATTACAGGGCGCGAAAAGTCGAACGCGGTGTCGATCATGCGCAGCTTGCCGGCGCCGGCGGCTGTCGTGACCACGCCCGCGATACCGCCGTCGCTGCCGAATATCAACACCCCAAGGATCAGCAGCGCACCGCCAATCAACACGGCCCCCTGCACCACGTCGCTCCAGATCACCGCCTCGATGCCGCCGAACGCGCAGTACGCGATGGTCAGCAGGCAGACCACCACGATGCACATATTGATATCGGCGCCGGTCGCGGCGGCGACCGCCAGCGCGGGCAGATAGGCCACGATCGCCACGCGCGCCACCATGAACAGATTGAAGGCCAGGCTCGCGAAGAGGCGGCAGGCGAGGTTGAAGCGCAATTCGAGATACTCGTAGGCGCAAGTGAGATTCAGTTTGCGGAAGAACGGCAGATAACAGCCGATCACCAGCGGCGGGATTAAAATGATGCCGAGAATTTTGGGAGCGTAGCGCCAGTCCGACATGTAGGCCAGCGCCGGCGCAGCCAAAAACGTGATTGAGCTGAACATCGCCGCGAAGATGCTGATGCCCGCCGCCCACCACGGGATGCGCCCGCCGCCCTTGAAATAGTCATCGGCGCTCTTCTGCTTGCGCATGAACCACCAGCCCATCACGGCCAGCCCGAGGAAATATCCGCCCATGACCGCCCAGTTGACGGGATGGAATTTATGGCGCGCGACAAACCGCCCTACCGCACACAGCGGGGTGCGGATGCCGGGCTGCACTTCGCCCGACGCCAGCAGGATGCTCCCGTCCGCAAGCTTGATCGCCGCCCCCGCCACGGTCGGCGCGAACGGCACCTCGCCCAGTTCAAACCAGCGGTCGGTCACGGTGTGATAGGCCAGCACCTTGCGGTTCCAGGTCGCCGGCACGGCGGATTGGTAGGCGATGCGCTGCGCCTCGCGCGCCGCGCCCGTGAGCGTGGCCATCTTGCGCTGGTTCGTGTCGAAATACGCGGCGTCCAGCCCGCCGAAGAAGAGGACGTGCTGGTCGCCGACCGCCACGCACCTCGCGCCGATCAGCGGCCATGCCGCCGCCGGGGGGGCGTCCGGCCCCTCCACGACGGGCACCGCCGCCGCGATCGGCTGCCAGACACCGGTGCCATCCGGCTGCGCCAGATCGTACGCATAGCCGTCCGTCAGCGCCACCCATCCGCCATCCTCGTGTTTGGCATAGCCGCCGACCACAAACAGGCACGTCAGCTTCTGGTCGCCGTTCTGCACAAAGGCCTGCGCCTGCATGCGTCCCTTGACGCCCGGCAACGGCGGCAGCGCGCGCCAGCCCTTGTCCGGCGCGTTGAGATCCAGCCGCCACACATCGCTGGAGAGCGCGTCACTCCCTTCGCCGCCCGCCACAAATATCAGAGCGTCACGCGCCGCCGCCGCGCCCAGCCGCATGGGGCAGGGGAAGTCCGGCAGCGCCTGTTCCACCGCCTGCCCGCGCGCGTCATCCCAGGCCAGCAGGAACGCCCGCGCGGAATTGCCGTCTTCCGCCGCGCCGCCGACGCATGCGACGCCTTTGCTCGTCGTGGCTGACACGCCTTCTGCGGCCGGCCGCGAAAGCTGTCCGGCGGCCACCCAGTTCGTGGTGCCAGCAGGCAGCGCGAAAATATCGGCGTGGTACCGTTTGGGGCCGCCCTCCACCAGCGGCGCTTCTGGAAAATTCGACCCGCCAGCCAGCATGGCCACGCCTTTGTGCTCCCCGTAAAACGGCGCGCCGACGCCGAGCGCCGGACGCCCGTCAGGACGCGGCGGCAGGGAGAAGCTCTCCGACCACTCCAGAACCACCGGCGGTGCGCCGATGGCGCTCCCCATGGCGAGAAATGACAAAAAGCCCGCGACTTTCACCGCGCCAGACATCCAAAAAGTTTTTTCTGACATATCCCCTCTCTAACCTCGCTGGGTGCGTGTGACCGATGCAGCTTAACAGTTTCCGTCCCGGCAAACGTTCATAACATCACAATCGTAAGATCCTGCCCCTTTTGGGGATCGGACAGATCAGACGGATCAGGCAGATCAGAGCCACCGCCACTAACCACTCGCCATGCCGTCGTTCATCCGCATTACTCATCGCCGGACGGCCGCCACCGCGCATCCTCACGCCAAGAGGTATCCTCCTGCGCACCGAACAGGTCGATCTGCGGCAACAACAACTCTGGTAAATTCCCTCCCGCCAGCTCCGCCGGCAGCGGCTTGAAGCGTGCCGGCGTGCCTACCGCCAACATGCCGGGCGGCACGTCCTTGGTGACCACCGCCCCCGCCGCCACAAAGGCTTTAGAACCGATGGTGACACCCGGACAAAGAGTGACCCCGCCGCCGACCGTGGCCCCGTCCTCAATCGTGACTCCGGACAACCCGCCGTCCAGCACCCGCTGCGGACGTTTGTCATTCAGGATCGTCACGTTCGGCCCGATGAACACCAGATTCCCGATGCGCGTGCGGCTGGGCACATACACATGCGCCATGATCTTGACACCGCTGCCGATGACCAGATTGCCCTCCAGCGTTACCTTGTGGTGTACGACCACACGGTCGCCGATCGTGATCCCGCCGCGGATCAGTGCCATGTGCCCGCACGAGAAGTGCTCGCCGATCACAGTATCCGCATAGATGACTGCCCCAGAGCGTATCACTGCATAGGCGCCGATGCGCAATGGCTGCCTTACGCCATCAAACCGGTATCCCAGCGTCACGTTCTCATCGACCTGAGCGTGCTCCCCGATCTCAAACCAATTTTCTCTTCTCATAACCATCTCCTTTCAATTGTCTAATTCCAAAACCTGTGCAATGTCTCCACCGCCCGATCCGCCACAACGTCGCCCGCGGGTTTGGCGAAAGGCGGCCTGAAACGGGTGTAGCGGTAGTACGTGCTCATGTACTCCCGGTCGCCGGTGTTGGCCGCGTCCGTCACGTAGCCGTAAGCCCCGTTCGTGTATCCGCAGGGTATGGTCAACGCGCACGGCGAATTCGCGCGGATGCGACGCCCTATGCCCAGAAAAGGCTCGAACGGCATGCCGACTATCCCGACATCCCCCAGACGCAGCACATAGACGGGAACGTCCAGCGTGCGCGGCACCTCTTTATCACGCCCCTGCTCATACTGCGCCAGCGCCCACTCGTTCCACTGCTTAGGCAGATTGATCAGGACGCCGCGGTACTTGGGCGAGAGGGCATGCGGAAAATTCAGCCCCACGCAACTCAGCGTGTCCTCGTCCCCGGCCTCGGCGCGCCTCACGAAATCGTCCATCTCCGCAATCTCGGCTTCGAGAACTGCCCGCGACGGCAACGGCTGCAGCGGGATTGAGGCGGTTTGTTCCGAAAAGTCCATCCCGTCACGTTTCGAAGGCCGCAACTGCGCAAGCGCCTTGATCGCGCTGCCGCCGAGCATCTCCCCGTACCGCCGGGCCTTGTCGACATCCCCCGAAAGCATGTGCTTGGAGTTGCTGTCGCCGGCGCACCCCTGCAGGAAGGCCACCGGCACCGGCGCACCGGCCCCGCCCAGCGCCCGCCCCAGCATATCCGCCGCGACCGCCGGATAGTCTCCGAATATCGTGAGATGCTCGGGATGGTAACTTGTGACCGGATGCCCGGTGAACTGCAGGATCGCCGCCACCGGCCTGCCGGTCATGCCTTTGAAAACCACCACCGGCACTTCGCGATCGATATCGCCGTTGAAGTCCTGCCCCACCAGTTGCCGGTCCTCCTCCCGCATGAAGTAGGTCGAGCCGTCAGCCCTGCGCCCCTTGCGGTTGTAGGTGATGCGCCCTTCCTCACCCTGCGTCCAATGCACCGTCACGGGCTCCAGAGCATCCGTCAGACGCGCCAGATTCTCCTTCAAAGCATTGACGAAGCGCTCGCCTGACGGGTACAGCTTGACCTCCGGTGCTTCACCCTTACTGAGCGGCGGCAGGTCGGCGTGCCGCGCCTCTACCTCCGCCAGCTTGGGAACACTGTGGTTGTGCGAAGTGAAGAAAACGATACGGTCGGTTGCCAGCCCCAGCACTTTGGAAGCCTCCGCCCTCAGCAGTATGTTTACGTTTGTAATATCGACGCGCAGATCCGAGGCCACCAGACAGACGCGCCGGTCGCCGTCTTCGATCAGGATCGCCGTGGTCATGAGCGGCCCGGCCACGCGCTCTACCTTGGTGCCAGTCTTTCCATGCGTGGCGGCTCCGACCTCCACATCAACCTTGAATCGGCATGCCGCCGCCCGCAGCCGCGGCTTCGCCGCCGCCAGCCCGGCGGACGGGAACCCCGCCCAAGCACAACCCACGCCCGCCCCGACAAGTTTCATCATTTCACGTCGTCTCATTCCTTTTCTCCTTTTGCCCGCCATTTGGTTCCCATCAAGCAGGTCTGCTCACCTTGTTTGTCGGCCTGATAATAGACCGTCAAAATGCTGCCGTCCAACATCTCGGCTGAGGCCGGATAGCCCAAGTCGCCGTTGAAATGCCCGGCCAGCTTGTCTATAACTTGAGCGTTGAGCGTTCTTCCACTCTTCGCTCTCTATCGATCCCGATAGCGATGCCTCAGACCGGGAGGGGCAAGCGTCTGCTTGCCCGGACGAGCAGACGCTCGTCCCTTCTATGTGGCGTCTTGTCAACCACAGACGACTTTGTCAAAAATCAGTTCATGATAGCTTCCTTACCTCACGCGACGGTTGCCATTTGCAGAATGACCGGCTTGTGTAGGCTCTGTTCGACCTGCGACCAGACAACCTTCTATCCGTTAGGGACGAACCCTTAACACAATGCTGCATGCGTC
>Ga0255347_1005410_pt1 | contig 14484 bp, 8 predicted proteins | sample wastewater_treat_2_FD_192479 | JGI IMG/M metagenome (GOLD analysis project Ga0255347, IMG submission 192479) | Wastewater microbial communities from Lulu Island WWTP, Vancouver, Canada - plant24 | ecosystem: Engineered > WWTP > Wastewater > Unclassified | place: Canada: Vancouver, British...
TCAAGGTATTTCTTCACCGTGTTCCGGCTGATACCCAGCTTCCTGGCAATCTGACGCTGGCTCAGACCCTGCCTCTTCATTACATGTATGTCCAAAACGGTCTCCTTTTTTTCAATGGCGCCTCCTCTCACCTTTCTTCTACTGAGATAAAAAACCTTCTATTACCTTATTCTCTCAGTAACTTCACCTCTATGTGGCTCACTTTCCAACGACCATTTTTGGCTCAATTTATCACGACCGGGAACAACCGCTCCAGCATCTTTTTCATTAACGACATCCCACCCCATGGGGTGATGTCTTTATCCGTAAATCCAATCTCAAAATCCATCTTCTCTCCCGTAAGTAAATCTTATCTGGATTTCAACACAGGTCGATCTTACGAATGTCTCTAATTTCCTTACTCTTTTCTATTAAATTCTCTATTGCTACGCAATAGAAATTTTAGCCTATTGCGGATTCTGGGTTTAAGTCTCTGGCCATCATCGCCGTCTATCGCGGGCGGCCACTGACTTCGGGCTGAGACCTTCAGGCGGGAATGTTAATCGTCTTCCATAGTGGTCGTTTTCGGGCAATCATCTGGCGAGGGGGAACTTCATCTGGTCATGATGTATTTTTGCTCGTCTTTCGGGACATACCACTTATCGAAGTTGTGGCCGATGCCGACGGGCGCAGGTTCAATGTTACGGAAACGGTTATTGACGATGATCAGCTCATCGGGCACATACAAAAAAGTGTAGGGCTGGTCCTCGGCCAGGATTTCCTGAAAACGGTCGTAGTATTTTTTGCGCGCCGCCTGATCAAAAGTGCTGCGCCCCTTTTCGAGCATCTCATCCGCTTCGGGATTGTTGTAGGAAACAAAATTGAGCTCCTCCGGTGCGGTTTTGCCGGAATACCACACATCATAGGCATCCGGATCAAGCGGGATGGTCCAGCCGAGGATGACCGCATCGAAGTTTCGCTTGTTGATGAAGTGGGTGATAAACGCGGACCATTCGACAATGCGGATTTTCACGGCTATCCCCACCTCTTTTAACTGACGCTGGATTATTTCGGCGCATTTCTGCCTTGTTTCATTTCCCTGATTGGTGAGGATTTCAAATTCAAAGGGCCGGCCGTTTTTTTCCAAAATGCCGTCGGCGTCGGCATCTTTCCAGCCGGCCTGCTCAAGCAGCTCGCGCGCCCGCCGCGGATCATAGTTGTAGATTTTCACCTTGTCGTTGTGTGCCCAGGTGCCGTGCTTGTAGGGGCCGGTTGCCGGTTTCCCCAACCCAAGCAGCACGCCGCTTATAATCTCCTCTTTATTGATTGCGTAGGAAATGGCCTGCCGTACTCGCCTGTCCGTAAAAAGCGGGTTTTTAAGGTTATAGCCAAGGTAAGTGTAGGCAAAGGCCAGATAGCGGTATTTGTTGAAATTGTTTTTAAACAGATTGTTGTCCGTCTGGCGTGTGTACTGCAGAGGCGTGAGGCCCATCATGTCGAGATTCTTAGCGCGCAACTCCAGAAACATGGTGGCCGTATCGGGAATGATGCGGGTGATCCGGCCGTCAATCCGGGGGCGGCCGCCGAAATACTCTTCATTGGCCACCAGTACAATTTTCTGTCCCGCCACCCACTCCTTGAATTTATATGGGCCGGTACCGACCGGATGGCGTGAAAGGGGGCTTTGGGTGATGTCTTTTCCTTCCAGTAGATGCCGCGGCAGTATCGCGGACGACCAGCTGATCAGTGCCGGTGCAAAGGGTCTGTCGTAAGTTACGCGGAAGGTGTAGGCATCCGGCGTCTCGGCCTTTTTGACCAGCATGAAATCGCCCGCATAGGCGGTAGGTGTTTTGGGATCGACCGTCACCTGATAGGTGTACAGGACATCTGCGGAGGTAAAGTCAGAGCCGTCATGCCATTTGACGCCCCGGCGCAAATGAAAGGTGATGACGAGTCCGTTTTGTGAAACATCCCATGATTCGGCCAGGTCGCCTATGATGTTCATGTTTTTGTCGTACTTGACCAGGCCGTTATAAATCATGCCCGCAATGGAATGAGATGCGGAATCAGAGGCAAGCAGCGGTATCAGATTGCTTGCATCACCGATGTCGCCGCGCACCAGTATATCTCCGTCGGCGGGCGGCTTGTCTGTTCGTACGGAAGAGTCGCCCTCCTGCTGTGACTGGCTGCAGGCCAGAAGAACAAACATGGTCATGAGAATAATGATGAAATGGAATGTCCGGCGCATGGAGCTTGTCATAGCGATTATGGCATCTTCTTGCAACAGGATTTCGGTTCCGTCGTCGTTTTTTTAGTATATCGCCCGGTCCCTTGTCCGTCTTATTGCATGCCACGGCTGGTTGTCGGAGCGAATATGCAAATCAGGCTTTGCGGCGAACCAGTCTTTTTCGCACAACTTTTCTGACTGTGGCCGGTGCGGCGGGTGCGGCCACCAGTGGCTGGCGGTGCTGGCAGGTCGCCCGCGGACATTTCAGAAACACCTGTCCGTCGGCGTCGGATACTTCCACCATAAATGAGTTTTTACACCTGGGGCAGGGAATCTGATGGGGGCGTCCCCAGCTGATGAAATTACACTGACTCGAGGTGCAGGTGTAAAAAACCTTTCCCGCCGCTGTTGTCTGCTCTTTGAGCGCACTGGTTTTACAAAGGGGGCAAACAAGTGCGAGTTCTTTTTCAAACGCCGCGATCCTGGCCGCGATTTCCTCATCATCCGCCGGTGCTGCGGGAGTTTCCGCCTTTCCCTGCTCGTCGTCCGGAATTATCTCTTTTCCCGCCTCAATCTCTCCGGCCGCTTCATCGTTTACAGGAGTTGTCGTAACGGCGGGCTCGTCGACTAAGGGAGCCGGCTCAAGTGCGTCCCTTAGCTGCTCTCGAACAGGAGGCCCCGGTTCTTGCGGCGGCGGTGCAAGACCAGCATCTTCTCCGGCACTCTGTTTGGCCTTTTCGTCTTTTTCAGGCTTCGGTTTGACGGAACTGGTCACAACATAGTCGCGGATGATTCTGGAGCTCGCCGGTTTGGGCTCTTCAGTTTTTTGGGGAGCGGCCGCCGGTTTGGGCGGCGGTTTGATGACGGGTATTTTCGGTTTGGGCAGAGGCACGCCCTGTTTTTGCAGTGTTTGATCGAAACGCGAAAGCGCCGCCTCTTCATCCACGCGGCCGCTTTCCACTTCCTGCATGGTCTGGCCGATGTAGGCCAGCATGTTCATACCCTGCATTTTGGGGTAAACGCGGTTGAACAGCCGTGCCGTTTCCCGCGTCGACTGATAGGCATAGAAATGATTGTCCGGCTGGAGGTGAAGGAATTTTTTGGCCAGCATCCCGGAAACCGCGTCTTTCAGGTGTTCTTCCGTTTCCACACCCGCCTCACGGGCATCGGCCATAAAAGTTTCCATATTATAGCGTTCGCTGACATCACCGTAGACATCTTCAATATCGAGCTCCCGCCCGCCGAAGAGAATAAAACAGACGATGTTTTCCAGTGTCAGGGGGAGGCCGCCGACCGACTGACGGGTATTGGCCAGTCGTTCATAATGTTTTACAAATATCTGCTCAAATTGTTGCTTCAGTTCATCGCGCATCTTTGGTCCTGCTTGAGTTTTATCGGTGATACCGGCGCCAGCCATGTATATCGGCCGTATCGCCGAAAATATTACTGTTTTTTTAATATTTTTTTGATTATTCTGCAAGCATCATTGCCCGGACAGACGTCTGAGCGGCTCAAGATAATTGTTCATCTACGCGATATAAGTGTCATCTTATGTGTGAGGAGCCAGAACTTTGCCTATCGTCATCAAGATTCAGGACATAGACGAGGCGATTGAAAATCTTCGCTACAAAAGCCGGACAACCCAGAAAGCCAGGCTGCTGCAGGCGATACGCGCCTTTTACAGCGGCGAAGCGGATGTCGAAACCCTTCAGTCCATCGACACCGAAGAGCTGGTCAAGGTCATCTGGGAGACGGGAGACGATCCCGACCAGATCAAAGCAAAACGAAAAAATTTCAGCAGCCTGAAATCAAGCGTCAATGCCGATCTGAAAAAACTCTACGCGGAGGGAGAAAACCCGCAGGGGCTGGTCATCGGTCCTGCCAACACCTTTACCATCTCCGATGAGGCCAAGGATAAAGCTCTGGCCGGCATTATGGATATCTTCAGGGAAAAAGGCATCGATACCCAAAGCAAGCTTGGCGACATCCTCACCGCGCTAAGCGATATTCTTACCAATGCCGTATCAGGCTCCGACACCGTTAATACACAAGAGGAAATCGAACGGATTAAAAGCACTCTGGGTGAAATCACCGGCAGGCTGGGGATACCGCTGGAAGACATCATTCGCGGCGCCCGAAGCGCCACAGGCGAAAGCGGGGCACTCTCGGGGACTGAAGGCGATGGTTTCGGCGATCGGGACGGAGGCCAAACCGGACCCGGCGGCATTTATGATGAGCTTTCCCTAATAGATAAGGGCCTCACCGGACTCGCGCATGAGTTGGAAGGGGCACAGCAAAAAGAACTCAGCATTTCATTGCAACGGGCCTTTACCGAGATCAAACAGGTGCTCGGTGACAGCCAGGCAGACGCTCGCGAAAAAATCACGAAAATAATGGCCGCCTTCGACCAAATACTTGCCGAGGCCATCGACAATCCGGAAAGCGGTCTCTCCGCCGAGCAGGCAGGTGAGCTCAAAGACATTTTCCGCCTGATGATGCCGCCTGAAGACCGCGGGGACAGCCGGCCGGAATCTTCCGCCGCTGGGGCGGCACAAAAGCTGGCAAAGGCTGTCTCGGATATCGTGGCAGATACGGAGCTTGGCGCCGGCAACAAGATCGGCAAGATCATGGCCGCTGTGGAGGATCTGGTGGGCGAGGTCCTTGACGGGGGGAACACGGGCCTTGATGATGCTCAGATTTTTACCATCAAAGAAATGATGGGCAAGCTCAGTGAAAATCTGGATGCCCTCGCCCGTGAGGATCAGGCTAAAGCCGTGGAGGTTTCCCAAGATGATGCAGGCGTCGCCGATGCGGAGGAAATACTCGAAGAAGTCCTCTTTTCCGAAGATGCACCCGAATCAGACCTTGCGGCAGAGGATGATCTTTCTGAAGGCGAAATCGTTGAAACACTCGAGGCCGAAGGGGATGCAATAGCTGACGCTCGACCGGGTATTGAGGAGATTCCCGCAGATGCGCTGCCCGACGACGCGGAGGAAATAATCGAAGAAATAATCATCCCCGAAGACGAACCGGAATCAGGCCTCGCGGCAGGGGATGACCTCCCTGAAGGGGAGATTGTCGAAACACTCGAGGCCGAAGGGGATGCAAAAGGCGACGCTCCACCTGGTATTGAAGAGATTCCAACAGATGAGCCGGACGCCGGCGCGGAGGAAATACTCGAAGAAATAATCATCCCTGAAGCTGAAACTGAATCAGGCCTCGCAGCAGGGGATGACCTTCCTGAAGGGGAGATCGTCGAAACACTTGAGGCCGAAGGAGATGCAAAAGGCGACGCTCGACCGGGTATTGAGGAGATTCCCTCAGATGCGCTGCCCGACGACGCGGAGGAAATAATCGAAGAAATAATCATCCCCGAAGACGAACCTGGATCAGGCCTTGCGGCAGGGGATGACCTCCCTGAAGGAGAGATTGTCGAAACACTCGAGGCCGAAGGGGATGCGCCGGAAGATGAAATCGCGACTTCCAATGACCAGGCTCTTGAAGAGGTCGTTTGGGTCAGCGATGAAGACGTGCTTGCCGACGAGGCCGAACTATCCCCGGAGCAGGGGATAGGCGAGGGCGGGGATGCTCTCACAGATGACGCTCTGCTGACCTCATCGGACGCCCAGGAAGACTCGACCGATGAAGCGATTGCTGGCGACGACCCGACCATTGAGGAACAGCCGGATCTTACCGGTGAGGCAGGCGCGGAGCCGGGTGTGACACCTTCCAGCTCCTATATCGATGCCGACCTCAGGGAGAAAGCGCAATTACTGACAAGGTTGGCCCAGGACGCTGCGGCGCTTGCCGCTCTGGGGCCTGATTTGTCGGGCAGCGTGTACACGGAGGAGGAAATCCGCGAGAAGGCTCATTTCCTGGCGGAGGAATTCAATCGCTATTTGAGTTTGCGCGACAAGTTCTACAATGCCCACGTGCTCATAAAGGGGGGCAATTATCTTGTGGGAGGGGCGCATCTGGCCAAAAGCGAGCTTCCCGAACAGATCGCCACGCTGCCGGATTTCTACATCGGCAAGTTCCCGGTCACCAATGCCATTTTTGAAATATTTGTCGAGCAGACAGGCTACATTACCACCGCGGAGCGCTACGGTTACAGTATCGTCTATTACCCGCGTATGCAGCACAGCCGGGACCCGGTCACGGGTTTGGAGCGTTTTTCACTGCATAAGAGCGCCTACAGCCGGAGGGTGACGGGCGCCTGCTGGCACAGACCGCTGGGGCCGGAAAGCTCGCTGCATCTGAAAAGGACGCATCCGGTCGTCCATGTAAGTCTGGAGGATGCACGCGCCTTTGCCTCCTGGACGGGGAAAAGGCTTCCCACCGAAATCGAATGGGAAGCGGCGGCACGCTCCGCCCTCGGTCATATTTTCCCCTGGGGGAATGAATGGCTGGAAAATGCCTGCAACACAGAGGCCAGTCTGCACGGAGACACAACCCCGGTGGACCGCTACATTAAATTCGCCAACGAGGCGGGTGTGGCCGACGCGCTGGGAAATATTCTGGAGTGGACAGGCGATATGCCGGGCGACAGGCAAACGGCGGAGATGTGCATTACCAAGGGCGCAAGCTGGATCGCCCGCGGTGAGATCAGCCTCACCGACCGCCACTATGTCGAAAAAGACGCCTCTTCCAACATTCTGGGCTTCCGCTGCGTGGCAATCTGACCGGACGGCTTCTTTTCCCGCCACAGGCCGAACGCTAATCCTCCGGCCGCTCGGCTTGTCGAAGTATCCTTTCGCCTTTTGCCTTTATCCACGAACCTTCAAATCATCTAATCTTCTAAACTTCTAAACTTCTAAACTTCTAACCCTCCAATCCCCCGGTCGCTCGGCTTGTCGAAGCATCCTTTAGCCTTTTGCCTGTGTCCTTTATCCTTTCTCCTTCAACCTACAGCCACCAAAAAAAAGGGCGGGGGTAAAACCACCCGCCCTTTCACAGACTCACGTCATCTTTTTTCAGAACTTCACCGACAACCCCCCGCCTGCCAGCCAGTTCGTTTTATTGACCTCGACGTAGGTCGGCATGGACTCTGTGAAGCCGTCGCCGTCGGTTTTAAATTTTGCGTAGCCAGCGTTGATAAAAGGCTCTAAAACAACAGCGCCCGCTTTGATGCTCGCGCCGAGTGACGCATTCACGCCATAGTGCGCCCCGTCTGCGGAAACCGACACAGGGGATGGTGGAAACCAGAAGTTATTACCGTCTGCGTTGTAGGAGTAATCTCTTTTGGCCAAACCATAAAAGGCGCTCAGGCCGCCGCGCAGGGCGACTACAGAGTTCAATTCCTGCTCGGCCAGCAACCTGAGTGTCAGGCGGTGTTCCGATGTTTTGGGCATGTCTGTGTAGTTGTCGAAATACCATGACAGAACGCCAGACTCCATGAATTGAACATTTTGCTCTGATTTCAGATAATTATAGTAGAGCCCTGCCGCAAGTCTGGTGCCGGAGGCGGGGGTCATTTCCGCTCCGCCGCCTACTGTCAGAGAAACATCCTTTGCCTCATGTTCGTATTCTACTGTGGTGGCATAGTTTGAGACACCAGACCCGTCACGTGTAATTTTTTTAAAACCCGCACTTACAACAAAAGGAAGCGAAATATTGTCCGACACGGCAAATCTCATCCACACATCACCGGCCACATTAAATCCTTTTACCTTGCCTTCCGCACTGAAGAAGCTTGCCGGTGCAGATAAGTCTGAATGCACATATTCGTTGTCCGCTGCAAAAGGAAGACCGCCGCGCAGTGTAAACATATAAGATACCGGCCCCGTCTTGCCCGCCGCGGATAATTTTGCATTTGCTTCCCAGTATTTTGAATCAAAGGGGATCATGTAAGGCAGAAGATTAAGCACAGGAGCGTCTTCTGCTCCCCAGGGATAGTTTACAAACATTGCCGTCGGCATGAGGTTCTTCTGCTCTTCTTTCACATAGGCAAGCCCAAGCTCCGCACCAACATTGACCGGGCCGACCGGCAAACCGTAGATGGCCTTGAGTGCAAAGTCGTCAAGCTTGTTTTCCAGCTCAAAGCTTTCATATCCGGGGCCGAAAAATCCCTCATACACCTCGGCGCCGGTGTATTTGCCGCTTGCTTTGGTATAATCCAAAAAAACTCCCAGTCTGCCCGGCCCCAGCCCCAGCGCCGCTCCGAGCTGTCCCTCGTGCTTCCACAAACGGCCGTCGGCCGTAAAAGGATAAATCATACCCATCGCCGGAACGCTCGCATTATACTCCCAGTTTTTCGTCTTCTCATAGGTCAGACGGTAGTGCCCATAGGCATTGAACCCCTTACCAGTTGCGATGGCCGCCGGATGAATAAGGAAATCCGACTCGTCGGCGACGAGTCCCGCCGCATCACCCAGACCAGCCATCCGCCCCTGCCATCCCCAGGAAGGCATGGCCAGCAAGACCGCCAGCACAGACAAAACCGCAATGAAACCAAACCTTTTTCGCATGATTATTCCTCCTCAAAAGTGTGTTTTTGATCCTGCTGAAAACCAGTTAATACGCCTTGCAACCCCATCGGGGTGTTTGTAATACATATCAGAATTCGGGATACAAATCAATTTGTGACGATATATTTCATTACCCCGAGGTTACCCGCTATGCTTTGACAGACCCGGCATGAACGGACCATCAAATATCATCCGGACCGGCCCGTAATTGTTCAAGGTCGCGGACGGTTGTGCGTAGTCTGCAACTGATGCACAAATTCAACTTATTTACACACGTGGTTTTTTGGACCTGTTTATGGCGGGGAGCTCAGGGGATCATTCCGTCATCGGCAAAGCTGAAGTAGCGGCCGTCGCCTATGATGATGTGATCGAGCATTCTGATGCCCAAAAGTCGGGCGGCTTCGGCAAGTTCGACGGTTATTTTTTTGTCTTCCGCACTCGGGGTGATATTGGCGCTGGGGTGGTTGTGTACGCAGATGATCGCGGCGGCGAATTTCTGGAGGGCACAGTGAATGATTTCCCGCACCATGGGCACGGCCTGATTCACTGTGCCATGCGCGGCATCGGCAATATCGATGATTTTATTGTTTGTGTTGAGATAGACTACTTTGAAGACCTCGGTTTTTAAATCGCGCATCTGCGGCATGATGATATCCACAACATCTTTGGCGCTGGAAATTTTTTGTCTGGCAGCGCTTGCCTCGTCCTCACGAAAGCGTTTGCCGATTTCGAGAGCAGCCATGATTTGAGCGATTTTTGCCGGCCCTAAACCTTTGAACTCCCGCCAATCACGAACGTCGGTGTGGCTCATGTTGCGGAATGTGCCGAATTTCTCAAGTATCTCTCTTGCCAGATCGATGGCGCTGTTTCCCCGGACACCGCTTCGGAGCAATATTGCCAGCAACTCGGAATTGCTAAGGGCGGTTGCTCCTTTCTTCAGCAGTTTTTCCCGTGGGCGGTCGTCTTGCGGCCAGTTTTTAATCGTGGAATTATTTTTTCTCTCATTCATGCCGGCACCTTCCGTGGTAACATTTGGCAAATCGCCCATGCTTTTGAAAGCTTCTTTTATTCCGGGCGCTGATTTCAAATATAAGGTTGTTGTGAAAAGACGGGCCGAGTATATCGGTCATACTCGGACGTGTCAACGGGAAAAGGTATAAGTGACAGTGGCAAGGATTTGTCCCGCCGCAGCTTCAGACCATGTAGATGAACTGACACGACAGATGAATTTTTATGCCGTTCATGGTGCGCTTTTTAATACCATTCGTGCTGAACTTTTTACTAGCCGTTCGTGGTGAGTTCTAATGCCGGTTCGCAGCGAGCTTTTAATCCGTTCGTGGTGAGCCTGTCGAACCATGAACGGTGAACCATATTCCCACTCATCCTTTCGACAGGCTCAGGGCATGCTTCGTCAAACACCGCTCATCCTTCGACAAGCTCAGGACGAGCGGTGTTTTGTTGACTGTTCATGGTGCGCTTTTTAATGCCGTTCATGGTTAGTTTTTACTGACAGTTCGTGGTGAGTTCTAATGCCCGTTCGCAGCGAGCTTTTAATCCGTTCTTGGTGAATTCTAACGTCCGTTCATGGTGAGCCTGTCGAACCATGAACGGTGAACCATATTCCCACTCCCCCTTTCGACAGGCTCAGGGCATACTTCGCCAACCACCGCTCATCCTTCGACAAGCTCAGGACGAGCGGTGGTTTGTTGACTGTTCATGGTGACTTCTAATGCCCGTTCGAAGTGAGCTTTTACTGGCCGTTCGTGATGACTTCTAATGCCCGTTCGTGGTGAGCTTTTAATCCGTTCGTGGTGAGCCTGTCGAACCACGAACCACGAGCTAATCGCCAGCCGCCATTCCTCTAAACCGCCAACCCTCTAATCCTCCAATCCTCTTCTGACCACGAGCCACGAGCTAAGGGCGGTGTCACGGTGATTATATGGGGGCTCAAGTGTCCGCGCCAATCATCACCTTGACAGCTTCTGTTATTTTTGGAATACGAATCGGGTCAAGACTATCCGGAGGTGAAATGATGAAAGCAGCGGTATTGCACGGCGCGAAGGAAATACGGACACAGACGGTCGATGACCCTGTCTGTGCACCACACGGTGTCATTATTAAAGTAAATTCATGCGGCATTTGCGGCTCGGATCTGCACTGGTACAAATTCGACGGCCATGAAGGAACGATCTTCGGCCATGAATTAAGCGGCGACATTGTCGAAGTGGGCAAGGATGTCCGGGGCGTTGAAATCGGTACGCGCTGCACCGCCGTGGGTTTTTCCCCCTGCAATGAATGCTTCTGGTGCCGGCAGGGAAAGGCGCACCGCTGCCAGGCGATGGAGCTCCTGGGTTATCAGCTTCCCGGAGCGATGGCCGAGTATGTACATATACCGTTTGCGGCTCCCGGCCGCACGGTTTTTCCCATACCAGATGAAATGAGCTATGAGGACGCGGCATCGGTAGAGCCATTTTCCATTTCTTATTTTTCAGTAAACCGGGGCCAACCCAAGCCTGACGAGGTTGTCGCCGTGATCGGCCTGGGCGTGATCGGTCTGTATGCCGTCCAGATCTTGAAAGCGATGGGAGTGAAAAAAGTAATTGCTGCGGGGCGGAGGCCCTCGCGTCTGGAGGCCGCGAGATTAAGCGGAGCGGATGTGATTATTGACGCGGCGGCACAAAATACGGTTGAGGCTGTCATGGAGGCGACCGACCTCATGGGTGTCAACACGGTTGTGGAATGCGCCGGTAACCAGACCGCCTTCGATCAGGCGGTGGAAATCGCCCGGGGCGGGGGGAAAATCCTGCTGGTCGGAGTCTATGAAGACCCTCTTACCTGGCAGCCCCTGCCGGTCATCGGTAAAAATCTCACATTGATAGGCTGTCTGGGCGGCAATTTCCGGGCAGTCATCGAGCTGTTCAAGGAAGGCAAGGTAAATACCAAAGGCATGATCACGCACCGCTTTTCCCTCGACGAGGCGGCCACGGCCTTCCGCACACAACTTGAGGACCCGGCTGCGGTCAAAGTCATGATCAAGCCCTGAAGGAGAGGCCATGCAAAAAGAATTTCTTCTTCCCACGGAATTTATCGACAGCGACTCGCAGGAGGTGCGGGAATTCGCCCGCATAGCCGTGGCCGGAGCCGAAACTGAGCGAGAAAAAGCCGTGCGCCTGTACTATGCCGTACGTGATGGGATTTATTACGACCCGTACCGCATCGAACCGACGCGCCACGGTTTCAAGGCCAGCACGATACTGAAGCAGGGCTACGGGTATTGCGTGGCCAAGGCCATCGTGCTGGCCGCCGCGCTGCGCGCCGAGGGCATTGCCTGCAGGCTGCACTTTGCCGACGTGCGCAATCACCTGACGACCGCGCGCCTAAAGGAACTCATGCAGACGGACACTTTTTATTACCACGGCTACAATGACATCTTTCTCGATGGCCGCTGGATCAAAGTGACACCGACTTTCAACCTGTCCCTTTGCGAAAAGTTCCGTGTCAAGCCGCTGGACTGGGACGGCACGTCCGATGCGATTTTCCACCCCTTCGATCTCGAGGGGCGCAGGCACATGGAATACATCACCGACCACGGCTCCTTCGCTGATGTGCCCTTCGACGCGATCATCAACACCTTTGCCACCTGCTATGGAAATAAGTCGGAGCTTTACGCCGAGCACCTTCGCCGGACAGGCGACTTCGCGCAAGAAGGAGAGCAAGAAGCGCAAAGGGAAAAAAGCTGACTGTGCAGCCGACTCATTTCGCCCACTCAAAAGCCCATAGGCTCAGGTCTTGAAACATCAGAAACCTTATATAGCAAGGCCTGAGCCCAATCTCCGTTAAATACTTCTTTCCACGATGGTGATTTCTTCGGGGGTTAAATCGTATAGCCCGTAAACCAGTTTGTCGATTTGGCTGTCGGTGGCATCGATTTGACGCTGGATTAATGTTTGGTCATGGTCGGTTTTGGCTTCGGTAAGTTGTTTGTTCAGTTCAAGCATTTGTTCTACAAGTTGCACCATATGACCGTGCATCTTCTTTTCCGCAGGTTTGTTGAAGTCAATGGTTTGAATGGGAATTATTGCCAGATATTGATAAATAAACCGTAGATAGCCTCCACGGAAAGTTGCCGATGTAGATTTATAAAAGAATGTGATCAGTGATGAGTTTAAAACTCCTAGAAGATATTTATCTGCACTCGATATTATATAGGCAGTGTTGACACAATACTTTCCGTTTTCGCTGTCTAAGGAAAAATTACCACGTAACGAAATGTCAGGGAGCATTATTTTAGGCTTTTCAAATTCTTCATAATATTCACATGCCCGCAATTCCCACCAATACTCGCCTTTATCATATCTTTTCTCGGCTTTTGATTGAAACGGTTTTAAATGCTGCGCTATCGCCGGGTAGTTTTGCACGAACCAATTCCACGGGTTGTTATTTGATTTATCTCTTGTCCAGCCTTTAGGAATTAGAATCAGATATTTGTTTTCTTTTGGTTGCTTGTAACGTTTTATATCCCGGCCAAGCAAAAAAGGCTTGATAATTTCCGCACTCTTTTTATCTTCAGCGATAAGCCGTTTCCGTGTTTCTGCGTCAATTACAAAGGCTTCATTCAGGCCGGTTTTAATACCGTAGTAGATTTTACCTTTTACATATTCACCCAGCGAGATGCCTGTTTTTTTAAGCTTGTCCAGTAACTTTTGTGTGCGTTCATCAGAAAGTGACCAGCCGTTATCGTCGAGCTTATTACGCTCCAAAATAAATTTTTCTTTTTCCACATATTCCTGAAGATCAGTGAAATTCAGAGATTTTACAGGAATTATACTAACCTTATTGCCTGGATTATTATTGGCGACACGAATGATGCAAGGATATGTCGTTGCTTTTTGGAAAACGGGTAAATCACCGAAATCGACTATTTCCTCTAGGCCTTGTTTTTTAAGCCATTGACGCAAATTCTTTCCGTAGTTGGCTCTCATCCATTTATTAGCAACGATATAGGAAAAGAATCCACTTTGATTAAGGAATGTTATTCCTCTTTCAATAAAGTACGCAAAAATATCTGCTACGCCATCATATACTTTATAATGTTGCTGAAAATATTCCTTAAAATCGCCAATCATTTCTTGTCGTATATACGGCGGATTGCCGATGACGGCGTCGAAGCCGCCGGCCTTGAATATTTCCGGAAATTCCCTATCCCAATCAAAAGCGTTGACGCGATGGATTTCTTCCGTGTCCAGAAAGCTGGTCTGTTTGCCTTCGTAAAAATCCGGGCCGATGAGCGAATTACCGCATTTGATGTTGTTGCCCAAATCGGGCAGGGCGCGCTCGTTGAATAGTTTGAAAGCTGATTTGATGGTCTCGTCGCTTTCTCCTTCTAAAACCTTGAGCAGCAGCGAGAGCTTGGTTACTTCCACTGCCTGCGGGTCGATATCGACGCCGTAGATGTTGTTTAACAAAATGCGCTTGCGCTCCGCCGTGGTCAGCCGCCATTCATTGCGGATTTTCTGGTAAAGCTTCGGGTCTTTGCCTTTGGCGTGTTTTTCCGCATCGTCTTCAATATACCTGTCTCTGTGCCAATCCAGCAGATATTGATATGCGCCGATAAGGAAAGAGCCGGAACCGCAGGCCGGGTCGAGGATGCGCAGTTTTTTCGCCGCTTTGGGGGTTTTGCCCTCCAGGAGTTTACCCACTGTGTTTTTGACGATGTAATCGACAATATATGTCGGTGTATAATAGACGCCGCCAACTTTGCGCACTTCCGGTTTTTCTTCCACTCTGGCGCGATGCCCCGGCGTGAGATGA
>Ga0255347_1005424_pt1 | contig 14466 bp, 10 predicted proteins | sample wastewater_treat_2_FD_192479 | JGI IMG/M metagenome (GOLD analysis project Ga0255347, IMG submission 192479) | Wastewater microbial communities from Lulu Island WWTP, Vancouver, Canada - plant24 | ecosystem: Engineered > WWTP > Wastewater > Unclassified | place: Canada: Vancouver, British...
CGGTCTTCGCCTGCAAGTCCGCGGGCACAAGCCGTGGGGACGCAAGGCGGCAAAAAGAGCTTACAAGCTCGCTTTTTTGCCGCCGCGTCCCCAACGGCTTCCGCCCTTGCGGGCTTTACGGCTGCGCCCTCACGCAGCTAAATTTTCTTCAATGCTATTCACCCATATAAATCTCTATCAATCCTTCGGGGGCTTGAACGTATATAATTTTGTTTTCTCTGTCAATCCTATCTAAAAACTCGTCTACGGCAGGTATCAATATTTCAATTCCGTTGTTATCAATCTGCATAACCGATTGTTGGTGCATCTCTATAAAATCCGTACATACTCCAATAGCTCCTTTTACTTTATCAATAACCTGAAAGCCAATAACTTCGTGAAAGTAAAAACGATTTCCGGTTAATGGTGGAAGCGTTGAAATAGGAAGATAGAGCTCGGTCTTTATTAAATCACTTGCTTCTTCATAATCCACATCTTTGAATTTAAACACAGCCAAATTTCCGCCACGATAGCTGATTTTTTCAATGGGATAGGGGACAAAATCGCCGTCTATATCCAGAAAAACCGCCTCTAATTTTGTGTATTTTTCCGGTTCGTCCGTATCTAAATAGACAAATAGTTCTCCTTTAATTCCGAAATGTTTGGTTATAACACCCAAATAGTAATATTCTTTATGCATAAGAAATAGTTTTTCAAATATTGATTATTGGTTAAATTTATCAAGTAAGTCGGGGCGGCGTTGCTTGGTTCGTTCAATCTGTTGTTTTAACGACCACTCCTCAATTAGCTTACTATTGCCCGATAAAAGAACTTCCGGCACTTTATGTCCTTGATAATTAGCAGGTCTCGTATAGACGGGCGGGGAGAGCAAGCCGTCTTGAAAAGAGTCGGATAGGGCAGATGTTTCATCGTTCAATACCCCCGGAATGATGCGTGCGATGGCATCTACCAATACCATCGCGGGCAACTCTCCACCCGATAAAACAAAATCTCCGATTGAAATTTCTTCCGTTACAAATAGCTCCCTTACTCGCTCGTCAACCCCCTTATAGTGTCCGCATAAAATTATAATGTTTTCATACATTGAGAGCCGATTCGCCGTTTGTTGCGTAAATGTCGTGCCGTCAGGAGTCATGAAAATGACGGCATCATATTTCCTTTCTTTTTTCAATTTGCTAATACACAAATCGATAGGCTCTATGAGCATTACCATTCCTGCCTGTCCGCCAAAAGGATAATCGTCCACCCGTTTATGCTTATCTAAAGAGTAATCACGAATGTTATGGATACGAAGAGTGATTTTTTCTCTCTCTTTGGCTCTTTTTATGATTGAATGAGAAAAAACATTCTCAAACATTTCAGGAAATAGGGTTAGTATATCAATTCTCACGTCTTATATTTTTTGAATAATTGTCAATCCGTCTCGAAAGGGTAACATTAAATTTTTCACTCTTTGGTCTGCCTGAACAAAATCGTTAAATTTCATAATAATTTCTGTATCTTCATCTTTCTTTGCCGTTTCATTTATCACTTTTCCACTCCACAAGACATTATCAACCAATATGATTCCATTCTTAGCTACGTTGGGCAATATTAACTCGTAAAAATTAAAAATGTCTTTTTTATTGGCATCAATAAATACTAAATTCCACTCTTTTTTCAGATTTGGAATAATGGAAAGAGCATCTCCGATATGAAGAGCAATTTGATTTTTATAAGGTGATTGATTAATGTATCTTTCAATGGTCTCTTTTAACTCCTCATTAATTTCAATTGTATCCAGCGTGCCGTTTACCGGTAACCCTTCAGCTAAACATAATGTCGCATAACCGGTATAGGTGCCGACTTCCAGAATATGGCGAGGTTTTATCAATGTGGATAAAAACGATAATAAGGCTCCTTGTAAATGCCCTGATAGCATACGCGGAGAAACAACTCTGAGATGTGTTTCGCGATTAATTCGATATAGAAGAGCCGTTTCGGGAGTTGTATGTTCTTCGCAATAAGTAACTATTTCCGGGTCAATTAAATTGCACATGTTTAATATTGATTTTTAGGACTACAAAGGTAATATAAAAACCATAATCCTGTATTGCCTTTCTAATGTTGCTTTTTTTTCTATCTTTGTCGCAAGAAAAAAATATGAAACTTTTTATTGTTTTATCACGTTTTCCATACCCTCTCGATAAAGGAGATAAACTACGAGCATACCATCAAATTCGTATATTATCGCAATATCATGATGTTTATTTGGCGGCTTTAACGCATCAATCCGTTTCTTCGGAATCGTTAGCGGAGTTAGAGAAATATTGCAAAGAGATTCGAATTTTTAAATTAAACTTTTTAACCGTTTTTTGGAATATAATTCTCTTTTTTTTCCGAGGTTTGCCCTTGCAATGCGGGTATTTTTATAGTAAACGGATTCATAAAAAAGTATTACGATTTTTCAATGAAGTTAAGCCGGAACATCTTTACTCTCAATTAATTAGAACAGGAGAATATACGAAGCGTTTGCCTATCAAGAAAACGCTTGATTTTCAAGATGTTTTTTCTAAGGGAATGTACAGACGATACAAAATAGCTCCTTTCTTCTTAAAACCGATTTTTCTTATGGAGTATAAGAGGTTGTTGCGGTATGAAAACAGATTATTCGATTTCTATGATAATAAGACGATTATCACGGCGGTGGATAGAGATTTAATCCCCCACATCCATAGTAAATCCATTCATATTATAGCTAATGGCGTTGATTTTGAATCTTATTCGTACAACAATCAAACGAAGAATTTCGACCTCATATTCACAGGAAATATGAGTTACGCACCGAATGTTGATGCGGCGGAATTTATTGTACGACATATTTTCCCTGCTCTACGTGAAACATTTCCTACCTTACAATTAGTTCTGTGTGGTTCGACTCCCTCATCACGGGTGCAAGCACTTAAAAGAGAGGGAGTTACTGTAACAGGCTGGGTCGACACTATTGCGGATTACTATGCACAATCTAAAGTTTTCGTAGCTCCGATGCAGATTGGGACAGGACTGCAAAATAAGTTGCTGGAAGCTATGGCAATGAAAATTCCTTGCGTTACTTCACAATTAGCAGGCAAACCCTTGGAGGGGATAGAAAATGGGAAGGAGATTATTATTTGTAGTTCCTTAACAGGATATATTGATGCCATCTCTCTTTTATTGACAAATGAGGAGAAATATAATGAACTAGCCGAAAACGGTTATCGTTTTGTAAAAGAGAATTATAATTGGGAAGCAACAACAAAACAGTTGATGAAAATAATGGAATCTTAATTCCCAATTTTTTCTTTTACTTTCCACTTTCTATTCATTGACTAAAATGCTTTGTGTGAGCAAGTTGGCTGCGTGAGGCGCTTAGGCGGAAAGCCCGCAAGGGCAGAAGCCGCGGGGGACGCGGCGGCAAAAAAGCGAGCTTGTAAGCTCTTTTTGCCGCCTTGCGACCCCACGGCTTGTGCCCGCGGACTTGTAACCGGGCGCCGACCCCGAGCGTAGCGAGGGGACACGCCCAAAAGAAATTAATAATAAAATTCTAACAACTTATTTTATGTAGAATCCTTTATATATTCTTAATAATTAAGCAATTAACTATTGAAAGTTATCTGATGGGGGATTGTTAACTTGAGTTGTTTTACAAACTTTTCGGGCTCTACTTTCAAATCATAACTATGCAAATCGGAGTGGAAATTCCCTGCTAACGTAGCTACACGGATGTAAAGAGGCACTTTTCCCGGATAGGTCTCGGCAGCTTCTTTTATCAAATAGGCAATATTAGCGGCAATATCTTTTACATTAAAGGTAAGCGTGATGTTTTTACATAAATTGTCGTAACTATCGCTTAAATAAAAGATAGAGATAGGCTTAAGGTCATAATTTTTTTGGGTATCTTTATTCTTATTGTAGTATCTCTCTTCCAAACGCGCCTTAATAAAAAGCTGTTTTCCTTCTTCAAAAAGGTGTTTATATCTTGTAAATTCTTCGCCGAATAGTGTCCAATTATAATTTCCGTTATAGTCTTCCAACTGAATAGTACCGTAGTCTTTATTGTTTTTAGTAATGCCCACCTTAACAGCTGTAACAATGGCAACAAAAGAGAGGGTTTTAAACGCATATTGAGCATGTAGAGCTGGATTAGCGATAGTTTCTAAATTTACATTGGTGAAATTATCTATAATGGTTTTGTATTCGTCAAGTGGGTGTCCGGAAATATAGAAACCTGCTATTTCCTTTTCAAATTTTAATTGTTCGAGTGGGTGCCACGGTTCGCAAGCAGGTATTTCAGGCAATCCGAAGTCTTCATCATCATCGGAAGCGAAATCAAAGATTGAGGTTTGATTTCTTGATATGTTAGTTTGTTCTCCGTTTCCGTAATTTATTAGCTTTTCAATAAACGATTTTCCATCGTTATCTTCATGGAAAAATTGTGCTCGGTGAATATTATCAAAGCAGTCGAATGCACCGGCATAAGCTAGGGCTTCTAAGGAGCGTTTATTAAAAAGTCGGAAGTTTTGTCGCTTAATAAAATCAAAAATATTTTCGTAGTTCCCATTCTTTTCGCGCTCTTCAACCAAAGATACAACGGTTGAGGCTCCCATATTTTTGAGACCGCCTAAACCAAAACGTATATCCCCTTTTTTATTGACGATAAAATCCAATTCCGATTCGTTGACGTCCGGTCCTAAAATATTGATTCCCATTCGAAGGGTATCATCAATTAAGGAGGTTATTTTACTTAAATCTTTAAGGTTATTTGTTAAGTTAGCTGCCATAAATTCGGCGGGGTAGTGTGCTTTTAGGTATGCGGTTTGATAAGCGACGTACGCATAGCAAGTAGCATGTGATTTGTTAAAAGCATAAGAGGAAAATCGTTTCCATTCTTTCCATATCTCTTCCAATGTCTTTTTGGGGTGTCCGTTTTTCATTCCTCCTTGATAAAAGGCTTCTTCCAATTCGTTCATCAGTAGTTCATTCTTTTTCCCCATAGCCTTACGCATTGTGTCGGCTTGACTCGGGGTGAAATTGGCGATAAACTGTGCCAATTGCATAACTTGTTCTTGATAAACCGTAATTCCATAAGTTTCATCAAGGAAAGTTCCCATTCCTTCTATCGGATAAGAAATTTTTTCACGACCGAACTTCCGATTAATAAAATGAGGAATATTATCCATAGGACCGGGGCGATAAAGGGCAACCATGGCATAAACATCTTCGAAGCGTTCCGGCTTCAGTTCTTGTAAGTATTTACGCATTCCGGGGCTTTCAAATTGGAAAATAGCGGTTGTATCTCCCATTGAGAAGAGTTCGTAAGTCTTTTTGTCGTCAAAAGGAATATTATCTATATCGACATCGATGTTTTGCCGTTTTTTTATGTTGTAAAGAGTATTAGAGATAATATTGAGTGTTTTCAGCCCAAGAAAATCCATTTTAAGAAGTCCGGCGTCTTCCACTTGTTTTCCTTCATATTGGGTAACTAAGACATCACTATTTTTAGCTGTGCAAAGGGGGAGGGAGTCGTAAAGATTATTTTTCCCGATAATGACGCCGCAGGCATGTACTCCGCTACTACGAACGGTTCCTTCCAATTGCATGGCATATTGTAACGTTTTTTTAATCAATTCATTAGGGCTTTCGAGTTCTTTTTTTAGTTCGGGAGTTGTTTCAAAAACCTTATCAAAAGTAATTTTGGGAGTTTCGGGTACTAACTTAGCGAGGCGATTACTTTCATTTAAGTTTAATTGCAGAACACGGGCACAATCACGGATAGCCGATTTGGCAGCCATAGTATTAAATGTGATGATTTGAGCAACATTTTCAAACCCATATTTTTGAGTAACGTACTCGATGACGGCATCTCTTCCGGTATCTTCGATATCAATATCCATATCAGGCATTGAGATTCTATCCGGATTTAAAAAGCGTTCAAAAAGCAGATTGTATTTGATAGGGTCGAAATTGGTAATTCCAAGGCAGTAAGAAATTGCCGAACCTGCGGCAGAACCGCGTCCAGGTCCAAATCGGATGCCTTGTTTTTTTCCGGCATTAATAAAATCTTGTACGATTAAAAAGTATCCGGCAAATCCCATTTTTTTGATTGTTTCTAATTCAAACGTAAGTCGTTCTTGAATTTTCTCATCTATCTCCTTCCAGCGACGTTTTGCCCCCTGATAGGTTAAATGCTCTAAATAGTCGTACTCATTTTTAAATTCTTTTGGAACTTCAAATTTAGGAAGTAACGGTTCGGAGGCAAGTCTATAAGATTCGATTTTATTAACAAGCTGATTTGTATTTGCAATAGCTTCAGGAAAGTCCTTGAAAAGTTCTACCATTTCTGCGGTAGTCTTTAAGTACTCTTCGCCCGAATATGCCAACCCATTGTCGGAGTCTTCGTCTTGCAAACTTCCTTCTTTGGAGTAGAAATCACGTCTTGTATTGATACAAATCAACATTCTGTGTGCCTCAAAATCTTCACGATTAACGAAATGTACATCATTTGTAGCAATACAACGCACTTGATGTTTTACGGATAGTTGCTTTAGAGCTTCATTGACCATGATTTGTTCACGATGTCCATTATTTTGAAGTTCTAAATAATAATCGTTTCCAAATATTGATTTATATTCTTCAATAATTTTACTTGCCTCATCTAAGTTGAAAATTGTCGGAATCGGGTTTGCAGGGTCGTAATTATTATATTTTAAAATAGCTTGCGGGACTTCACCTCCTAAGCAAGCAGAGCTGGCTATAATCCCTTCCGAATATTTGCGTAACAACTCCTTATCAACTCGCGGCGTATAGTACATACCTTCACTATAGGAATATGAAACAATACGCGAAAGATTACGGTAGCCGGTCCAATTTTTAGCTAAAAGTATAAGATGCTTACCGCTTCTATTTTCTCTTACGGTTTTATCTTTATCGAAGCGAGAGTTTGCGGCAACGTAAACTTCACAGCCGATAATTGCTTTAAAAGGGTCATTTTTTTTGGCATGTTTAGCGTTAAATTTCTCAACTTGCTCAACAAAACTAAATACTCCGAACATATTTCCATGGTCGGTTATAGCCATTGCTCGTTGACCGTCGTCGTATGCTTTGCGTATTAAATCGGGAATTTTAGCTAATCCGTCAAGAATTGAATACTCCGTGTGTACATGCAAATGTGAAAATGAACTCATTATCAGTGATATCTATAGATTAAAAAATGAAATACTTATTTATACAAAGATACTTTTTTTTTAAATGAATTTTCTTTTAAAATTAAAAAAAATAGAGAAAAGATAAAGAAAAAAAGTACCTTTGAAAGCCAAAAATATGTATTTTTGCCATTCATTAAGCTGTTTTAGCTTTATAAAAAGAAAAGTATGAATCAGGAAATTATAGATTTTCAACAAGAGTTATTGGCAGGAATTCCTGACGAACTCCCCGAAATAAAACCGTATGATTATCAACTTAATCATGCTCCGGTACGACAAGATATTTTAAGTAAGGAAGAGAAGAAATTAGCTTTGCAGAATGCATTGCGTTATTTTAAAGATGAGTGGCATTCTATTTTAGCTCCTGAATTTGCGGAAGAGTTAAAAAAATACGGGCGAATTTATATGTATCGTTTTCGTCCGAGTTATGCTATGTATGCTCGTCCTATTGAGGCGTATCCGGCAAAAAGTCGTGCTACCGCCGCCATTATGCTGATGATTCAGAATAATTTAGACCCCGCGGTTGCGCAGCATCCGCATGAGCTGATTACCTACGGAGGAAACGGTGCCGTTTTTCAAAATTGGGCTCAATATCGTTTAGTTATGCAATATCTTGCTACCATGACAGACGAACAAACGTTAGTAATGTATTCAGGGCACCCGTTAGGACTATTCCCTTCCTCCAAGCAAGCTCCACGTGTTGTGGTTACTAACGGCATGGTCATACCCAACTACTCAAAACCGGAACATTGGGAAAAATTCAATGCTCTCGGTGTCAGTCAGTATGGTCAAATGACGGCGGGTTCATATATGTACATCGGACCGCAAGGCATTGTACACGGCACAACCATTACCGTAATGAATGCTTGCCGCAAATTAAGCACGGACTCGTCAAAACTTTTCATTACAGCCGGTTTGGGAGGAATGTCCGGAGCACAACCTAAGGCAGCTAACATTGCCGGTGTTATCTCTATAACTGCTGAAATTAACCCTGCTGCTACACAAAAACGTTATCAACAAAATTGGGTAGATGAAATTTCGGACAATTTAGAACACCTTTTTAAGCGTGTAAAAGAAGAACAAGCCGCAAATCGTGTCCGCTCCTTCGCATATCAAGGAAATATCGTTGATTTATGGGAATATTGTGTAAAACATAAAATTCATGTAGACCTTGGTTCTGACCAAACTTCATTGCACAATCCGTGGGCGGGCGGTTACTATCCGGTAGATTATACATTTGAAGAATCGCAGAAAATGATGGTCGAAGAGCCTGAGAAATTCAGATTAGCAGTACAAAAAAGTCTTGTAAGACAAATAGTTGCTATTAATTCTCTGGCTGAACGAGGAATGTACTTTTTTGATTACGGCAATGCCTTTCTCCTTGAAGCAAGTAGGGCAGGGGCGGCAGTACTCAATGCTGACGGCAAATTCAAATACCCCTCATACGTACAAGATATTATGGGACCACTCTGTTTTGACCACGGTTTTGGACCTTTTCGTTGGGTTTGCACATCAGGGAAAGAGGAAGATTTAATGATGACCGATACTATTGCTATGCAAGTGTTGGAAGATATTAGAAAGAATGCTCCAACTGAAATTCAAGGACAATTGCAAGATAATATTCATTGGATACGAGAGGCACAAAAAAATAAGTTAGTAGTCGGTTCTCAAGCTCGTATTCTTTATGCCGATGCCGAAGGAAGAATTAAAATAGCTTCAGCGTTTAATCAAGCGATAAAAGAAAAACGCATTTCTGCTCCGGTTGTTCTCGGTCGCGACCATCACGACGTGTCCGGAACGGACTCGCCTTACAGAGAAACGTCTAATATTTACGACGGTTCTTCGTTCACAGCCGACATGTCCGTGCAAAATGTGATTGGTGACGCTTTTCGCGGTGCAACTTGGGTTTCTATTCATAACGGTGGTGGAGTCGGCTGGGGAGAAGTGATAAACGGAGGCTTTGGATTACTCCTAGACGGTAGCGACGAAGCACAACAACGCTTAGAAAATATGCTCTACTGGGACGTTAATAATGGGATTGCCCGCCGAGCATGGGCAAGAAACAAGCCCGCACTCTTTTCTATACGGCGAGCAATGGAACAGAACCCGAAGTTGAAAGTTACAATTCCAAATATTGTAGACGAAAAACTTATTAATACTATCAATTTTTAGTTCAATTTTAAACTTTTAAATAGTGTGAAATATTACATTATAGCGGGAGAGCCTTCAGGAGATTTACACGCCTCTTTCTTAATGAAAGAGATAAGAAATAACGATAAAGACGCTGATTTTCGTTGTTGGGGCGGCGACCTTATGGAACAAAACGGCGGTGAAATAGTTAAGCACTATAAAGAATTGGCTTTCATGGGGTTCGTGGAAGTGCTATTGAATTTAAAGACAATTCTTAATAATTTGGTCATTTGTAAAACCGATATCCTTTTATATCAACCCGATGTCGTAATCTTAGTTGATTATCCCGGCTTTAATTTGAAAATTGCAAAATTTGCAAAAGAGAATAACTTTAAAGTTGTTTATTACATTTCTCCGCAAATATGGGCATGGAAAAAGAGTAGAGTAAATCTTATTAAGAAATATGTAGATAAAATGCTCACGATTTTGCCTTTTGAAAAAGAGTTTTATGCAAAGTACAATTATGAAGTTGACTACGTAGGGCACCCTTTACTTGATGAAATCGAACATACAGACGGAGAAGAAAATAATTTTAGAGAACAATATTCATTAAGCGAAAAGCCGATTATTGCCTTGTTGCCGGGTAGCAGGAAGCAAGAAATAAAGAAAATGTTACCCCTGATGCTTCAAGTCGTTGATTATTTTACCGATTATCAATTTATTATTTCCGGTGTAACTTGGCAAGAGATTTCGCTCTATAAGAATATTTTGAAGGAGAAAAATATTCCGATACTCTTTGACAATGATTTATTATTACGACATTCTTCGGCGGCTCTAGTTACTTCCGGCACAGCAACGTTAGAAACAGCTTTATATAACGTGCCGCAAGTGGTTTGTTATAAGGGGAATATCATTTCTTATTATATTGCTCGATGGCTAATAAAAGATATTCAGCATATTTCGTTAGTTAATATTATCGCCGATAAAGAAATCGTAAGAGAGCTTATTCAAAAGGAGTTAAATTTGAAAAATTTACAAAAAGAGTTGAAAAAAATAACCGATGACAGTGAAAAAATTGAACAAATTCAAAAAGATTATCTCTTTTTAAGAAAAAAATTAGGAGGCGAAGGTACTTCTAAACGAGCCGCAGACATTATTAAACAATTTTTATCCACAAAATCCACTAATTTTTAAATAAATTCGTTGAATTACAAAAACAGTTCGTATATTTGCAAAAAATTTTAAAATTTCTTGAATTATGAAAAAAAGTAAACTTTTAATCGTCCTATTCCTTTGTTTCTCATTTTTTATGTTGAAAGGACAGGAATACAATTCATCTTTTTCAGCTATTGAAAGAAATAGTGATAGTATTACGGCACGACAAGGTGCTGAAGTAAAGTTAATGGAAAAATTTACAAATTCTCTTTATGATGAGCTGACGTACCATAAATTCTTTAAAGATAGTAATATTAAATTGCCTCAAGATAAAGAAAAAGTAAAAGAAATTATAAGGAACGAGCTATCTATTATGGTGCGTGAAGATTGGAATAAAAAGAGATGTGTTTTAAAAGGAGAGGTACACTTAGATTTAGCGGAATTTGCTAAAAAAGTTGAAACTCTATTTAATACCCCGAACGCAGGGCAGGGTGGAGGACGGGCAAAAATACAAGCAGCTCCCCCTCAGTCGCTTACGGATATTTTATTTGCAGAAACAAAAGCAGGCTATTTAACAGAAGATGAAATACAAGAGGCTGAAAATTACTTTATTAAAGCTCTTGAGTTGCAAGAATTAGGGCTGAATGAGTTGGCAATTGAGCACTACTATAAAGGTATTTCAATAAATGCTACAGCGCCGGAACCAATTTTCAACATGGGAAATGCTTACTATGCTATTGATAAATTTGATGATGCAATTAAATGCTACCAAAAAGTAATTTCAATGAAAAAGGATTTCCCCAGTGTTTATCTCAATATGGGTAATGCTTATTTAGACAAAAAAGAATACTCACAAGCCATATCTGCTTACCAAACAGCACTTGAGCATACTCCTAATAATGCGGCGATTTATAATAACCTCGGTATTATTTATTTAGAACAGAAGAACCAACAAGAAGCGATTACTGCCTTTAAAAGAGCCGCACAACTTGGCTCTATTGAGGCGCAAAGTTTCCTTTCTGCTAACGGAATAACGTGGTAAGTGAGGGATAAAGTGGAAGACTGAGGATTGAAAACGTTCAAAAATACTGTAAATTAGAATTTTAAGTACTTGAAGCTCTTTTTAAGATTTACAAACTAAAAATTCTAATTGATTGAAAAAAAAGTGTATTTTTGCATTTGGGTAAGTCTTATACGATCTGCTCCCTTTTAACTCCCCCAGGACAGGAATGTAGCAAGGGTACATCGGTTGTAGCGATGCGATATAAGTAGCTTACCCTTTTTTGTTAATATAACGTTTGATTTAAAGAGTATGCTGATAAAAATTTACCCCGAAAATCCTAACCCGCGTGATGTGAAACAAGTTGTAGAATGTCTGCAAGACGGAGGAATTATTATCTATCCAACCGATACGATATATGGAATCGGATGCGATATCTTTAAACCGAAGAGTATTGAAAGAATCGTTGAAATTATTGGAGATAAAAAGAAAAAATCAACCCTCTCTTTTATTTGTTACGACTTGAGCCACCTTTCCGACTATGCAAAACCAATACCGAATCATATTTTCAAAGCGATGAAAAAGACGTTGCCGGGTCCGTTTACCTTTATTTTAGAAGCCAATAATCAAGTTCCTAAAATTATGCAAAGTAAAAGGAAAACTGTCGGTATTAGAATCCCCAATAATAACATTATTCGGGAAATTGTGAAGGAACTTGGGAACCCGATTTTATCGGCGTCAGTTAAGGACGATGACGAAATTATCGAATATACCACCGATCCCGAATTGATACATGAGAAATTCGGTAATCGTGTGGACATCGTGATAGATGGCGGCTACGGCGATAATGTGCCGTCAACAATTATCGATTGTACTGCCAATGAGCTGGAAATTGTGAGAGAGGGAAAAGGTGATGTCGAACTTTTGTATCGTTAGTTTTTAATTAGATAAAAACCTTTTAACACACTGTCTATTATGCCGTTAATAAAATCAATTTCCGGAATTCGAGGAACCATTGGGGGAAAAGTAGGTGAAAATTTAACTCCTATTGATGTTGTCCTGTTTACTTCGGCTTTTACGACTTTCTTATTTGAAAACCGTAGTAAAAATCATAAATTAAAAGTTGTTGTCGGGCGTGACGCTCGCATTTCCGGAGAAATTATTAGTAAAATAGTTGTAGCCACTTTGCAAAGTGCAGGTATTGATGTCATTGATGTCGGACTTTCGACCACGCCAACAGTCGAAATGGCGGTTATTTTAGAAAAAGCCGATGGTGGGATTGTGATTACGGCAAGTCATAATCCGATGGAGTGGAACGCTTTAAAATTACTGAATGCAAAAGGAGAGTTTATCTCGGCTGCTGATGGGAAGAAATTATTAAAAATTATTGATGAAAATGATTTCTCCTTTGCTCAAGTTGACCAATTAGGCGGTTGTTTTATTGATAATAAGGCTATTAACAGGCATATTGAAGCTATTTTACAGTTAGAGGCAGTTTGTAAAGATGAAATTGCCAATGCCGATTTTTCCGTTGTCGTTGACGGCGTAAATTCAACGGGAGGTATAGCTATACCGCAATTATTACGTGTCTTGGGAGTTAAAAATATCACCGTGTTAAATGGCGAGCCGACCGGAGTTTTTGCGCACAATCCGGAGCCGTTGCCCGAACATTTGCATGAAATTTCAAATTTTATAAAAAATAATAGGGTCGATGTCGGTTTTGTTGTGGATCCTGACGTGGATAGGTTGGCAATAGTAATGGAAAATGGAGAACTTTTCGGCGAGGAATACACTTTGGTAGCTGTTGCCGATTATATTTTACAACACAAAAAGGGCAATACGGTCTCTAATCTATCTTCAACCAGAGCGTTACGTGATATTAGCGAGAAATATGGTGTCCAATATGCTACGGCGGCAGTCGGGGAGGTCAATGTGGTCGAGAAGATGAAGGAAGTTAACGCTATTATTGGTGGCGAAGGTAATGGCGGCGTTATTTATCCCGCCTTACATTACGGTAGAGATGCTTTGGTGGGAGTGGCTCTATTTCTCTCATACTTAGCTAAATGCAAAAAGAAGTGTACCGAAATCAAAGCGAGTTTGCCCACCTATTTTATAGCCAAAACTAAAATATCAATTCCTACGCAATGTTCTCCAAATCAACTGTTTGAACATTTGAGCAAGCTCTATAAAAATGAAAAAATCAACAGAATTGATGGAATTAAAATTGATTTTTCGGACTCTTGGGTGCATATTCGTGCCTCTAACACGGAGCCTATTTTGAGAATTTATGCGGAAGCGCAAAGTGAAGAGAAATCTCAATTACTTGTCAAAGAGGTGATTAATGTTATTGAAGAATATCTTCAGCTTCCATAAGCGATAACTAAGTCTCTAATCTATAAACACTTATATCCCTTTTGGGATAATGCTAACTAAGAGTAGCTTAAATTTTTTAAATATTATAATTTTCTTTTGGGCGTGCCCCCTCGCTTCGCTCGGGGTCGGTCTCCGCCTCCAAGTCCGCAGGAAGGAGCTATGAATAGCATAGTCGAAAAAGGAGCTTCTAAAGGCGCTCTTTTTCTCCTTGCTCTTCAAAGCTCCTTCCTTTGCGGGCTATACGGCTGCGCCCTCACGCAACCAACTTGTTCGTACAGAGCCATTTAACTCCAAAATGGAGAGCGGGAAATGAACCCCGAAGGGGTGATATGATTGTAGTAAAATGAACGCATAAAGTATAGTGAACCCCGAAGGGGTGACATAATTAATACAATCATTTGAATAAATACTTTTCATTGTATTCTATCTCGAATTTAGTAAGAAGGTCAAAATATTCTTCTTTATTTTTCACTATTAACCGACTAAAATGAAAAATAATCTATAATATTTACTAAGTCATTGAAAATCAATGAGAATAATTTTTCAATTTTGTTTTTTTTAAAACCTACCTACCTCTAAAAAAGAGCC
>Ga0255347_1005426_pt1 | contig 14460 bp, 14 predicted proteins | sample wastewater_treat_2_FD_192479 | JGI IMG/M metagenome (GOLD analysis project Ga0255347, IMG submission 192479) | Wastewater microbial communities from Lulu Island WWTP, Vancouver, Canada - plant24 | ecosystem: Engineered > WWTP > Wastewater > Unclassified | place: Canada: Vancouver, British...
GACTTCGATCGGGGGCACGGCGAGTCCGTGGGAGATCTGCATGGGTTGCGGAGTGATCAACTCCTGCCTGGTCTTGCAGGTAGCCCGGATTATCTCCAGGACCGATCCCACTTGGTCGTCATCGACCCCCACCAGAAGCGTGGTATTGCCCTTTCTGAGAAAACCGCCTGTGGAAGCCAGTTTCGTGTAACGGTGCCCGGCATCTGCAAGTTCGTCCTGGAGAATCTCAGAGTAGTCGTCCCTAACTATAGCTATCACAAGCTTCACCTGCTAGAGCACCCCCCTCGTTTTTCGGTTAAGCCTGCGCCGACGCAACGCCGATGGCGAAAGCGTCTTGTGCAGCTGTACAAAGGTGTCGCCTATTCCCGACGCTCCGATGTACACGATGCACCCGACAGCGCGAACAATCGTTGATAGCACGAAAGCCGATGTCACACCGTATCTGGATACTACGAACGCCGCCAGCGGCGGACCCAATACGCCGGTAGAGTTGATCAACATGTTGAAAACCGCGATCCCATTGGCACTGTCCTCAGGGTTAACATGCTGCAGGGTAAGGTTGAGGATAGTAAGGGCGAACCCTGCGTTGAAGAAGCCTATGGCAGCCTGCAACGCCAGCAGATAGGTCACTGATCCGTGCATTCCGTAGAGCGCTGGGAACGGAGCATACGCCAGTATGGACAGGAGGTATACCACTGAATGTCCGGCGCGCCGCGACACGCGACCCCAAACAGGGTATGCAAGCACGGTAGTAAGGCCCGCCGCCAGCGATAGCGTTCCGATAACGCTATTGGACAGGTGAAGGGTCCGGACATGGTATATGGAGTACGCAGGGACCGCTATGTTGATCCCCAGGTGTAGCAGGGCCGCGCTTATTGCGAACACGCGGAACTTGCGCCCGCACATCGGGTCGGCGAACGGCTGCCTGAGCCGCTCCGCGACGGACCTGCGACAGGTGGGTCTGGGCCTGATCGGGCCCTCGACGAGCTTACCGCAGTAGTGCAGTGCCGCCATCCCTGTGACGAACGATATGGCAAATAGCGCTACATAGTTGGCTGGGTAGGCGATCCGGTCGAGCAGAACGCCGGCGGCCAATGACGAGATCAGCGCGACGAAGGCACTGTACATGTTCCTCATGGCAAACAGGTGCGCCCGCTCCTCCTGGGGGAACATATCGCCCAGCAACGCGGTCCAGGCAACTGCCACGATGACGTTGGGTATGGTCTGAACGCCCAGAATCCCGATGAGCATCGCCGTGCGATACTGGGGCCACGGTACCAACGGAATAACGGCCATGGCCAGGTAGAGCAGGCGTGCGATAAACACCGTCCTGATGGTGATCTTGAGCCTGCTCCCGCCGCGCTCCACAAAAGACGCCGCGGGCAGGTACATCAGCATGTTGATGAAGGCCGGCACAGCTGTGATCAGGCCTACCTCTGTGTTGGAGCCGCCCAGAGCAATGGCGAACACAGGGATGAAGGGAGTAACCATCCCCACCGCCACGTTGGAAAGCATGGCGTCGATGTTGCTGATCTTGAAATTCCACCTAATGGTCTGGCGCCGTTCCGACGCCTTGCTATCCACGTTGTCTGCCAACTGAACCCCCTCCGGGCGGCACCCGGTCACTCACGCTCATACGGTAATCCCAGCGCCTCCGGCGCCCTCGAACTGCGCCGCGACGCGGTGGCGGTCACAATGATCAACACCACTATCGTGAATACATACGGCATCATCTTGAGGAAGAATGACGGTATCCTCGCCCCCAACACCTGTATGCGGAAACCCAGTGCGTCTATCCCTCCGAACAGGTATGCGCCAATCATGGCCCTGAACGGATCCCATACTGCGAATATCACTAGAGCCACTGCTATCCAACCGCGGCCGGCCGTCATGTTCTCAAGCCAGCTGGGAGCGTAGGCCAGCGATAGGTAGGCGCCTCCCAGCCCAGCCAGCATGCCGCCTGCCGTCACACTTGCGTACCTAATAGTGAAGACATTCACTCCGAGCGCATCGGCGGTCTCGGGGCTTTCGCCCACCGACCGAAGATGCAGGCCCGGACGGGTGCGGTACAGATAGAACCAGAGGAAAGGAACAACGATATACGTGAGGTACACCAGCAAGTCGTGCTTGAACAGAATCGTCCCTATCACCGGAATGCTGGATAGCCCCGGGATAGGCGCCTGGCTGAACGTGACGGCCAGAGGCACTCCAATCATCGACTTGCCCAGGTAGCCGCTGAGGCCTGTGCCGAACAGCGTCAGCGCCAGGCCGCTCACAACCTGATTGACTTTGAGCGTGATAGTCATGAACGCATGTATCAGACCCATAAGCCCTCCGGCGACGAGCGCCGCCAGGACCCCCGCCGCAAGGTTGCCTGTACGCACCGCAGTGAGAAACCCGCTGACGGCGCCTACCAGCATCATACCTTCCACTCCCAGGTTGAGCACGCCCGATCGCTCGCACACAAGCTCGCCCAGAGCGGCGTAGAGCACAGGAGTGCCGGAGCTGACCGCGGCCGAGAGAATGGACACAAACATGGAATCAGCCATCAATGCTCTCCTCCTCCCCGCTCCCGCGGACAGCAGCATGTACAGCCCTTACGCGGTATCGTCCCAGAGCCTCTGTGGCCAGCACGCAGAAGAGCATTAGGCCCTGCAGCATGTTGACAGACGCGGCGCTCACTCCGATGACCTGCGCCGAGTATCCCCCCACCAAGAGCCCGCCGAAGAGCACCGACACCAGCGCCACAGCCCATGGGTTCAGCTTGGCGAGCCATGCTACGATGATGGCCGAATACCCGTAGCCCGGCGACAGCTGCCGCGTCATCCGGCCGGCAATCGCCGACACCTCCGCCATGCCGCCCAAGCCGGCCAGGGCGCCGGCGAGGCACATCGTCAGCACAATGTTGCGTTCGATATTCATGCCGGCATACCGGGCGGCGCGGGGGTTCTCGCCAATTACCGTAACCTCGTACCCCCATTTGGTGCGCCCCAGCGCGAACCAGATCAGGCCCGCCGCCACAAGGGCGAACACGAGGCCCATGTGTATGCGTGTGCCAAACAGCGAGGGCAGCCTGGCTGCGCTAGAAAACGGGGCCGACAGGGGGAAGTTGAGGCTCACCGGATCCCGCCACGGCCCGTGCACCAAATACTCGACCCAGTAGATGGCCACGTAGTTCAAGAGTAGCGTAGTGATGATCTCGTTGACGCCCAGATACGCCCGGGGAACCCCGGGGAGGAGAGCCCAAAATGCCCCCGCCGCCATGCCGGCCAGCACCATGAGCGGCAGCACCTGCCACGACGGTGCATTCGGCATAGAAAGCGCCACCCAGGCAGCAGCGAACGCGCCCATATGAAACTGGCCCTCAGCGCCCACATTCCACAGAAGCATCTTGGCCGCCAGCGCCACGCCCAGCGCGCACAGCATTATCGGTATGGAGGTAACGAGAGTCTCCGAGATGCCGTACCAGTCGGAAAACGCGCCCCACCACATGTAGTAGTACACTTTGACAGGGCTGAACCCGGATGCCGCAAGGAACGCAGCCCCGAGCACGAGCGCCATGATTATCGCAAGCAATGGGGAGGCGAGTCTGTAGAGGGGAGACACCGTCTCGCGCTTCTCAAGCACCAGTCTCAAGGTGTACATCTCCCTTCCCTTCGGCTGATACGCCGGCCATCATCATGCCGATGTCGTCCAAGTTCAACTCATCGCGGCCCACAGTGCCCATGATGCGTCCTTCGTACATGACTGATATCCTGTCGCACAGGGCGATCAGCTCTTCCAGGTCCTCCGATATCAGCAGTGTGCCGACGCCGCTCTCACGCTCTCTGAGGAGTATGGAGTGGACTGCCTCGGTAGCGCCTATGTCCAGGCCGCGGGTAGGATGAACCGCCACGACCAGTTTATGCTCCATTGACGTTTCGCGGGCAAGCAACAGCCGCTGCGAGTTGCCGCCCGACAGAAGCCTCACGGCGGTGCGAGTGTTCGGAGTCTTGACGGCAAACCTCTCCACAAGCCCGCTCGTCCAAGTCCTGGCCCGCGTGGCGTCGACAATGGGCCCTCGGCACATATCGCTGCACCGATACCTCTTCATAATCGCATTGTCCGTTATGTTCAGATTAGGCGCCAACCCCATGCCAAGACGGTCCTCCGGTATATGGCTGACCCCAGCCTCGATTATCGATCGCGGGGTGTTGTTTGTCATATCTTTCGAGCGTATGAGCACTCGCCCCGAGTTTGCCCGGCGCAACCCGGTGATTGCTTCAGCCAGTTCACGCTGGCCATTGCCGGCAACACCGGCTATGCCGTGGATCTCGCCGGCGCGCACATCGAGATCGATCCCGGCGAGCACCATAGTACCGCGGTCGCCAATCGCAGTGAGCCCGCGCAGTTCCAGAACCGGACCGCCTATCGCCACCGGCGGTCGCTCCGGAGCCTGCCCAATCTCACGCCCGACCATCTTGGACGCAAGCTCTCTGGAGTTTGTTTCGCGCGTGTCACACGAAAACACGTCCCGACCTGCGCGCAAGACAGTCACTCTATCGGAGATTTCCATTACTTCATCTAGCTTGTGAGTGATGAATATGATCGTCTTGCCGTCGGCGGTCATGCGGCGAAGGGTTTCGAAAAGCTCCCTAACCTCTTGAGGCGTGAGAACAGCCGTGGGTTCATCCATTATCAGAACGTCTACACCGCGGTAGAGCATCTTGATGATCTCAACGCGCTGCTGCTCACCCACTGACAGCTGCCATATCTTCGCGCGGGGGTTGACAGCGAGGCCGTATTCAGACGAAAGCTTGGCAACCTCCCGCTCTATGGGGGCCATGTCAAGCGCAAAGCGCGGGCGAGACATGCCCAGGGTAATATTCTCGGCTACGGTGAAGGTCTGGACCAAACGAAAGTGCTGATGCACCATTCCTATTCCGAGAGCAATGGCGGCGGCGGGCGAGCGAAGGGCGGCCCGCTCCCCACGTACGCAGATCTCCCCGGAATCCGGGCGGAGCAGGCCGGTAAGGATGTTCATGAGGGTACTCTTGCCTGCGCCGTTCTCGCCGAGGAGCGCGTGAATACTGCCCCTACGAACTGCGAGGTTCACATGATTGCTGGCAATCACGCCGGGAAACCTCTTGGTGATGTCGCGCATCTCTACGGCATAATCCACCGTGCCCAACTTCAATCCCCCATACTGTGACGGGGCGGCCGGCCCCTTCGCAGGACGCCGGCCGTCCCGTACTGCTCACATGTCCAGGCTATTTGGGCAGCGTGCCCTCAACGCCCTCGACGAACCAGTCGAAACTGAGCATCTCGGCATCGGTCATAGTAGTGCCGGCAGGCACCTTCACCTTGCCGGTGTTGTCCTTGATCGGGCCGGCAAATGGATGGAACTTGCCGGCCATGATCTCAGCCTGCTTGTCGGCTATGGCCTTCTTGACGTTCTCAGGAACCATAGAGCCGTAGGGCGCCAGGCCAACCGCACCGTCGACCATGCCGCCCCAGTAGTCCTCGCTCTTCCAGGCGCCTTCCTTAGCAGCCTTCACTCTCTTGACGTAGTACGGACCCCAGTTCCATACGGGCCCGGTGAGCACCGCGTTCGGCGCGAAGTGGCTCATCGGCGAGTTGTAGCTCACACCGTACTTGCCGCGCTCTGCGGCAGCCTGCATGGGAGCGGGGGTATCCTGGTGCTGCCCTATCACGTCGGCGCCGGCGTCAAGAGCCGCCTTTGCGGCTTCTTTCTCAGTGGCCGGGTCATACCACGTGTTCGTCCATACTACCTTCACCTTGGCATTGGGGTTTACGAATCTCACGCCGCGAGCGAAGGCGTTGATGCCCCGCACGACCTCGGGGATGGGGAATGCGGCAACGTAGCCCAGGACGTTAGTCTTGGTCATCATGCCTGCCACCATGCCCGAAAGGAACCTGGGCTCATACATGCGGCCGAAGTAAGTTGACACATTGGCGTAGTCTCTCTTGAACCCGGAGCAGTGCTCGAACTTGACACTGGGGAAGTTCTTGGCAACGTTCTGCACGTAGTCCATGTACCCGAAGCTTGTCGCAAAGATGATCTTGCAGCCCTGCCTGGCCAGCTGCGTCATCATGCGCTCCGCCATCGCGTCCTCGGAGACGGATTCGACGCATACACTCTCCGCCCACGGAAGCTCCTTCTCCATGAACCTGCGTCCCTCATCATGGGCCGTGGTCCAGCCCGCGTCGCCCACAGGGCCAATGTAGATGAAGCCAACTTTGAACTTGGCCTCGGCCGCCATGGAGTGGCCATTCAGCATAGCCATCCCTCCCAGCAGCGCCAGGATCGCCACTGCCAGAACAATCCGCTTCGCTTTGCCCATGTTCATCCCTCCATAATAATCGTGGTAGGGGCATCACAAGACCTAAGTACCGAGTCCAGTCACCCCGATCAACTCCGCGCAGACGAGCCATCGGGGATCCATACGAAGACTGCTTTCCTTATTCTTCACGGAGCTGTGTTTTCCTCCACATCTACACCCGCACTACACCGGCGCCTAATGCGGTAGAAGAAAACACGAACCCGGCCCCGCGCCGGGGACGGGGTCCGGACTACAACATGATACCATGAAACATGTCGATTGACATCGGAAAACCTCGGGAAACGCCGGAGGGCTAATCGGGTCTTTTCATCCCCGCCTTGTCAAGCAGTGCGTCAAGCGTCGGCGCTCGCCCGCAGCCGGCGGCGCCTTCAGGGCAGTAGCCCAGGTCGTCGCAGGATGCGCCGGCCCGCCAGAATATGTTAGGGGCGATCTTCTTGTACTCAGCGAGCAACCCTGCGAACAGCTCGCGTATCTCCCACTGGGCGCGCTCGCAGCACCTGAGGTTGAACATGTGCCTGAGCTGGCGTGCGTTGGTTGTTATCACGAACCTGGTTTCAGTCGCATTGGAAAGCCCGAACCGCACATCCTCCGCCGGCAGTTTGGCCTCGTTCAGGCCATACTGCTGCAACCCGCGGATGTCGTCCTGGAGCCTGCGGAACCGCTCCAGGAACTCAGGATCCCTGTGGAAACTGGGCGGCACAACATAATGAAAGTTGTGTTCCTTAACGTATCTCTGAGACTGCTGCAGTTGCGACAGGTCGGCCGAACCCTGCTCGGGGTGGTTGACCCAAGCCGACACGTCGGGGTCTTTGAACATCTTCATCAGCCTGTGTCTGTCATTCTGCTGGCTGGATATCCTGCTGTAGCCTTCTACGGCGAAACTAGTGTACCAATGCTCAAGGGCCCCAAGATGGCCCGAGCTGATCAATGTGCGAACGAATCTGCCCACAGCCTCGTCGCTCACGCCGGCGGCGGCGCCCGGACGAACCCCGGGCCCGGCGGCGCCGGACGCCCACACCATGTCATAGAGGTCGTCCGTGCCCAAGGGCTTATAGCACAGCCTCGCCATGAGCAACAGCCTTTCGGGGTCTACGTCTGTGCCCATGAATGGATAGTAGATTATCCGGAATTTCAGGCCAACCTCCTGCTCTGAGCTGTGCATGTGCCGTCCTCCTTGGTGAGAGTATGAGTTGTCGAGCGCTTGCAGTAGGCAATGAGTCAGTAGTGATAGGGCTCGTTCCGGTCGATCTTGAACGCGCGATAGATCTGCTCCAGCAGGATAACCCGCATGAGCTGGTGAGGAAAAGTCATCCGCGAAAAACGGATCCGGTCGTCGGCGCGGGCCAGCACCTCCTGCGCATAGCCTGTTGGCCCGCCGATCAGAAACGTGATATCGCTCCGCCCCGATGCGGCGAGCCCCGCGATGAGAGCGGACAGCTCTTCTGATGTGAGCTCTCTGCCGGCCAGATCCGACGCGATCACGTATGAGCCCGGCCGCACTAGGCCGAGCAGGCGCCGGCCTTCGACCGCCCTGAGCTGGGCCCGCCTGGCTTCGCTGTCGCGGTCGCTGAACGGCTCCTCCGAAGCAGTGCGCACGCTCAGCGTGCAATAGCGGGAGAGCCGCCGGGAGTAGTCGTCTATCGCCTGCTCGAGGTAACGCTGCTTGATCTTGCCTATGGCCACAATGTCGATTCTCATACCACCCCTCAGCGGCCGGTCGGGGCTTCAGTCAGCACTACCCGGACTGTGCGCTCCCGCCGATTCGTCCCTACAACCGTGAACTCCAGCGTATCGCCTATGGCGGACTTGTAGACAGCCTTCTGCAGATCGGTCGCTGTTGCGATGTTTTGGCCGTCGACGGCTATGATGATATCGCCCGGGCCAACACCTGCGCGGTCCGCCGGGCCTCCGCGCACTACAGACGAGACGTATATGCCCTGGTCAACCGGGAGCCTGTTCCTGGCGGCCAGGTAGCGGTCGATCTCAGTCACTCTGGCTATGCCCACATATGGGCGTCGCACCTTGCCGTACTGGATGATCTCGTTGGCGACCGTCCGAGCCGAGTTGATGGGGATCGCCAGCCCGATGCCTTGAGCCTGGGCCACGATGGCGGTGTTGATGCCTATGACCGTACCGGTCGACGTAACCAGAGCCCCTCCTGAGTTTCCTGGGTTAATGGGCGCGTCCGTCTGGATCAGCCCTTCGAGCGCGTTGCCGGTGGAAGCGTCGATCGTGACCGACCGGTTAATGGCGCTGATGACGCCGGCTGTGACAGTGTGGTCGAAGCCGTACGGGTTGCCGATGGCAATAGCGGGTTCGCCTATGACCAGGTTGTCAGAGTCTCCGAGCTCTGCCGCGGGAAGATCAGCGCCGTCCACCTTTATGACCGCCAGGTCGGTGTAGGGATCCGTTCCCACGATGGAGCCCGGCAGCTGCCTGCCGTCCACCAAGACCACCGTGATCTCGGTCACCCCTTCGACCACGTGGTTATTGGTGAGAATGTACCCCGACTTGTCGATGATCACTCCCGACCCAAGGCCTTCGCGCTCCTGCACAACGGGCATAAAGAAGAAATCGTAGACTAGCGCTTCCTGTTTGGTAGCTATCTTGACCACGGACGAGCCCACCTTCCGAGCGGCATAAGCTGCAGAGAAGGTAGTATCAGACAGCTTCGGGCTCGGGACCTGCGCCCCTTCCCCCGCGGGACCCGGGATCACCGGCGCAGGCTGCGCCTCCCGGCTCGCCGGGTAGTAGTTGACGATCACAATCCCCACCAGTAGTCCGCCTATAATCGCCCCTGCCAGCGCGGCCAGGAAGAGCGCCAGGCCGGCCAGGCCGCCTTTTCGGTATCCTCCGTAGTAGTAGCTCATGCAACGGTACCTCCGGTCTTTCCCGAATACGTGTAGATTCGCCGGCGCAGCCTAGGATACCTGCGAGCCCGAGCCCGGGACGGCTGCTAGTACTCGATTCCGCGACGCGCCGGGATGCCTGACTCGAAGGGGTGCTTGACCATCCTCATCTCAGTGACCAGATCCGCCATGTCCAGTATGGCGGGAGGCATGTTGCGCCCTGTCAGCACCAGCTCCACTCCTGGCGGACGTCGCGCGATGAGGTTCGCCGCATCCTCCGCATCGAGCAACTCATAGTAGAGAGCGTTGGATATCTCGTCTAGTATCACCAGATCGGCCTGGGCCTCGTCCAAAGTCCGCACGGCTAGATCATACGCCTGCCTGGCATAACGTATATCGCGCAGTTCGGGGTTCCCGAGAGTGACAAAACACTGCCCACACCCGTCGCACACCGCCTCGCCCGAGCGCATCCTTTCGGCGTACTTGCAGTCCCGGCCAAATTGGAAGATCTCGAAATCCGGGGCCAGTCGCCTCGCTGCCTGAACCTCTCCGGTGTAGCTGGTACCTTTCATGAACTGTATCATCCTGACCTTGTAGCCGTGGCCCACCGCGCGTAGCCCCAGCCCGAGCGCTGCCGTGGTCTTGCCCTTGCCGTCGCCGGTGTACACTTGGACCAGCCCCTGCGCATAGCGCCCGTGGCATCGTCGCGCACTCACAGAGCTGTCCGGCTCAGGCCGCAGCTCGCCCTCACTCGATATCGTCGGCGCCACTCGATACACCCCCTTCACGATCCGCATCAGGCTTGCCATGCCTGCCGCGCTCGCCGCGCTCTCCGTACACGTAGCGCCCGCCCTGCCGCGGGCTTCCTGAAATCACGAACACCGCCGGCCGGTCCAGCTCGGGGCGGCGCCCCACTATCGCCCGGACACCGTACACGTCCAGCAGATGCTCTTCGGTCAACACCTCGCCCGGCGCGCCGCAGGCAGCCGCCTGCCCCGAACTGAGCATGGTGATGCGGTCACAGTACCTGCCGGCCAGGTTCAAGTCGTGCAGCACTGCGATGATTGTTATTCCCGACTCATGGGCAAGCGCCTGCACAAGTTCCATTATCTCGACTTGGAAGTTCACGTCCAGGTGGGCAGTGGGCTCATCCAGCAGCAGCACCCGCGGTTCCTGCGCCAAAGCCCGCGCGATCAACACCCTCTGTCGCTCGCCCGACGAAAGCGCGGTGATCCGGCGCTCGGCAAGATGGGCCACGCCGGTTCGCTCCATGGCTTCGCGTGCCTTGGCAACGTCCAGAGAAGTCTCCGAGGTAAGAAAACGCAAGTGCGGGGAGCGCCCCATCATCACAGTCTCTTCCACAGAGAAAGGGAATATCACAGCCTCCGAGGCCCCTACCGCAGCCACACGCTGCGCAGCCTGCCGCGGCGAGAGACTGCTGATGTCCTGCCCGTCCAAGAGCACGCAGCCCGAAGAGGGCCTTGCCACTCCGCCTATGACCCGCAGCAATGTAGACTTGCCCGACCCGTTTGGGCCGATCACGCCATGCAGCGTGCCGCACTCCGCGGCCAGGCTCACCCCGTGCAGCACTTCCGGCCCGGATGCTCCGTACCCGAATCTCACATCGCGCACTTCGACACGCATGGCCGCATCACCCCTTCTTTCTCAACCTGAGCAGATAGAAGAAGAACGGCGCGCCGGCCATGGCTGTGATCACGCCCACCGGCACTTCCCGAGGAGGTATGATCACCCGAGCCAGCGTATCAGCTGCCACCATGAACACAGCGCCGCCCAGGGCGGACACTGGTATGAGGTTTCGGTGATCCGGGCCGATCATCATGCGTGCTATGTGCGGCACGACTAGGCCCACAAATCCGATCAGCCCCGACGACGATACTGCAGCGGCCGTGATCAGTGACCCAAGCAAGATGACCACCTTCTTGAACCTCTCCACGTCCAGCCCCATATATCGCGCGGACTCCTCGCCGCAGGCGGCCAAGTTGAAATCGCGACCCAGCGCCGTGAGGGCGATCGTGCCCACCAGTACATACGGGGCTGTCATGCGCACATGCGCCCAGCTCTTCGCGGACAAGCTCCCCATGAGCCACATGACCACCTTGGGCAGGTCTTCACCCGCCGTAACCATGAGGAATGACACCACCGCCCACACAAACGACCCCACAACCACACCGGCCAGGAGGAAAGTATCTGTGGGCACATGTCCGTCCACAGTAGACAAGGCATAGACGAATATGACTGTGATGACCGCGCCGATGAACGCGAATACAGGTATATAGGAAGACGGAGATGAAAGGGAAAGGGCGGCAAGCCCCGCGCGCCCAGCCGACAGAATGCCGATGGACGCGCCCAGCGCCGCCCCTGACGACGCTCCTATGATGTACGGATCGGCCAAGGGGTTCCTGAACAGCCCCTGAAACGACGCCCCCGTGGCCGCAAGGCCCGCCCCGACCAGAAGACCCAGCACAATCCGTGGGAGGCGGACTTCCAGCACGATGATCTCCGCGCTTTCGAGCATAGACGGGTCCAATGAGTCCGGCAACTGCCCCGGTAGCCGCGCCATCAACAGCGCCGGCCACTGCGCCAGGGCCCGGCCCACGAGCGGAATACGCGAGATGACTATGCGCAGAGCCAACGAGGTCGGGATGCCGGCCGTTCCGGCCGACGCGGCCCAGGCCACCACGGCCAGCATCGCTACGACCAGGAGTATTATGCGGGTCCTATGCGCACGAGATCGAGGCATGGTATGTCACCGTTCCCCTTCGGCGTTTGTTGCCTGGTTACCCGGCCTACGCGGTCTGCTAGGTCTGCTAAACCTACCTGGTCTACCCAGTCTACTCACTGCTGCTCGCTACTGCGCACCGGCGAACAGGCATGCCAGAGCCTCAAGCCCGTCTACCAATCTCGGCCCAGGTCTCACTATCAGGTCAGGATGGATCTCGAAAACGCGCCCCTCTGCGACAGCGGGCACTTTTCGCCATTCGCGCCTGGCCATGACCTCAGCGCGGTTGAAACAGGTTAGGATGATGAAATCGGTATGCGCCGAGATCACCGTCTCCGGGCTTATCTGAGGCCATCCATCGATGTGGCCGACTATGTTGCGCCCCCCTGCCCGCCTTACAAGATCGTCAACGAAAGTGCCAGCTCCGGCAGTCATCAGCGGGTCGTTCCATATCTCCACGAACACACGCGGTCGGCTGTCGGCAGGGATGGTCGCCGCCTTCAACTCCACCGCCGCGACGCGGGCCCGAAGGCCATCTACTATTCTGCGGGCAACATCCCCGGCCCCTGAAGCATCGCCAATGACCCCGATGGCGTGGAACACCTCTTCAAGCGTGCGCGGGTTGACTGCAATAACCTTGAGCTTGAGCTCGCGCAGCTTCTGGATGACAGGCATCTGCAAGTCGGCCACCGCCACGACCAGGTCAGGCCGCTTGGCCACAACCGCTTCGATGTTGATATTGTAGTCGCCGACCTTGTCGACCTTCTTGGCGGCTTCGGGGTAGTCGCACGCAGAGGTGGCCCCGACTACTCTGTCGGCAAGCCCCAGCGCAAACAGGATTTCGGTATTGCTGGGCGCAAGAGACACAATCCTTACGGGTTCTCGCGGAATCTCGATGGCGACGCCCGTGTCGTCCACAATCGAAACCGGATACCCGCCCGCAGCGCACACTGAGCCCGCCGTTGTGGCCACGAGCGCGACGAACAGGACCGCCGCAGCCGACCTGCGCAGCCATGACGAAACGGGCGATGTGCCCGTCCCGAGCAGCCGGAACCAACCGGACATGGGGCTCATGGACATAGGACTCCTGGACATCTTCAGTAACACTCCTTCTCCGGCGCGCCCCGCTCCGCTCCGCCCCGCTCCCGGCGCAGGCGGCCGCGCACATAAAAACACCCTGCTCACCGGCGAGTGAACAGGGGAGAAGTCGGTACGGACCGCGCGCCCGAAACCCGGGCAACGCCGCACCTTCCGCATCCCCCTTATCCTCGAGGTGGAGTCGGCAAGCCGAGTGGGCAGGTTTCCTGACTTCCGGGTCGTCGCCTGCGCGCGTCTTCCCCCTGCCGCACGTGGCAGGAGTGACATAAGGTGCGCCTCGGCTCACCGGATACAGTGGCGGGACCGCGGGCTTGGCCCGGCGCTGCGCGACATCGCCGCGTTTGACGCTCCTCCTGCTCGGAATCGCGCCCGACGCGCTCATGCGCCCGGCTGCCACTTCCCTTTCACCCGCTTGCGCGGGCACCCACCGGCATTCCGTTATTCAGGTGTTACTAGCTATATCCTAGCACAACCCCCGATTCTCGCCAAGACAGGACGGCGATCACCACGAGGTCCCGTCAGAATCGCGCGACGCGGGCGCTCAGGCCTGCCTGAAGCGTCTCACGTATGGAGCGCTCGTCGGCAACCATACATATGCACCGCACGCTGCCAGTATGCCACGAACTATGCGTCTAGCTGGTCTTTAGGCATATGTCGATATTATCGACGGGTTTTCCCGGACGTGTCGCGAATCCGGACGATTGGTGATGCATATCGCGACGTATATCCGCATAAAGGCGTACGATAGGATAACCTGCCAATCGCAGCGGCATGTGGTGGGACTAGCTGGTCGGTACATGGGTGTTTATGCTAGTATATGCCATCTAACGTTCACTAAGATGTCGATATATGCCAGACCCGCTCCGGCTCAGATGTTCTATGCGTCTATACGTTCCGTTATGCACCAGCCATTGTCCGTTTTGTGAACACGTCGCTGAAAACACGTCCATGAAATCGACACCTAGATTTTGCCATACGCCCTGTGGTTCGCCGCTATGCCGTCCCTGCTGCCACGCTTCGCTTCGTCCATTATCCAAATCTGGTCAGCGACCTACAGCCTCAGAGGAGTCGACCCACTAATCGCGAATAGTAGCCCGACACCAAAGCTGTGGAGAATGCGCTGGCAAAGTAGAGGTGGCATGGCGCTGCAACGCACTTCAGTGGAATCGCTGAACCTGGGGATGGATACGGTAATGACTCACCGGGCCTTCGGCAGACATGCCGCCAAGGCCCTTCAGGCCGTCAAGCTGGAGGCCGCGCGGCTTGAGGCAATGCTAAGCCGGTTTGTCTCCGAAAGCGAGATTGCAAAGATCAGCGGAGCGGCGGGACATGCGCCCTGCAGCGTCAGTCCTGAGACATTCGATGTGCTGTCGTGCGCAACTGAGTTGTCGGCGGCATGCCAAGGTATCTTCGATGTGACCATTGGTCC
>Ga0255347_1005437_pt1 | contig 14441 bp, 12 predicted proteins | sample wastewater_treat_2_FD_192479 | JGI IMG/M metagenome (GOLD analysis project Ga0255347, IMG submission 192479) | Wastewater microbial communities from Lulu Island WWTP, Vancouver, Canada - plant24 | ecosystem: Engineered > WWTP > Wastewater > Unclassified | place: Canada: Vancouver, British...
ATTCTAAATAAATTATTTAATTAAAAATAGTATTTTATTATTTTTATAAAAGCTACACAGCTTTTATATATTATATGTTCTATATTATTCACACAGGTTTATATTCTGTTTTTTTGAAAATATTTATTTTTTAAGTAAATTCAATATAATAAGTCTCAAATTATTTGTTATTGTGTTTTTTAAATCTTTTTTCTTAACATTTTTTAAAAATTATATTAAAATTAATAAAAATATAATTAATAATTACAACATTACAATATAGATAATAAATTTTATCTTGCTAGATCTATTGTTTTATTTTAGTTTGTAGGATTATAAAGTTATGAAAAAATATGTAAATTTTAATGAAAAGCTAAACATAAATAAAAATTCTGAAATCCCGTATTACTATCAGCTTAAAAAATATATTATAAGTGAAATTGAATCATCGAATTGGAAACCTGGCGAGCAAGTGCTCCCTGAAATTAAGATTTGTGAATTGTTGGATATAAGTAGAACCGTTGTAAGACAAACATTTCAAGAATTGGTTAACGAAGGCTATCTTATAAAGAAAAAAGCAAAAGGTACTTTTGTAGCTGAACCAAAAATAAACGAAAACCTTATTCAAAGCCTTATGGGATTTTATGAAGATATGACTGCTAGAGGCTATAAAGTTGAAAATGATATTTTGTTACATGAAAAAACATCAGCCTCAGAAAAAATAGCAAAGTACTTAAAGATTGAAAATGGAGCTGATATCATTGTAATTAGAAGGTTAAGAAAAATTAATGGGGAACCTATCGTATTAGACAAAACTCATGTTCCTTATAATCTTTGCCCAGAGCTTTTAAATGAAAATCTTTATAATAAATCTTTATATAGCTACATAGAAGGTAAATATAATTTAAGAATCGATAAAGGTATAAGATATATAGAAGCAACTTTAGCTACAGAGGAGGAATCCAAGTTGCTTAATGTTAGCAAGGGTGCACCTTTGTTGTATATCGAGAGTATAGGTTATCTTGATAATGGTACCCCACTGGAATATTATGTTGCACTACATAGAGGTGATAGAATTAGAATGGTGACAGAATTAAAAAGGGTAAAGCATTTTGATGATATTGGCAATATTCCACCAGATTCAAATCTTTCAGGCATATTAGTAAAAGAATAATATTAGTAAAAACAGTAAAAAAGAAGCAAAGCTGTAGTTTCGGAGCAAGACCAACCAGAAATAAACATTCTTTTTACCAAATATATTAAAAATAAAAATATAAAAATAATCTAAAAAATTAATTTCTTCTTGAAATTATCATAAAAACACTTTATAGTAATTATTGTTATTACAACATTACTAATATTAACTAATTATTTAGAGGTACAAATGGATAAGGTAAGAATTTGTCTCGTAGGTGCTGGGCGTGCAGGAGAAGTTCATGGTGATGTATATTATAACTTCATTCCACATTCTGAGATTGTATCAGTTTTTGATATAAATATTGAGAAAGCAAAAAATCTTGCAACAAAATATAAAATAGATGAAGAGCATGTTTTTAATAATTACGAAGATGCACTTTCTTATTGTGATTTTGATGCTGCTGTAATCACTACTCCTACTTTTACTCATTGCTTGTATACAGAAATGTCTGCAAGAAAAAAAGTTAATGTTTTCTCTGAAAAACCAATGGCAATTACTCTTGAGGATTGCGATAAAATGATAGATATATGTTCTAAAGAAAAAGTCAAGTTACAGCTTGGTTTTATGAGAAGATTTGATATCGGATTTCAAAGAGCAAAAAAGATAATTGAAAATGGAGAAATAGGTGAACCAATTATCATAAAATCAGTCGGAAGAGGCCCAGGCCTTCCTGGCAAATGGGCATTTGATATAAAAAACAGCAATGGCAACCTTGCAGAGGTCAACAGTCATGATTTTGATTCTGTAAGGTGGTTATCAGGTTCTGAATATAAAAAGGTCTATGCAGTAGCCAAAAACTCCAAAAACCATGATATTGGGAGAGAATATCCATTATTTTATGATAATGCTACAGTATCGGCAACTATGCAAAATGAAATATTTGGCTTGATTGATAGTGTTTGTCCTTGTGACTATGGATATGATGCAAGAGTAGAGGTTGTAGGTACAAAGGGAGTGCTATTTATTGGCAGTATAGACGAGCATACAACAATAACCTGTACAAGAGAAAAAGGTATTAATTCTCCACAAGTTTTAAGCTGGAAGAAAAGGTTTCATGATGCATATATTGCTGAAGATAGGCATTTTATAGACTGCATAATCAATGGCAATGAGCCTGCTGTAACAGGGGATGATGGCAAGCATGCAGTAAGTGTAGTAATTGCTGCCAATAAATCAATTTCTTTAGGTATGCCAGTAGAACTTTGATTTTCATTTTTTAAGTAGAAATATGAAATATTTTTAAAAAGTATCTTTAAATAAGGAGAAAAATGCTGGGTATAGTATACCAAGGGGATGGTTCTATCAAAGTTGAAGAAGTGCCCAAACCAAAAATCAACTCGAATGAAATATTGCTAAAAGTTAGAGCTGCTTCAATCTGTGGAACAGACTTAAAAATAAAGAATTTTGGCCATTTTAAAAATCCTGAAAACAAGAAAATCATTTTAGGACATGAAGTTGCTGGCGAGATTGCAGAAATAGGAAGTGAGGTAAAGAATTATAATATTGGTGATCGAATATCTTTAGCTCCTAACATTGGCTGTGGAGTCTGCCTCCAATGTGTTAGTGGTCAAAGTAACTATTGTGAAGACTATGAAGCAATTGGCATCTCAATGGATGGAGCACTGGCAGAATATATGAGAATTCCTTCTGGATATATATATCAGGGTAATATAACCATTTTACCCGATACTATTTCTTTTGAAGAAGCTTCACTTGGTGAACCTCTTTCAACTGTTGTATGTGCAGCAGAAGCAGTCAATATTGCTCCTCCGGACGTAGTTCTAATAGTTGGTGCTGGACCAATGGGAGTCTTTCATATACTTATGTCAAAATTAAGAGGTGCCCAAAAAATAATAGTAAGTGAAATAAATGATGTTAGAAGAAAACAAGCATCTAGTTTTGGAGCAGACATTGCTGTAAATCCGTTAACAGAAAATCTTAGTGACATTGTCATGGATAGTAGCTATGGGAGAGGAGCAGATGTAATTATCATAGCAGCTCCATCAGGAAAAGCTCAGGAACAAAGTCTTGAACTTGTTGCCAGACAAGGAAGGATAAACTTTTTTGGTGGCCTGCCTAAGGGTCAGGATTTAATTAATTTTAAATCAAACATAGTTCATTATAAGCATATAACAGTTACTGGTACAACAGGACAAAGTATTCTCCAGTATAGAAAAGCCATAGAGATGATCGCTTCCAAAAGCATAAATGTTAAGCAATTAATAAGTGTAAGATTTTCGCTTGAGGAAGCAGAAAAGGCATTTGAACGTGCTAAAGATGAGGATGTATTAAAGATTGTTTTTAATATGTAAAAGAAAAGGAGCATCTATTTGAAGAACTATCTTATCGGAATTGATATTGGAACAAGTGGGACTAAGACTGCAATATTTGATAATGATGGTAATTTAATATCTGAGGCTTACGAAGAATCAAAGTTATATTATCCTGAGGAGGGTGCTGTTGAGCAGGATTGTGATGAGATTTTTTATTCTGCAATAAATACTATAAAAGAATGTATGGAAAAATCACAATTAAATCCATCAGCAATAGAAGGAATTGCTATTGATGGACAAATGGCGGGAATTTGTGGCATAGATAAAGATTGGAATCCGGTTACTCCATATGACTCATGGCTTGATACAAGATGTAGCCCTTATATTAAATTACTTAAAGAAAAAGAAGATGAAATAATAAAATCAGCAGGTGGACCTCCTACTTTTTCACATGGTGCAAAAATGTTGTGGTGGATGAATGAAAAACCTGATGTTTTTAATAAAATAGCTTCGTTCATTATGCCTTCTGGATATGTGGCAGGCAAAATGGCAGGACTTAAGTCAGATTCTGCTTTTATTGATAATACCTATATTCATTTTTCATGCTTTGCAGATATATTAAACAATAAATGGTCAGAGCCACTTATAGAATATTTTGATCTTCCTGTGGAAAAATTACCCATGATAGTTAAACCATGGGAAATTATTGGAAAAGTAAATAAAAGGACGGCATCTGATACAGGTTTAAAGGAAGGAGCACCTATTGCGGCAGGTTGTGGAGATCAGGCCGCCAATATACTTGGAGCTGCCATAAATAAACCAGGGATGGTCTTTGATGTTGCAGGTACGGCCTCTGTGTTTTCAATATGTACAGATAAATATGTTCCAGATATACAAAACAAGACCCTTTTGACAGCAAGGACAGTTTTCGAAAATCTGTGGTACGCGATTGCTTATATAAATGGAGGAGGCTTAAATTTAAGATGGTTTAGGGATGAAATAATCAAAGATGAAAATTATGACTGCAGCGCCATAAAAGGTAAAGAATATATGATTTTTGATAATCTTGCATCAGAGCTTAAGCCAGGTTCGGAAGAATTATTCTTTATTCCTCATATGGGGGGAAGAGTATGTCCAAATAATCCGTATTTGAAAGGAATATTTTTTGGTCTTACTTGGAGGCATAAAAAGCAACATCTTTATAGAGCTCTTCTTGAGGCAGTTGCATATGAATATGCAATTTATATGAATATAGAAAAATCTCTTGTTCCACACCTTAAAATACAGGAAGCACATGCAATAGGAGGCGGCAGTAAGAGTGACTTTTGGAATCAGTTGAAAGCGGATGTTTTAGGTATCCCATATGTTCGGCTTAAAAGAGAAGAATTTGGTGTCCTTGGTTCAGCAATACTTGCAGGGTATGCTTCGGGAGTATTTGATGATATGCAAAAAACTTCGGATAAATTTAATGAAATATTAAATATTTTTAAACCTGATATGGAAAGAAATAAGCTCTATAAGAAATATACAGAATTTTATATAAATCTTATGGAAGAAGGAAGTAATTTATTTAAACAATTAAATAAACAAAAATAAGAAATGAAAATCTTAACTGTTTCAGGTATAAAAGATATAAAAAATATACAAATGGTAGACTCCCATGTGCATTTATGGATAGAAAAACCTACAACTAGATCTGATTATCCCATTCCTTCGGTTACTGAAAGAACATTAATAGAGAACTGTCTTAAAGACTTTAAAAATAATGGTGGAGATGTGGTAATAGATTGCACTCCATATGAGTGCGGCAGAAATGGTAAAGTACTTTATGATATTTCAAAAGTAACAGGAATTAATATACTGAGTGTTTCAGGATTTCATTGCAAAGAATATTACCCTCCTGATTCAAAGATATGGAAATTTGACGAAGATAAAGCAGCTAATTTTTTTAAAAAAGAAGTAGAGCAAGGACTTAAAGAAACATTAGCAGATGGTTTTAATATAAAGGCATCTGTAATAAAAATACCATTTGTTGGAATGCCTAAAGGAGATTATTTAATATTAACAAATGCAGCTATAAAAATAGCTATAGAGATGAATGTGCCTATCCTCGTTCATACGGAACAAGGTAAAGGTGTTGAGTGGTTTTCTAATTTTCTTTTAAAAAGTGGAGTCAAACCAGAGAAAGTAGTTTTTTGTCATGTCGATAAGAGAAATGATATTTTACTTCATCAGAAACTTGCAGAACAAGGATTTTACCTTGAATACGATACTTTTTTAAGAGAAAAATATAATCCTGACCCGAATACTTATGAGCTTATTTCCTTAATGGTAAAAAGAGGCTTTGGTAGCAAAATCATGATAGGTAGTGATATATCAGAAAACATAATGTGGAAAAAAATTTATGAAGGACAAGGCTATGGGGGATTTTTTAAGGGTTTAAAAAATACACTTGAATCAAAGCTAGAAAATGAAAAAGAAGTAATGAATATAATGGGGGGGAATGCTGCTGAATTTTTAAGGATTAAAAATTAAATATCAAAAGGCAAAATGTCTAAAAAACAGGATTTAAGAATTTGAAAGGAAAAGATGAGCAAAATGAATGAAAAAATAGACGAAAGAAAAAAAATAAAGCCTTTTACCTTTAAGGTTGATGCTCAGAATGGAAAAATATCTAATCCTGATACCCATATTATTAGAAAGCTCTCATCTATGAAGGGACAGTATCTGGATGAAAAAGCATTTGATGAAATGCTTAATAAAGAAGACCGCATTTTATATGAAGTTTATGAAAAGTTGGTTCCTGAAATTGAAGGGGAACTTTTGCAAGGCATGTCGATTGTGCATTCTGGTAAAGTTGGTAAAGAATATTTTATGACAAAAGGACATTTCCACTCCATTTTAGATACTGCTGAATTTTATTTTTGCTTAAAGGGGCATGGATATATGATGATGGAAAATCCTGAGGGAGACTGGGCAGCAGAAGAGCTTGTTCCCGATACTGTTCTTTATGTTCCAGGAAGATGGGCACATCGTTCAATAAATGTAGATGACATTGAAGATTTGGTTACTATATTTACTTATCCGGCAAATGCTGGTCATGATTATGCGACTATTGAGACAAAAGGTTTTAGAAAGCTTATTGTAGAAAAAGATGGTGCTCCTAAAATAATTGATAATCCTAAATGGAATTAGTTAGTAAATAAATTAAAAATGAAACAACTAGTTAGGTAAAAACTTTAGTAAAAACATAGAAAAAAGTTGGAGAAAGAATACGGAGAGAACATATAAAAGGAAAATTTGAAATGGCAAAAAAAGAATTAAAAGAATGTAGTGTTCTTGTAACACCTACTAGTTTTGCAAAGTATGATAAAAGTTTTGCAAAGTTATTAGAAAGTACTGTTGGTAAAGTAGAATATAATACAACAGGGAAACCTCTTAAGGAAGATGAGCTAATACCAATAATAGATAAGTTTGATGGCATGATTGCTGGTCTTGATGAAATAACAGAAAAAGTGATTAAAAAAGCTAAAAACCTAAAAGTGATTGCAAGATATGGAACTGGGGTTGATAGGGTAGATTTAGAAGCTGCAAAAAAAGCAGGCATAATTGTTACAAATACTCCTGGCGCAAATTCAGTTTCAGTTGCAGAGCTAGCCATTGCTCTTACACTTGCAGCACTAAGAAATTTGATTGTAGGAAATAACCAAACAAAAATGGGAAATTGGCCGAGATTGTCAGGTGCTTCTCTGTCAGGGAAAACATTTGGCATCATTGGTCTGGGAAGCATAGGTAAAGAGGTCGCAACAAGGATTTTTAGTTTTAATGCAAAAATACTTGCTTATGATATAAATCAGGATAAGGATTTTGCTTCAAAGTATAATATTAATTATGTTGACTTTGACACCCTCTTATCTAATTCAGATATTGTTTCACTTCATATTCCTGTTTTCCCTGAAACGAAATCAATGATAAACAGAAAAACACTGTTAAAAATGAAAAAGGGTGCAATACTTATAAATACCTCAAGAGGGGAACTTGTAGATGAAGATGCTCTTTATGAGAGCCTTGTGTCGGGTCATTTAAAAGCAGCGGCATTGGATACTTTTATTCATGAGCCACCAGCAGGAAGTAAACTTTTAACTCTTGAACAAGTGATTGTAACTCCACATATGGGTGCTGCTACTGATGATGCTTCTAATGAAATGACTAGAATTACTGTCATGGATTGTATTGCAGTATTAAAAGGTGAGAAACCAAAATATCCAGTTTTTGAGTTATAAGAGTATTAGTGAATAAGGCGTATTAATGAATAATGCGATTTGATTATTATATTTAGGCTAATTATATTGCGCATTGCGCTGGTATAAATTATTAAATTAGGAATGTGAAGGGCATAGTATGGAAGAAGAAAAGTTTGAAATCATAAAAAAAGAGGGAAAGTCATTTTATTTTATTGGTGTTACAACAACCAAGTCATCTATTATGAAAATTTTTCCACTTTGGATGGATGCTCTTGGACATCCTGAGATAAAGATCTACCCTTATGATTTAAAAATCCATGATGAACCTTATAATTATAGAAAAGCAGTTGCTCAAATCAAATATGATGAAAACTGTTATGGTGCTCTTGTTACTACACATAAGATGGATTTATATGCAGCTGCAAAGGATATGTTTGATTATTTAGATCCTTATGCTCAGTTGCTACATGAAATTTCATGTATATCTAAGAATAATGGAAGACTTGAAGGTCATGCAAAAGATCCAATATCTGCAGGGGCAGCTTTTGATCATTTTATCGGAGAGAAATACTTTGAGAATAATAATGCTCAAGTGCTTATTTTTGGAGCAGGTGGTTCAAGCATAGCTACTATCTTACATTTAATCAGTAAGAAAGATAAGGCTGATAGGCCAAAGAAAATAATTGTGGTAAATAGATCACAAGGTAGGCTTGATCATCTTAAGGAGATAATTAGACAATTAAAGACTGATATTGAATTTGAATACATTTGCAATAGTGATCCTAAAAAGAATGATGAAATAATGGCAAAACTTCCACCATACAGTATTGTTATAAATGCAACTGGTATGGGAAAAGACACGCCTGGTTCACCAGTTACAGATAACGCAGTCTTTCCAGAAAATGGTTGGGCATGGGAGTTTAACTACAGAGGTGAACTTGACTTCATGCACCAGGCACTTGCACAAACAAAAACAAGGAATTTAAAAGTAGAGGATGGATGGATTTATTTCATCCATGGATGGACTCAGGTAATTTTTCAGGCTTTGCATATAGAGATGACCCCTGAAATCTTTAATAAGTTAAAGGAGATAGCTGATTCAATAAGATAATTAATATGATAAATGTGAGTATAAAATCACTTTTATTTTAACATTAAATTTCTTGGTGCATTGTAATTTATAAATTATAAAAAGAAAAGGTGAGAAAAATGAAAGCAAAATTACTACCCTTATATTTTAATGTTGGCATAAACGAAGAATTTACTGCGCATATAAATATTCTTAAAAAACTACTAAAAAATGTGGCTGAAATTATGGAACCAGCCCCTCTAGGTTCTGAAATTAAGGATGCAGATGCAGTAATTTTTCCTCAATTACTTGGAGATGCTTTTAAACAGGTTGACCTAATAAAAAAAATCAATGTTCCTATAATTGTTGCAACCTCAGATTTTGGGACTGTTAATATGTGGGACTGGGAAATAGTATCATTTTTAAAAAGCCAAGGCATTGATGTATTTTCTCCTTATAGCTTAGAGCTCACAGAAACAATTTGCAAAAGTCTTGCAGTTAAAAGGGAACTTAAAAAAACAAAGTTTCTTGTATACCAGGATAACCCTGGTGCTGGTGGAATGCAGGGAGAGATATTTAGAAGATTTTACTGGTGGGAAGATAGTTTTTCTGAACTTCTATATAAGAAATTTGGTGTGAAGGTCATTAAAAAAAGTTTTAAAGAAATGGGCGCAAGAGCAAAGGAAATTCCAGACGCTAGAGCAAAAGAATTGCTTAAAACTAGGCAAATAAACACAGAAGGTACGACTGAGAAATCTATATTAAGCGCCTTAAAAGTATATCTAGAAGTTAAAGATGAACTTGACAAAGATAGTGAAATCGGTGGCGTAGGTATCAATTGTCTTAACGAGTCTTTTTATTCTGATTCTACCCCATGTCTTGCCTGGAGCATGCTTTATGAAGACAGAAAAATGATTTGGGCGTGTGAAGCAGATATAAGTTCAATGATGTCTCTTTATTTGATAAACAAATCTCTTGATGCTCAAATTATGATGAGCAATATATATCCTTTTTTAATGGGACTTTCTGCTCTTCAACATGAAAAAATAGATAAATACCCAGATGTTGAAAAGCCGGAAGACTGTGCTTTGGTTGTGCATTGTGGTTATTTTGGGGTAGTTCCGCAACCCTTCTGTAAATCTTGGATAGTAAGGCCAAAAGTACTTGAAATAGTAAATGATAATGCAATAGCAATCGATGCAAGATTTCCAGAAGGTCCAATAACTATTTCTAAACTTGATTGCACTCTGAGCAATCTTATGGCAATAGAAGCTAACCTTGAAAAATATGTTCAATATCCAGGTTCTGATTGCCGTAATGGTGCATTGGTTAGGGTTCCAGATGGCTATAAAATGATGGAATTGTTCGACTCTCATCATAATTGCTTTATTGTGGGAAAACAAAGAGAAAGACTAAAAATAGTAGCAAAAGTATTTGGGCTTAATCTAAAGACTATTTAAATAACAAAGACTATTTGAATATTGACAGTGTAATAGGAAAAGTATACTATACATTAGTAATGTTGTTATGACAATTTAAAGGATTCATATTTACTGATTATTTTAAAATTAACCAAGAATAGAATAGAAGTGTATGTAGGTTGTTTTGTATTAATTGGGCAAATATTAATTATTTTTTGTTATTTCAAAAATTAAAATAAATTTCATAAATTTAGACTTCGATATAAGGAGGTATTATGAAAGTCGGTATTGATAGTTATTGTTATCACAGGTTTTTTGGAGAAGTTTATGATGACCAGGAAAAACCTTCAAAGCAAATGACACTAGAAGATTTTATTAATAGGGCACATGAATTAAAAGTCGACGGTGTTTCGTTAGAATCATGCTTCATCCCCAGATATGATTCTGCGTATCTAAGTGAAATTAAGGGTATGTTGGATGAATATAATCTTGATAGAGTATATGCTTGGGGGCATCCAGATGGTCTTGAAGGAGGGAAAAACAAAAAAGCGTATGAAGAGATGATAAAACATATCGAGAATGCAAAGGCAATTGGGGCAAAAGTAATGCGTGTTACTGGTAGCAGTTTGAAGTTTAGATTTGAACCACATGGCCCACAAATCGAAAGGTTATCTGAAATGTTTTCCAAGGCTGTAAAGATTGCTGAAAAGGAAGGGATAAAACTTGCTGATGAGAATCATATAGATTTTAATCCTGATGAAATGCTTCAAATAATTAAAAATGTAAATTCTCCTAATTTTGGGATTAATTTTGATACTGGAAACTTTATGCGTGTTCTTGCAGATCCAATAGAAGGAATGGAAAAATTAGCAAAATATACTTTTGCAACACATATAAAGGATCTTAAACCACAAAAAGGAGAACCTGTTAGCAGTTGGCATTTTTTTGCTTGCACTCCAGTTGGAGATGGGTTAGTGGATAATCAAAAATTAGCACAATTGTTAAAAGATGCTGGTTATGATGGATTTTTAGCTGTTGAAATAGATTTTCTTCATCCTGATTATAATAATGACGAGGATAAGGCAGTTGAAATAAGCGTAAACAACCTTAAAAAAATTGCAAGCAATTTAAAATAAATATTAATTTTTAAATTATTTTGAGAGGTGCGATATGGCTGAAAAAAAAGTAGGCTTTGTTTCAATGACTTCTGAAAAGAAAGCAAAGGAGGTTATTCCAGAAATAGGTATCGGAATGATTGGGCATGCTTTTATGGGAAAAGCACATTCAAATGGGTGGAAGAAACTTCCATATATTTTCTGGCCACCAGCTGCGATGCCAAAGTTAGTTAGTATTTGTGGGATTCCCGAAGAAAGTGTAGCGGAAGCTGCTAGAAGATTTGGTTATCTTGATTACACTACTGATTGGAGAAAATTAGTAAATGATGACAGAATAAGCATAGTGGATGTGGGTACCCCAAATTATTTACATGCCCAGCCTTCAATTGAAGCTGCTAAAGCTAAAAAAAATATTATTTGTGAAAAACCGCTAGCTCGTAACGCAAAAGAAGCAAAAGAAATGAGGGATACTGCTATAAAAAACGGAGTAAAGCATGTATGCGGGTTCAACTACAGAATGGTTCCTGCAATTGTCTTAGCAAAAAACTTGATTATGGATGGAAAACTAGGAAGAATTTATCATTTTAGAGCAAGATATCTACAGGAATGGATTGCTGATCCAGATTTTCCAATGATATGGAAGTTGAAGAAAGAACAGGCAGGAAGTGGTGCTTTGGGTGATTTAGGCGCCCATATAATAGATTTATCAAGATTTTTATGCGGTGAAATAAAATCGGTTATGTCTGTACTGACTACTTTTATTAAAGAAAGATATAACGAAGATACAAAGAAAAAAGAGCAAGTAGATGTAGATGATGCAATGGCTTCTGTTGTTGAATTTGAAAATGGAGCAATTGGAACTCTTGAAGCATCTAGATTCTGCCATGGCAGGAAAAACTATAATACCATTGAAATCAATGGTGAAAAGGGAAGCATATGGTGGGATCTAGAAAATTTAAATAATTTGTGGGTTTACTGGAAAGATGAGGAACCATTTCAAACAAGAGGGTTTCATTGTGTAAGTGTTACTGAATCATATCATCCTTATTATGAACAATGGTGGCCTCATGGACATATCATAGGCTGGGAAAGTCTTTTTGTGCATGAGTTTTATAATATGCTAGAGGCTGTAGTTAATAACAAACCACTTGAGCCTTACGTTGCAACATTTGAAGATGGATATAGAGCCTGTGTCATTTGTGATGCTATTACTAAGTCATCAGAGACAGGGAAGAAAGTAATATGTAAATATGAGTAAAGTTTAAATTATTTCAAACTGCAATCAAAACTTAGATTTTTTAAACTTTATTATTAAGTAATAATAAAACTAAGTAAATTTACAGAAAGTGTGAATATAAATGCATAAGCTTGTTGAAATGGTGGGTATTTCAAAAAGTTTTTATGGTGTTGAGGTGCTACATGATGTCGATTTTAGTGTCGAAAAAGGCGAGATACATGCTTTATGTGGTGAGAATGGTGCTGGGAAATCTACATTAATGAAAATTTTGGTGGCGGTTTATAAGCAAGATCGTGGTGATATTTTTATTGAAGGGAAACTTTTAAGTAGAAATGTAACTACATTAGATATGCAAAAGCTTGGAGTTGCAATGATTCATCAAGAATTGAATTTATTGGATGAGATGACTGTCGCACAGAATATTTTTCTAACAAGAGAACCAAAAAATAAGATGGGCTTGATTGATTATGGAAAAATGAATGAAGAGACAAAGAAAATAATGAAACGTCTTGGTGAATCTATAGAACCTACAAAAAAAGTTAAAGAATTAAAAATTGCACAAAAGCAATTAGTAGAAATTGCAAAAGCAATATCTTTTGAACTACGTGTTTTAATCATGGATGAACCAACATCTGTTTTAACAACTAGAGAAATAGAAATATTGTTTGATTTAACAAGGAGGCTAAGCAGTCAAGGGATAACGGTTATTTATATTACCCACAGGTTAAAAGAGATTAAACAAATCTGTCAGAAAGTTACCGTATTAAGAGATGGTAGGTTTATAGCAACAAAAAATGTTAATGAGGTATCGGAAAAAGATATTGCTAATTTAATGGTTGGTCGTGAAATAAATAAATCTGTTGCAACTGATTTTACTGGAGATGTAAATGATTATGTTTTGGAAGTTAAAAATGTTTCCGATCATTTTTTGAAAGATATTAGCTTTAAAGCCAGGAGGGGTGAAATATTAGGGATCAGCGGACTTATAGGGGCTGGGAGAACAGAATTAATGGAGTTTATTTTTGGACTTCGAAAGTGTGATAAAGGGGAAGTTATTATAAAAGGTAAACCAGTTAGAATTCAAAATCCGGCAATGGCAATTAATTCTAATATTGGATTTGCAACTGAGGACAGGAAGTTAACTGGTCTTGTGCAGCAGAGAAGCATAATTGAGAATATAAATCATATTTATCAGGTAAAAAATAAATCTTTTTTTAATGATGGAAAAAAATTTAAAGAGAACACCAAAAAAATGGTAAAAAGGATGAATATTCATTGCATAAGCCCATTTCAGAATGTGAGCAATCTTTCTGGAGGTAATCAGCAAAAAATAATGTTGGCAAAATGGCTTTTAGTAGATTCGGAAATTCTGCTTTTAGATGAGCCAACTAGAGGTATAGATGTTGGAGCGCGTGAGGAGATTTATAATATAATACGCGAGCTTGCAAATGAGGGTAAAACAATAATTATTGTTTCTTCCGACTTAACTGAAATTTTAAATATATGTCAGCGAATTATTGTCATGCATGATGGCGAAATAAAAGGCGAATTGTCAGGATCTGAGCGAACAGAAGAAAATGTAATTCAATTTGCAACAAATGTTAAAGAATTGGAGAAATCTTAATGGAAACATTAAATCAAACTGAATCTAAATCAATTATAAAGAATTTTTTCAAAACTGCATGGAGAGAATATAGTGTTGTTATTATATTTATTATAGTTTTTGTTTTATGTTCAATAATTGCACCTAAATTTGCCTCTATAAATAATTTAAGAGCGATTTTAAGAAATATTTCAACGATAGGTATGATTTCGCTTGGTATGACTTTTGTTCTTATATCGGGAGGGATTGATTTATCTAGCGGATCTGTGCTGGCTACCACCGGTACTGTGCTTATTTTATTG
>Ga0255347_1005452_pt1 | contig 14422 bp, 11 predicted proteins | sample wastewater_treat_2_FD_192479 | JGI IMG/M metagenome (GOLD analysis project Ga0255347, IMG submission 192479) | Wastewater microbial communities from Lulu Island WWTP, Vancouver, Canada - plant24 | ecosystem: Engineered > WWTP > Wastewater > Unclassified | place: Canada: Vancouver, British...
ACGACAACTTCGTTAGCCTTCATAGTCTTTGCAATTGTCAAGGCCGCCGCAGCAGCATGGGCAGATTCAAGCGCAAATAAAAGCCCCTCGTTTTGTGCAAATAATTGTAAGGCATCTAAGGCTTCCCCGACAAACGTATATGTATAGCATCTCTTCGTTTCATTTTTCCTCCATTGAGCCATGTTTCTACGCACAGTAACGCACGCAATGATACTATACAGAGAAACAAACCGTCTGTCAAGTTATTTGTGAGAAAAAACGTATACAAAATTTTATTTGGAATTAAGTTAATTCAATGCTTACACCAAAAACTTAGATTTTCAATATCATTTTTATTCAGCTAAACCCTCTTCGAACAAGTGTAAATATAAGCTTAGAAACTCTTGCCTTTCTTCTAAACTATAATTTTCTAAATCAGACTCTGATATTTGCTGGAAAATGCGTGCTGCTTCTCTTTTCCATATGCCAGCTTCACTTTTTTTATCATCAAGAAGTAAACAAATAGCAGCATCCCAATAACACTGGGCTTCTAGAATTTGTAGACCAGATATGTGGGCAATCTCAGCTGCTTCTAAATAATCTTGAACTCCCTGTGCAGCTTTTAAAAATACCGAATTGGGAACCGCTTGTGAATTTCCGCCACGATTTAAAAGTGCATTTAGACGATGAAGCAGTTCAGCCTCGCTTGCTTCACCGTTTTTAAGCTTTTCTAAAACGCCATCAGTTAATTGAATAGCTTTATCAAGATACGCATACCCCTTATTTACCGCATCAACCGCCGCAATAACAGCTGCATTTTCTCCTTTCATACTTTCAAGAGAGCCAATATAGGCAAGGTAGCTTGGGTTGTTTGGGTCTTTTTCTAAAAGCATCTTAAACTGATTTTCAGCTTCTTTTTTATTTCCTGTATGCAAAAAAAGTAAGGCACGTTCGTTTAACTCGCTATCTAAAGATGCGTTTTTTAAATTTTGAATTCTTTCACTTTGCTGCTTGTATAATAATGCTTCTAAAAGTTTTTTTTCATCCTTAATTTCTTTAATTTTTGCTTGAGAAATTAAAGGAGTCCTGCTTTGCACATTTTTCATATTTATCTTTACGGGATACAAAATGCTCAATTCAAAATCGTCCTCATTCCACGAGGATAACATCTGACTTTGGTCTTTTTCATAAAGTACATCGTAGACCTTTGGTGCAAAACGAGAAACTAAACCACCACCACTCGTTCTTGATTTTCTTTTTTCTATAGGAAGAATGTTTCCAAAATCCAAAGCCGAATAGGCCCCAACGAGCACATAATGATGCATAGTCTCTACAGTATATAAGCAATGTAATTCTTTTTTTCTTAAAGGGATGCGCACAATTATTTTTTTCCCATCACTTGAATACACAACTTCTGCAAGGTCAATTTTTTCCCTATTGCTATTAAAAATAGCAGCTTCTTTTCCTGCAATAGAAAGAGCATAATGCCAGGGATGATCTTGCGAAAAAGAAATGTTTTCTGCCTGTTCAAAAAGTGTTTTCGTTTCGCCGCCAATTTTTCCATCAAGATGAATATAGACATATATTGATTTATTGTAATTGGGCTCATCTGCATTTTTAAATCCTGTTCTAAACTCAAAATCTAATTGCCAATATTCGTTAAAATCTTGCCATGCTGCATTAAAAACAGGTTCATGAACGGTATACAGAACAAGATCGAGATTGCCTTCTGCAAAGGTTGTATGACTAGGGTAGACAAGAGTCCCAGATCCTGTATCGTCGTACATAGGGTCAAAAATTGAGCTAACAATCTTACCGCCAACATAGGGTTCATAAATGCGCAGGTGCAAAATTGAATTGAGCATTTGTTGCAGGCTCTCACCAAATATAAAACTAGAAACAATGCCAAGAGTACAAAAGATAAAAGCAAAAAATGAAATACTAATAAATATAATTTTTCCTAATGATGCTTTCATCTAAATTCCTCCCAGGGATAAAGCACGAATGAATGCAGAAACAATTCTTCTTAGTCCATCCGTTGCTAAAGAACTGGAAATGATAACACCAAAAGTATAGGCACTAAAAACAAAGGCGTGTTTTGGCTGTGTTAAATCTTTAAAAAACCCTGCTATCTTATTTTTTGACTTTGTCTTGTTGGAAAGACTGAGCCCACATTTTTTTGCAAGTTTTTTTGTAAAACTAAACTCCATGTGAATAGCGTTTTCTGGACAAATATCCAAACATGCTCCACAAAGCGCACAGTTTAATTCAGGTCTCCCCTTTTTTTGTATTATAGTATCTATGTCAATGGCACTAAAGGGACAGGCCTTTGCACATTTCATACAGGAAGTGCATTTTTCTGTATCAATTGAAATTTTAAATTGGCTTATGGGGCTTAATAGCGATTGCATTGCACCAAAGGGACAAAGTATACTGCATTGCGTTCTTTTTTTTGTAAGAATTGGAAGCACAATAATAAAAATCAAAAAGACTGACATAAAAAGAAAGGTGGCTATAAGGCTTGGAATATCAACAATTGGAGTAAACTCTGTAATTAATTTAAAAGGGCAAAACCACTGACAAAAAATAGATGATAGGAAGGCAATGGACATAAGAATTAAAAAGGCAAAAAAAGAAAAATGGAAAATTCGTATTTCATTGTTTTTAGGAAGTAGCTTGATTTTGGATTTTTTTGCTAGACCTGAAAAACCGTCTTCTAAACCTCCGTAAAAACAAGCCCAAGAACACCAACCCCTTCCTATTGTAACTGTTGCTGTAAGCCAGATAATAAGCATGCTTAAAATGGAGGCGTAATGCCCTGAGATACGAGCAGGAAAAATAATTGTTTTGGTTAAAGCATAGGGAATTATTGTTAAAGGAATGACAAGATGGCAAAAAGGAATTTCACTTTCATAAAAAGCATTTTGTGTTATTGCCATACTTCCCCTTTCATCATACAGGTTTCCTACAAATGAAACAGTAAATAAAACAGCAAATACAAGCTGGAATAATCTTCTATATTTATTTGCGTTTTTAGAAAATAACATCATCACAAAAAGATATAATAAAAAGGCTCCATAAACCCAGGCAAGTACAGAATTACTTTGAAGGCTTATGGTAAAAAAATAGATTATATAGGCCATGAAGGCTGTTAAAACTAATTTTGCTGACATGCAAATCTCCTCTCATAGTTTAAAAAATCAATGGAATAAGCCCGGCAAAAATAATAAAATATACAGCGATTAATAATTGAGTCATTTGTGCTATTTGTTTTAATACTGGCATTTTTTTTACCGCAAAAGGCAGCCCCAAAACAGGGAGAAAAAAAGGTAGGGTACCAAGATAAAAGCAAAGAAAAATAATACAGGCGTAAAAAATAGAACCCGACTGGACACAGAGAAATAAGCTTGCCCAAAAAGGTGGACAAATATGAAGCCCAACACTTAGGCCGCTTAAAACTGCTGTTGAAAAATCATTCCCCGTAAAAACCGCAAGCTTCATTCTTACTGGGCAGGCCTTTTTGTTAGCTTCTAGTGTATTTTTAGATAATTTTCTTTTTACTAAAAAATTCTGTAATAAAATTAATCCACATATAATGTACGCAAAAACCGACAAGCGCCGAGCAAGAACAGGATTAAAAAAACTGGACAGAAGCATTCCTGCTCCTGCAAAAATAATTCCTAAAACCACATAGCTTACTATTCTCCCTGCCAAAAAAAGTAATGTTAAGACTGTTGTTTTTTTTAAAGAATTGTTTTCGCTTCCGCTTATAAAGGGAATTAGTATTGGTGCACAATACATTGCACAGTAGGTCCCCGTAGAAAGCCCTAATAACAATGATTGTAAGGCTGATGACCAAAGTTTCATTCTTCATACCTCCGTAATAACGCTTCTGCTTTTTTTACAACTGGATCAGCAGACTTTGTATCAATACAATTGTCCAGGGCATCGAGAGCTGAATCTATATCATTTGCTGCAATATGATAAAGCGCAATCGTATAATAAAGTTGTGCATTTGTATCTGTATCATAGTTAATACCATGTTTTTTAAACCAAGCAATATCATCTTTTAAAACTGAGTATCGTTTAAAGGGAGAACTCGAACTCACCTCTACACCATTTGTCAGCCTAATAATTCGAAGCACAGGGTTATCCCTTTCCATAAGAACTGCGGTATCTATAAATGTTGAACCCGTTTCAAGGAGAGACAGAGCTTTTATGGGATTTGTTTTTTCTGTAAAAGCTGCTTCAATTGTTAGGGCACTTCCATAATAGGCTCTGCAAACTGCATCTTTTTCTATATACGGTAAAAGCAATTTCTGGCATTGCAAAATTTGCTCGACACTACCATTTTCACTCGCGACATTATGTAGCACAATTGCTTTTTCTAAATCTCTTTCTAAATTTTGTGCATACACTGCCATGGACAGGGCGCATACAAATAGTTGAAAAATTATTTTTTTCATCATATCCTCCAGTCTATAATTTTAATAAATAAAAATTCAAAACTCTTACAAAGACCATATATTTTGTCTTCCTATCTCTTTCTTTTTTAAAATCCCGCAGTTGCTGAAAAAACAAAACGGAGTTCCCCTTTATGATTTGCGCCGCCTGAAAAAGTAAAATAGGCAAAAATTGGATTGTCAAACAAAAGCCTAAAACCTGCCCCGAAGGCATCAGCACAAAAAAGCTCATTTTTATTTTCTATATTTTTCAGTACGGCAAAATCTGAATAAATAAAAATTTGATTGATACATACAAAGGCAGGGGGGATTTTTAACGAAAGAAAATTCCAGCGTAATTCAGATGAAAATAAAAAATAAGCGCTACATAAAAGAGTATCTTTTTTATAACCACTTCGAACACTTTTATCTGCTGTATCAAATAAGTCAAAAGCCATAAAAGAATCAATTGTTTCAGAACCATAACCAAAACTTAGCAAATTTGAAAAGATAAGACTTTGTTCTCTTTTGTTGCTTTCAAAAAAATGCGAAAATAAAGCTTTACTAAAATTCCAACTCGATTCCATTTTTAAACTGTTTTGATTCATGTACCAAAATGCAGCTGTTTCCATCTCCCAAGAAAACCGAAAAGGGAAATATTCATAGCGATGAACGCGAATAAGAGGACCATAATGTATATAAGTGTCTGAAAAATTTTCTATACAATTTAAAAAAGAAAAATTTGAAAAAAGCAAAACTGCAATATCACTTGTGAGATATTTTCCAATTTCAAGGCTATAAGCAGAAACAGAATTCTGTTTTCCCTTATCTAACATTGATGGAAAAAAATCCTTTGAAGTAGCTGACAAACCAATTATATAATTTTTATTTCCTATATTTTCATGCGTATATTTTAAGGAAAATAAATTCCATCCCGCATAGACTCGAACAGAAGCACGCTCTCCTCCTAGACCTTCAAGCCCGTACATACCATAGGCATTACCTGCTGAAAAGCGATGTAAAAAACCTTCCGAGACCGTAATAACAATTGTACGCAAATGTGGATTTTTTCGAGGGGGTACAATATGAACGCTAACAGAATAAAACAAACCCGAGTCTTGCAAACGCAACTGAGTTCTCGAAATTTCTTGCTCAAGCATTTTTTGATTCATTTTTTTTCCTGGAACCAAATTTGAATAAGTCATAATTGTATATGGGCTTATATAGGAAGGTCCTTCACTTATGAGCTCCAACCCCCTTTCCTCGTCCCATACATATTCTGCATTTTGAATAATAATTCGTATTTTTGAAATGGTAAAAGTTTCTGAAAAAATAAAAACTGTGAATAAAATAAATACACAGACAAAGGCTATTTTTTTAAAAGCCATAATATCAATTCCTTTTAACTTCCTTTTTTGCAAGAATATAAAAAACTGTTTCCATCAATGGCCAGGTTAAAACACCAGCTACAGGCATCCATGACCAAAAAGTACTTCCAGGAACAGAAACTATCATTAAGACGTTTGCTACAACACAAATAAAGGATATAAAAAACCAGCCCAATAAACTGCTATGTATTGTACGTATTAGTGGCATGGCTAATAAAAGTTTTTTTTGGGGATACAAAATAAAGCGAATAAGTGCAAAAACAAAAGGAATAAAATACCCTGTTAAGGCTGGTATAGTTAAAAACAGAGAACTCTTTCCCATTGAGCCCTTCCATAATCCTATTGTTACAAAAAAAAGATATATAAGACCATAGACAAAACCAGCACCAGTTGTTTGCATATTTAATTTATGTATTAAAAGACGCACCTTTTTCCCAGACATGGTATCAATTAGCTCATCAAGATCTCCTAAATCTAAAATAATTTTTTCCAGGGCCTTTTCTTCGCTCATTCCCTTATTGATTAAGTCCTGCACACGCTCAGAAATATGAGAACTAAGTTCCTCAATTTGCTCATTAATTTCTGGTGTTCTTTCAATATTGCGGAAAAGCCCTTTTACATAAAACTCAATATTTTTCATATATACCTCTTATTTCTTGTCTACTAAAATGAGATCGATAATTTCTTTTACCATATTCCATTCTTTTAAGCTCTGTGTGTACTGAGTTTTCCCTTCTTTCGTAAGAGCGTAATACTTTCTTCTGCCACCTAAACTTTCATCTCCCCAATATGAGCGAATTAATGCGCCTTGCTCTAGTCGACGAAAAGCTGAATATAAGGAGGGCTCTTTAAGTTCATATCGACCTTCTGTGCGGTCAATTACTTCCTTATAGACCTCAAATCCGTACCTATCTTTCTCGGACAAAAGGTGCAGAATAATTGTATCAATGTGGTTTCTAATAATGTCTCGGCCAATTACTGTTTCTTTCATTGTGTTATGTATGACATAGTACTATGCATAAAACAGATTGTCAAGTAAAAATTTAATTTTTAGTCCATTGTGTGTAAAATAATTAAATTTCTTTTCGCCCCATAGACCAGGGATTGAAGCGTTAGCCTTTTTTGCGGCAGGGCGCAAAAAAGCTTTAAGCGGAAAGCCCGATCATAAATAAAATGTACGGCTCTTTTTTAATGGACATTTTATTTATGAGGCCCCCATCCCTTTATTCAGATGCAAGCTTTTGGACAATATCTAAGAATAATCAATTATTTCCTGCTCAAGACCCGAGGCAGAGGCGAGAATAAGGTCTATAAGCTCGGAAATGCCCACAATATTGCGGGTTTCTGGGCGAATAAAGGAAGCTCGCTTAAGCATGGAAGGCTCGAGCGGACGAGCAAAGGTCTGATAGCGGCGAAAAGTCGAAACGTCCATACATAGCGGCAATATTGGTCGCTGGGCAATATCAATTAACTCCTGCAGAATAAGAATACCCTCTATATCCAAATCGCCCGCATGCGAAAGCGCAAAACCCGAAGCCGCAAAACAGGCAAGCAAGAGCTGAACCACCCGGTTCGGATGCCCAGCTGTATATAGATATGCCTGTCCAGGCACAGCAGCCTGCTTACTGGCAAGCCCAATAAAGGTCTCCTTGTTTTCGACAGAAATAAGGCGCAAGGGTCCCGAAGAGCCCAAGGGTAAAATGGCGCGGACTGCCGAAGCAGTTTGAAGGGAAAGACCTAAAATATGGCCGGCAGCATTGTCGATATAGCGCTCGCTATTATCGTCGAGCACTAGACGCAGAGCTCCGGAAATATAGGTTTCAGGAAAGGCTCGGTCGAAGGCATCTAGATTTAGTAGGGGAAAACCAGCGCGCTCCATGCGGCGCAAAAGAGGGGCAAGAACAGTTAAAAGCTCTTCGATGTATTTCGAATTTGAAAATAGCTTAATGGAAAGTGCCCGCAAACTAATGCCCTCCAAAAAACCCCGTGGGGCATATATGGTCTGGGACTGCAAAAGCAAATCCAAATCCATAAGCCGCTTCGAAAGCGAAAGAGGCCGGAGCTTGGCATAGCAGAAAGAAGGCTCAAGCGCATCTGCCAACCAATTAAAGGAGTCGTGCAGTGCCCCCGCAGACCCCGCAATTGCCAGCGCAACCTCACGGGCAGAAGCACATTCACTAAGCGGATGTGGCAAATGCAGGCGCTTAAAAAGAGCCTCGCTGTCGATAAGAGTGATAGAGGAAAGCTCCTCGCCCTCGCGAAAACGCTTCCACTGCAAGCTAAAAAGACCAAGGCGTGCCAGACCTTCTATAGCCTCTAAAAAAGATTCCCGCCGGTCAGGCCCCGCGCTAAGTTCGTGCGCAAAAACTCTTTCCACCTGAATGCGCAATTGGGCAGACTTGCTTTCAATAAAACGCCTTGCCGCCTCCTCGCAGATTAATTTTTCTATATTAGTCATTATGAATCTCCACATGGATCTCTTCGACATCCATAGGATCAATTTCTTCCACCTCTGGCTCTGGCTGCCAGGAAGTCTCTGCCTGATACTCGCGCACACTGGCTTGGCGACCAAGACGGTAGACAATATTTATCTGGTCCATATAGGGAGCAATAGCCTCGATTTTGCCAGGAGGTACCGCCATCATAAGCTGAATGCCCATTTTTGCATAAAAGGCCACAACCTTGCCAATGCGCTCATCGTCGAGCTTATCGAAGGCCTCGTCGAAGAGCACAAATCGAATAGTTCTGTCCTTTCGGTCCTTAAAAAAACGGTAAAAACTGGCAGCAATTGCCACATAATAGGGAGTCTGAGACTCTCCCCCCGACTTTTCGCGCAAAACACGCGAAAGCGAAAGCACAATGGGCTCGCCACTAGCAGGGTCTAGCGAATGGGTGTCGCGGATACGGATATCATAGCTAAAATAAGTACGATAATCACAAATACTGCGCATCTCTGCCGAATCGAGGTCCACGGTAAGCATGCGATGAAAAAGCTTTTCTGTTTCAGCCCGTTCTTCGGGGTCTACAATTTGAGCAAAAAGACCATCGTCGTAGCTGGTAATTTCGGCCGCTTTTTGAACAAGCCGAATTTGACCACGGCGATCGGCCCGCTCTTCCAAGGTAAAGCTATATTGATCATTGCCAAAACTCATGGTGCGCAAAATAGCGTTAATTTCTTTAAAGCTCTCCTTTGCCTCAATAATATACTCGTTGAGCTTGGCAATGAAATGCTCGCGAAACTCTCGCTCGGCATCCTGGCGTGCCTTGATAATGCGCTCCTTGTATTGAGGTAACTGCGATCGTTCAAGACGCTCCAAGGTTTCTTTGAGAACAGGAAAGGCCTCGATTTCTACATCGACAAGGCTACTACTCTGACTCCTATATTCACTTACACTAGAACGATATTTACGCAACACATTTTGAGAGCGGCTTTCGATACCCTTTCGCGCGCTTTCGTAATTGCCAGCTATTTCTCGCGGCGAGGCCGCTTTAAGGCGACCCTGCACATATTGTTTTAATTCGGACAGCTCAGAAGAATACTCCTTACTAAAAACCTCCAAAGCCTTTTGACGCAGGACAAGCTGATCTTCTTGATTATCACAATGCTCAATAGCCCCTTCTAGCAAAGCTTTCTGCCTGCCAACTTCCGAGGATAGCGCATCGCGTTTTTCGCGAATATCAACAAGGATGCGGGAAAGGTCCTGACGTTTTTTTTCAAGGTCTACCGAGGCAGAAATATCTATAGCGTCGAGTTCTTGTTGTAAAAGAGCAATCTCCTCCTGCAGTCGCGCTACCGTCTCTAGAGCTGGAGCTAGATGCCTAGCCTCCATAAGAGACTGCACCGCCTGGGTATACAACAAAAGGTCCTCTTTTGCCTTGTTTACCGCCCTACCCACTTCTTTAAGCTCGGCCTCTAAGCGCAAAATATCCCTTTCCAAAACCTGCCTGCGCTGCTCCATGGCCTGGCGACCTAGATAATGGCGCCCCCAAACCTCTTTTTTAATGCGTCTGACGGTATGGTCTGCATAGCTCATACAATCCTGACTTATTGCCTTTTCGTAATTTTTTAAGTTGGCAGTATCGCTCGTCATAACATTGCCTAAAAGTGCTTTAACATAGGTCTCCGCCCAGGGATTTTCGCTACTTACAAATTCGGCAAGGGATCCCGAACGCGGTTTTTCTGCAAGCTTCCGCAATTTAGCAATATTGGGCAAATATACACCCGCCAAGCTATTGGGCTGAGCATTGTAGAGGTCTAAGGCTGTTTGGAAGTGTTCTGGGTCCAGAATAAGGGCAAAACGTCTGTTGCCTAGCCAGCCCTCCACCGCATTTGCCCAGTCGGAATGGGTAATTTCGACCAATTCAGCAAGAATCCAAGCCTCTATGCCCTGGTCATTAAAAATATTTTTCAAATTCTGCGGCTCTTCGGGAAAACGCAAAATACCCCGATTTAAATCAGCAAGCTCTCCAGAATACAAGGCAAGTTCTTCCTCTAAATTGCACTGGAGCGTCTCTGCCTCTAGGCGGTCCCGCTCTGCCTGCGACCTTGCTGCTTCCATTTTTTGAATATCTTTATCAAGCTGAAAGACTGTAATGCTCGATTCTTCCAAGGCACCAAGCCCATGTAAAACTTCTAGCGCTTGTTTTCGCAGCATTATACAACGTTTGCCCTGTTTTTCTGCCTCTGTATATTCACCCCTACTCAGTTCTAAGCGTTTTTGCAAACTTTGATACATATTGTAGGCGCTATCATTGGCAAGAGCCACATTGACCTCGCCCAGTTCTTCATCTATTCGTGCCCTATCGCGTTCGTTAAAAAGTGTTTCCTGTTCCAAGCGGGCAATAGTGGCCTCGGTCTCTTTTATCTTATCTCGGGCGGCAAGGAGGTCTTCTTCAGCCAAACTACAGTCGATATGATGTTTTAAATAATCCTGCTGTAAAAGATTATGGATCAGACGTTCGTATTCGGCAGCAAGCTCGGCAATCTTGCGCAAAGCGGCAATGTGAAATTCGGTTCCCCTTGCCTGACGCTCAGCCTCCTTATAACTTTCCAAATTTTCCTTCATTGTCTGAATATCCAGCTGGCGCTCCTCGAGAATATAGTCGCAGACAAAGCGATCCACAGAAACAAGGGGCGTAAAACTTACCGATCGGGTAAAGGCTTCGAGATAGGGATTGTATTCGGACATGCGCCGGTATACCCCAAGACGGTCAGTTACATAACGCAGATATTCGCGCTTCGATTCATAAAAAAGACAGGACCTGGCAAGAAGCTGTTCCTTGCACTGCCGCCAGCTAAGCACTTTGCCCTCGTCAGATTTCACCTCAAAGGTCTTAATATCGAAATTCTCGCCCAGCCAAAAATGCTCTGAAGTGCGCCCATCGCTATAGGCCTCGACACAGACAGCCGCCGTCATATGTTCCTTTCCCATGTCAAAATCCAAAAGCACATGAGCCACCGTATCCCCGCGCAAAAACTCGGTGGAGTCGCTGCCAATTTTACAGCGGACATAGCCGGCAAGGTCGCGACCTCCACGCCGATCACCCGCAGCCTGATTAAATTTTGCCTTGCGCAGGTCGGCAGCAAGCGCGTACTGGATGGCATCAATTAAGGTGCTCTTACCCATGCCATTTTTCCCTGAAAGTAAGGTAAGCTTACCAACCCGAATTATCTCGTCTTTAAAATAATGCCAGTTTACCACCCGCACCTGTTTTAAATTAATCATCCTCTTCTAACTCCTCTTCCTCGCCGGCATCATCGGAAAATAGCAAGTCATCGTCCTGGTCTTCCTGTTCAGGGTTTCGCCCCTCATTTTCCAGAGCCCCTAGAATTTCTTCTACCCCCTCCTGGTCCAAACTCATGCTAATAGATGGATATAAAATCATTATAGAATCGGGATTGGCAAACTCGCCCTCTATAGAAATTAAACGCCAACGGCTAAAAAAGCGCAAAACTTCAACTAAGCGAGTTTTTTTAAGCTCTTGATTGGTAACCGCACTAAAACGCTGTACAAAATCAAAGACATTCACCGAAGGAAAGCGAGCAAGACTGAGTTCCCTACGTTTTTCTTCGAATAAAAGGCGCAATACTAACAGAGCAACTGTCGCCTCTTTAGTAAGCCGGGTGCGCATTACGGGTAGCGGCCGAATGGCAATAACCCCCAAAGTTTCATCCCGCTTAATAGTAATACCGGCAAAGGAAAACCAGAGCTCTAAAAGGCGAATATTGCGGATAGAAAAATTCCAAAGGCTATCGTCTTTTTCGGCACCCCGCACAATAAAACTGTGCGCAAGCAAGGTTTGGGTCGCTCGACTAAATACATCGCGCTCCCCGTCAGTTAAATCGGTCAAAGCAGCTAAGTCTCGCGCATCATGAATCATACCTGTCTCCTTAAATATAAGCTTGGTACCTGCCAATTCGAATTTGTACGAATAAGTGCATAGTCTTTTTCCATCTCAGCCTCGTCCTCGCTTTCCCCACGCCGGCCAGAGGAATCCTGCTTTTCAACAAAATAGGGAAAGGTTCCTCTTTCAGAATCGGCAAAAAGCAGGGCATAAACCAAACGAATAAAGCCCTCTGTGTTTTGCGCCAAATCCTGGGAATATAAGGGTCCCTCTAGCCCACCTTTCTCATCCAGCCATGCGGCAATTTTATCGGGGCTCAATTGTCTCTCCACACTTAAACGAAACTCAACCTCCAAGCGTTTTAACTCCTCGACGTCTAAGTCCGCTTCCTCCTCATAATCTTCCAGACGCAGGTTTTGCTTTAACCAACGCCGGTAACGCGACTCTGGGGCAAGAGCCTCTACCCGATACAAATGATGAGCAAGATCCCCCCCGGACTTTTTATCACCCATAATAAGCTGGGCAGCCCGCATTATTTTTCCACTAATCGTAGAGGCCGGTTCCAAAAGCGCCCGCACCCGCTCCACACTGGATTTAGCGTAGAGCATATTGCGCCGGTCAATCTCGTCCAAAAGCGGGTCCACCGCCTTTATTATATCGCGAATTTCCTCGAGCATATTGCTCAACTTTTCTTCGGCTATCTTCTGCGGCACAATGGCCATCTGTGCATATTTTTTTGCATTTGAGCGAAGCCATTTTTGATCCAGTAAAAAATCGCGCACCTGGGATAAAATTTTTGGCCGATACCGCGAAAGATTATCCGAAGTCTTTAAACGTTTATATGCCGCATCCAGAATATCGTTGGCATAGCTGGTATAGTGCAGTGCCAAAATATCGGCAATATCTTTGTTTTCCTCTTGGTCAGTCAGACGCTCATAGTGCTCGCGAATCGTCTGTGAAAGCACCTTAAGACTATCGATAAGCGCCAAGGTTTGCGCATGGGCATTGATTACCATATAGTGGCCATTTTCCTTTGCAGCATCCCCACAAAGCAGAGAATAAATAGACACAACATGGCTCTCGTACTCAACATTCATTCCCCCCTCTACTTTGGCCAGTGCCTCTAAAAAGGGGCGTGCATGCACCGTAATATTGATAATCTGCGTATAATCAGGTAGGACCTCCTCGGACATCCAACCAGTTTTTAAAAATTCACGCAGATAGCGCGCTGCAAACCCAGACTGGACAGCTCCTTCTTGCTCCTCTTCACTTTCGAACATATCCGAACTGCACCAATCGAGATCCTGCTCGTCGGCAAGCTCCTCTTCGTCGACAAAGTTACCCTGATGCGTCGAAAAATAATTATTAAACCGAGCCATAAGCACAGGCCGCTCAATCCCATGCGGCGATTCTTGGAAAAGCTCAAAATAAATAAGCAAAAGAGCTGCATAGTGCTCACGCTTTGAGCTCGATAGCGGCGAGAAAAAATTCTGTGGCAATGTAGCAAAAACACCTGATCCCGAAATTTCGAGCCCCCTTTTATTTCTAACTATTCTAGATGAGTGATCTCATGAATTTTGTCGCGCTTCATGGCAAAGTTCATGTTAGGCTTTCTTCTTAAGGGCTTTTGCTTAGCCCCAGCACAAAAAGAGTTATACTTCTTATAAATTATAACATAATTATAAAGAGATACCATATCTTTTTTTTTACAAAAAAAAGTACTATCCAATATACGAAAAAACTCTAACAAATAGAAAATACTATCAAATTAATGATACTTCTCTCATACCTACATCTTTTTTCCTCTTCTACTTGACCAAACCGACAGCCTATTGTTATACTTGGGTTGTCGGACAAAGAGAAACTACTTAGTAGACTATTTTTTTACTTTGGGGATTTCATGGCGACGATAAAAATGGCTTCGTATCAAAAAATTGCATTGAGTATTGCGCAAGATATTGTCGATGGCAAATATGCGGTGGGAGAAAAACTTTCTGGTCGCTCAACGCTTGCAAGTCGATACAAGGTTTCATCTGAAACGATTCGTAAGGCAATGGCAGTCTTGCAGGATGTCCAGGTTGTATCGATAAAACCGAGTAGCGGCATTTGTATACAATCGGCACTAAAGGCAAAGGCTTTTCTAGAGCAATACACAAGTGCGCATTCGATTAAGGAACTTCGAAACGACTTGCTTGAATGGCTGCAACGACAAAAGCAAGAGACTGATGCGATGCGTTCGACCATGCGAAAATTGCTCGACATGACAGA